>Ga0164297_10003240_pt1 | contig 15286 bp, 7 predicted proteins | sample GEODES058metaG_FD_113539 | JGI IMG/M metagenome (GOLD analysis project Ga0164297, IMG submission 113539) | Dystrophic lake water microbial communities from Trout Bog Lake, Wisconsin, USA - GEODES058 metaG | ecosystem: Environmental > Aquatic > Freshwater > Lake | place: USA: Trout Bog Lake...
CAGGTGTTTACGAATACAATAACTGGATCTATCTCAGGAAATGCATTATCAGCAACCAATCTTGCAGCTGGAACTGTTGGATCATTGCCTTATCAATCTGCAGCGAATACTACAGCCTTTTTAGCCCCAGGTTCAACCGGTCAGGTATTGACAGTTAATGGAAGTGGTGGGTTGACTTGGGCAAATAATGTTGCTGGATCTTTGAGTGGTGGTGTTGCAGGATCTTTACCATACCAAACGGGTGTGGGCTCAACAGGATATACTGCAGCAGGAACTGCTGGACAGCTCTTAATATCAGGCGGCACAAGTGCGCCAACCTGGGCTACTGTGCTGCCCATTGCCAATGGGGGTACAGGGGTAACCACATCAACAGGAACAGGAAATGTGGTATTGTCTGCCTCTCCTGCATTTACAGGTACCCCGACAGCCCCAACAGCTTCGGCCGGAACAAATACCACTCAAATAGCTACAACGGCATTTGTTACGTCCCAATTAACTTCGAATAGTGTTCCATATATTGGCGCTACTGGACCCGTTAATTTGGGTGCCTATGATTTAACAGTAAATGGAATGAATATAGGATTAGGGGCCAACCCTGACCCTTCAAATATAGCAATTGGAGCATCTGCTTTATCAAATAATACGTCTTCAAATGGTAATTTAGCTATAGGACAATTTGCGCTCAATAATAGTTCAACAGGCTTTCATAATGTAGGCATTGGATGGACAAGTTTACAAATGCTTACAACAGGTAATAGCAATACTGGGGTGGGGTACCAAGCATTGAGAAGAATTACAACGGGTGGAGCAAATACCGGAATTGGACTTTATGCAGGTTTCAATATTACTACCTCAAATAATAATACTTCGGTCGGTTATAATGCATTAAATGCAACTACTACAGGTGCGGATAATACTAGTTTAGGATATCAATCTTTAATTACAAATACCACAGGTAGCCAAAACACCGCTATTGGTTCTGGTGCTAATGTTGCATCAAATAATTTATCCAATGCAACAGCTATTGGTTATGGTGCAAGCATTGCTGCAAGTAATTCAATACAATTGGGAAATACTGCTGTTACAAATGTTACAACAAGTGGTACACTCACTGCGGGAAATGTTACCTATCCTAATGCTCATGGAACTGCTGGACAAGTACTCACTGAAAATGGAAGCGGCCTTCTCAGTTGGACAAATAATGTGGCAGGTTCTCTAAGTGGAGGGGCTGCAGGAGCAATACCTTATCAGTCAGGTGTGGGTGTAACCGGATATAGTGGGGTGGGTACACCAGGACAAATATTTGTATCAGGTGGCGCCGGCGCCCCAACTTGGACTAGTGTATTACCTGTAGCTAGTGGAGGTACAGGAGCCGCAACTATAACTGGATTAGTGAAAGGATCAGGTACCGCTGCTTTCAGTGCTGCAGTAGCTGGAACTGATTATGTTGCACCTTCAACAACAGTGGCAGGATTTGCACTAAGTTCTAGTATCACACTTGCTAGTCATACTAATGGAGTAGGAATCTTAGGAAGCCCTTATAATGGAAGTGCGGCAGGAACTTGGAATATTGATACGGCATCAACGATTGTAAGTAAAGCCTATTTTACTAATATTGGAGTCAAGTACAGTGATACAGCTTCTATGTTGGCCAATTATGCCAAGTCCGGATCCTTTGCCGGCATAACTGCTTTAGGTGCAATCGGTTCTACACCCAATGCCAATGGCGGCTCAGTCAATGGCAGTACACTTACTTTACAACCAGCCTCTGCTAGTTTCGGGGGCTTGGTGACTACCGCAGCACAAACATTTGCTGGTGCGAAATCATTGGATTCTGTATATGCAAACAATCAAGTCATAAACAATAACTTAAATGTCGCAGGCAATTTAAGTGGCAGTAGTTCTACAGCCAGTATTTATGGATTTAATGCTGCCCTTGTAACAATTACGAGTGCATTAACCATCAATGCGGCCAATGCTAGCACGTATAATGGTAAAGTATTGGTTTGCACTTCGGGTCCGGTTATCAACATAGCGAATACGGTACCGGTAGGGTTTACTTGTATGGTTGTTCAGAGTGATAATACCTCTGTATCTTTTTCTGGTATTGTGAATAGATATAACTATTCTGCTACATCAGGACTATATGCCATCGCCACACTGATGTGTTATGCTAATGGTAGTATTTTATTAAGTGGAGATATACAGTAAATGAAAATATTAGTTTTACATATCACCCTTTTATTCTCCTTATTGGCCCATGGCCAATTAAGCTTACCACATTTGCAACCACTAGCATATGAAAGTAAAAATTGGGGCAATGCACTCAATTTTGATGGGGTTGCTTCCTATGGTATTGGCCAGATTTATCCAAAAGATTCTATACTTAATTTTACTATTGAGTTTTGGATAATGAATACAGGAGCTGATTCTGCGAATGACCGGATTTTTGATTCTTATTATAATAATGCATTACATCTAGGGAAAAGTACCAGCTCTTTATCAATTTTATTAACGGATCTAGGAAATGCTTCTGGATGGCAAACGGTTTGTACACTAGAAGCTAATAAATGGGTACATATTGCTGTTGTAAGAAATGCCAATACTGTAACTGTTTATAAAAATGCCGCTTCTGTAGCTACCTATACCGTTTCCGCAACTAATACATTGCCCTCAATATTTCGTTTTGGTTCAGACATTAATGGAGCCGGCAACAATGGCAATTTTACAATGGATGAATTTCGTTTGTGGAAGATAGCTAGAACACAAGCAAATATTCAATCTACAATATTTTCAACCTTGGATCCTACAGTAAGTACCGGATTGATTTGTTATTACAGGTTTGATCAGGGTATTGCAAATGGAACAAACACAACTGAAAAAGGACTGATTAATTCAGCCATATTTAATTAATATGATGAAGCGGACACGATATATCATTATTTTTTTATTATTTACTGCTTATACAGGTAATCTATATTCCAATGGATTATCAATTGGTTTACCCACTTTTAATCCTAGCAACAATACCCTTTCTTTTACCATTTCTTGGTTAAATAGTTGGAACTTAGCTACTGCACCAAGTAATTATGATGCGGTGTGGATTTTTGTTAAAAGGCAATCTTGTACAAACCCCTCTTCGTGGTCGCATGCATACCTGAGTACGAACCCTGCAAATTTTAATGCTGTACTAACTGCAGGTGGTACATCTATTTTACAAGTAGATCCAGTAAGTGATTCTGCAGGAGTATTTGTTCATTTAAACACCACAGGTACCTATGGTATCGTCAATTCACATACAATTACTTTACAATTAACAGGATCAACCAATCCATATATTTTCACTGCCCCAACAGATAATTTTAAAGTTTTTGGTATTGAAATGGTGTATGTTCCGCAAGGTCCCTTTTATATTGGTGATGGAAGTTCAAGCTTTGCTTTTACAAATATGCAGATTACTTCCTCAACACAGTCAGCCGGAATTGGACTTTCAGCCAATTATATTGGTAATGCTGCTTATGGTTGTTCTGCTTCCCTACCTAGTAGTTTTCCTTTAGGGTATAATGGTTTTTATTGTATGAAAACAGAGGTTTGTCAAGGGCAAATAACAGATTTTTTAAACACATTGACCTATACACAACAGCAAAGTTTGGTGGGTAATTTTTCTGGATTAACCCAACCAGGTATTTTGAACTCTACCTTTGGAAATACTAGTTCTTATAGAAATCATATTTATGTAGGAACTATAGGTGTTTATAATTCACTGCCAGCTATTTATATTGCAGATTCTACTTCAAGTACCGCTTATAATCCTGCGATTGCCTGTAATTATCTTACCTGGTCTGATTTGACAGCTTATTTAGCTTGGGCTGCATTGAGGCCAATGACTGAGTTTGAATTTGAAAAAGCCTGTCGAGGACCTAATACAGCTTTAAGTGGTGAATACCCATGGGGGAATGCTACTGTTAATTCACCCGGAAATTTTAATACTAATTATGGCAAATACAATGAAGTGTCTGCTAATAGTGGAACAGCCACTACAGGTTTATGTAATTATAATAACTCACCTGGTAATCCTGGTAGGGTTGGTTTTGCTGCAACTGCAACATCAACTTCACGAATCAGTGCCGGTGCAACTTATTATGGCATTTTAGATATGGCGGGTAATACCTATGAACAATGTATTGGTGGTGGTGGGTACAATTATGCAACTTTTACCAATATAAATGGAAATGGAACACTTACCCTATCCGGAGCACACGGAATGGCAAATTGGCCTTCAGTGGGAGGTTCTGCATCAGGCACTATAATCCGGGGAGGATCCTTTTGGAGTAATTCTTCAGAAATTAGAACTTCTGATAGAACCTACTATGCAGGTACAACGATTAATTCAACAAAAGATTTCAGATGTGGTGGAAGGGGGGTTAGAACTTTTTAATTTTTATTATGCAAAGGAGAAAGATATTTTTATTATTAATCATAAGCTGCTATACACTGATATCAGGCAGTTTTGCTAATGGATTACAGATTAGTTCAGTTGCCTATAACAATTCAGCTGCTACTATTACTTTTACTATTTCCTGGCAAAATAGCTGGTCGGTAAATAACGGACCAAATAATTATGATGCGGTATGGGTGTTTATTAAGAGACAGGGATGTGGGACAGCTAATGGATTATGGTCGCATGCATTATTAAGTACTACATCCAATGCGCATTCAGCAGCTGCTGTTTCAGGTTCTACATTATTAACTGTTGATGCAGTAGCCGATGGAATGGGTGTTTTCATTAGAAGGCTTACTTATGGAAACGGTAACATCAATTCTCATACCATTACTTTACAACTTAGTGGTACTTATAATCCAAGTGTCTTAAACCCTTCGGCTACTGATAATTTTAAAGCTATTGGCATAGAAATGGTTTATGTTCCACAAAGTTCTTTTTATGCTGGAGATGGCAGGCCTAACAACACTAGTAATTTTAATGCAGGTACTTCCAATCCAGTGCTCATTAATTCAACCATTCAATCAAATGGTTTGGGTAATGCTAGTAACTATTGTTCCAACTCGTCTTATGGTTGTCCAAATTCATTGCCGTCTTCCTTTCCTTTAGGCTATAATGGATTTTATTGCATGAAATATGAAATTACGCAACAGCAGATTGTTGATTTTCTAAATACGCTCACTTATGTGCAACAGGCAAAAAAACTATCTGCTTGGGGAAGTTCCAGATTGCCCAACGCAACCAATCAGTATTTTGATAACAATCAATACTTTATGAGTGTGTATACATCTGTGGCGGGGGCCTCCAATTATCAACCGGCAATCTTCACCACCGGTCATCCATATTTACCAGAAGGATTTATTAGTTGGCAGGACCTGAGTAGTTATTTGGATTGGGCCGGATTAAGGCCCATGACAGAATTTGAGTTTGAAAAAGCATGTCGTGGTTCACTTAATCCGGTTTCGTTAGAATATCCTTGGGGAAATACTTTAATTACTGATTTTGTAGGAACATATAACAACCAGGGCTATTTACAACAATTTAATAATGCGCAGTACGATACCTCGCAATACATCTATAATAATGAGGTTTTTGAGGGAGTTTGTAATTCCTATATTTCAGCAGGTTGGGGTTGGCAACCTTTTAGACCAGGCTTCGCAGCTACTGCATATACCACCCGATCGCAAGCGGCTGCTACTTATTATGGTATTATGGAAATGGGTGGTAATATGTATGAACAATGTATTGGTGGTGCTGGGTATGATTATTCGGGTTTTACCAATGTTAATGGTAACGGATTACTTACCGCTACAGGATTAGCGAGTGTTCCGGGATGGCCAACGGATGGAGGTGCTAATTCTGGAACCATCCTAAGAGGTGGATCTGGTTGGTCTGGTGGAACAAACTGTTGTGGCAATAGCAGTTACTACAGTACAGAGGTTCAAACTTCTGATAGAACCTATTATGCCGGCACAACAAAAAATATCAGTTTAAATGCAAGTGGAGGTAAGCAGGCTTCTGTGGGGGGGAGGGGCGTTAGAACTTTTTAAATAAAACTATCATGTATAAACAATTAAAAATATATCATATTTTATGGCTACTCTTTCTTTTTGTGGGAAAGGTAGACTCTGTTATGGCCAATGGTCTTTCTATTACTAATTTAACATATGTCTCAGGCTCCAATCAGCTTCAGTTTACTATTTCTTGGCAAAACAGTTGGCGTATTTCTTCCGGACCCGCTAACTGGGATGCTGTTTGGGTTTTTGTAAAACGACAAACATGTGGAGCCAATGGCGTTTGGTCGCATGCCATTTTAAGTAATTCATCTGCTGCACATACAATAGTAACTAATGGATCAGAACTTACAATTGATGCGGTAGCTGATGGGATGGGCGTTTTTATTAGACGAAATGATTATGCCTTAGGCAATGTTGCCTCAACAGTCGTAAATATTCAGCTTACTAACAGCTACACACCCAACATGACGCCAAATGTTTTAGATAATTTTAAGGTAATTGGTTTAGAAATGGTATTTGTGCCGCAAGGTTCTTTTTATGCTGGAGATGGTCGGCCAACCAATACGTCTAATTTTAACGTAGGAGCATCAACGCCAGTTTTGATTACCGGAGCCACGCAATCTTCCGGACTGGGCGTATTCAGCCATTATGTAAGTGCTGCTACCTACGGCTGCCCTTCTCCTTTACCTGCAACTTTTCCGCTAGGCTATAATAGCTTTTATTGTATGAAATACGAAATTAGTGAGCAAAATGTAGTAGATTATCTAAATACCTTAACTTACACACAACAGGTAAGTGCACTCAGCTATTGGGGAACAGGATCAAGATTGCCAAATCAGTCTGGTCAGGCATGGGATTGGAATTCAGCTTATAACAATATTACCATATCAACGGCTGGAACTAATAGCACTATACCAGCGATCTTTTCTAGCAATTATCCTTATCATTCCTGTGGTTCTTTAGATTGGGTTTCATTTGCTTCTTATTTGGATTGGTCTGGTTTAAGGCCTATGTCTGAATTTGAGTTTGAAAAAGCCTGCCGAGGAAATAATGGTGGAGGACCTGCTGGGGTGCCCAATACCCCAATACCTTATGAATACCCTTGGGGGAACACACTGTTAAATTCTACTACTGCTAATAATTATCCATCTACTACCGAATACCAAAGCTCTATTTATGATGGTAGTTGCAATTGTTCTTGGGGTAATTATACAAGAGGAGGCTATACAGCAGTAACAAATACCAATCGTTCTCAATCTGGTGCCACTTATTATGGAATTATGGATATGGGGGGAAATATATGGGAACAATGTGTTGGTGGTGGTAGTGGATATGACTATTCCAATTTTACCACTGCTAATGGAAATGCATCGTTAAATGCCAATACCGGTGCCGCCAATATAGCGGGTTGGCCAACCTATGGTGGACCTGCATCCGGAACTATTAATAGAGGCGGTAATGCTTGGAGCAGCAATTTTACTACCAACCCTTATTGGTATAGAGTAGGCACGTCTGACAGAGAAGGATATAATGGACCTATTAATGGAAACATCGATGATAATAGAACAAGATATTATGGACAAGGAGGAAGAGGGGTTAGAACATTTTAGCGTAAACATTTAAAATTTATAAATTTAAAATTATATATATGCAGAAAGTCAATATTTTACTAGTGTCGCTGCTCTTATTTCTTAATAGCGTCCATAGCAGCAATTTGAATTTAGCCGGTACACCGGTATATAATTCCACTAACAATACCTTGACCTTCACAGTGTATTGGGAGAATAGTTGGAAAATTTCTACCGGCCCCAGTAATTGGGATGCTGTATGGATATTCGTAAAAAGACAGAATTGTAATACTGTTACTAATAATCAGTGGGTACATCAAATGATTAATCCTACAGGTAATAGCGTAACCACCACTAATTCTCCAATTACTGTTGATGCCGTTACAGACAGCATGGGTGTTTTTTTAAGAAGAATAAATAGTGGTGTAGGTACTATTTCAACACAAACTGTTGTTTTGCAATTACCAGGTTCTTCTATTGCTACCAATACACACCCTTACGGCATTACGACAGGTGCCACAGATAATTTTAGAATTTATGGGTTAGAAATGGTATATGTTCCCCAGGGTTCCTTTTATGCTGGAGATGGTCGTCCAACCAATTCTTCCAATTTTAATGCAGGTAGCGGTACACCAGTGTTAATTACTGCGCAAACTCAATCCAATGGTATTGGCGCTTTTAGTAATTATGTAAGTTCACCTACTTATGGTTGCCCATCACCATTACCAGCTAGTTTTCCTATTGGCTATAATGGTTTTTATTGTATGAAATATGAACTAACACAACAAAATATTTGTGACTGGCTAAATACACTAAGTTATACTCAACAAGCCAGTTCAATGGCTTATTGGGGATCACGTTTACCTAATGTTGTAAATAATTATTGGTCATGGAACGAAAATTATGAGCAAATTTATGTTGCTACTGCAGGAACTTATGCTACAATTCCAGCCATATTTACTGCGCCTTATGGTTTTAAATCAACTTTTTCTTTGGATTGGTCGACTCTCACCTCATACTTGTCTTGGTCAGGCTTAAGGCCTATGACAGAGTTTGAATTTGAAAAATCTTGTAGGGGAAATAACGGGGGTGGCGCAACAGGAACACCCAATAATCCGGTACCATATGAATATCCTTGGGGTAATACCTTAATTAGTGAAAATGGCTTGTCTAATCAGGGACAATCTTCAGAATATGTAAATTCAATTGCAGATGGATGGGTCAATTGGTCTTGGAACTGGCCAACTAGAGGTGGTGCAGCTGCATTAGCTAATACCAATCGCTCTCAATCAGGTTCTACCTACTATGGAATTATGGATATGGGTGGCAATGCTTATGAGCAATGTATTGGCGGCGGGAGTGGTTATGATTATTCCGGGTTTACTACCGCGAATGGTAATGCTTTATTAAATCCTTCAACCGCAGCAGCTAACATTACCGGTTGGCCTACAGTGGGGGGGCCATCATCTGGAACCGTTGTGAGGGGTGGAAATTCATGGAGTAATAGTTGTTCTAATCCACCTTATCGATGCAATACATCAGATAGGCAAGGGTATAATGGTACTGTTTGTGGAAATGACGATAACAGATACAGAAATGGTACAGGTGGAAGGGGAATTAGAACATTTTAATTTAAATATAATTTAAACTTAATAGGAGTATGAAAAAGTTAGTAATAGTTATTCTTCTTGTATCTGTTGGCAATATTGTTTTTGCAAACAATTTAAAAATGACAACACCAGTTTTTACTGCAGGTACAAATACCTTAACCTTCACCATTTCCTGGGATAATAGTTGGAAGCTAGCTACAGGCCCTTCAAATTGGGATGCAGTATGGGTTTTTGTAAAAAGACAAACACCCAATCCTAGCGCTGGTAATCCATGGGTCCATGCAATTTTAAGTAGCAATAGCAGCGATCACTCTGCAACTAATGCTGCCGGACCGGCTGTGACCATTGATGCCGTAGCTGATGGCATGGGTGTTTTTATACATAGAACGTATAGTGGTATTGGCAATGTGCTTTCCCAAAATATAACCATAAAATTATCAGGTAGTAACAATCCTAGTATTACTCCAACCGCCAATGATAACTTTCAAGTCTTTGGTATTGAGATGGTCTATGTGCCGCAGGGGCAATTTTATATTGGCGATGGTAGACCCACCAATACCAATAATTTTAACGTAGGTACTAGTTCTCCTGTACTAATTACAGCCGCTATTCAAACAAGCGGTTTGGGTGCTGCGTCTACTTATTGTTCTAGCGCTATTTATGGTTGTCCGAATAGTTTGCCAGGCAGTTTTCCATTGGGTTATAATGGATTCTACTGTATGAAGTATGAAATTACGCAGCAGCAAATAGTCGATTTTTTAAATACACTTACCTATGCGCAACAGTATCAAAAAGTTTGTACTGCTTGGGGTATTACCAATAGAAATTCATTATTGGTGACAGGGCAATACTTTGATGGTAACAGCTATGGTTTTACTATTTATAATTCAGTTGCAGCTGTTCCTCCTTTACAACCAGCAGTATTTACTAGCAATAGACCATTACTGCCTGAAGGTTATTTAACCTGGCAGGATTTAACTAGTTATTTAGATTGGTCAGGATTAAGGCCTATGACAGAATTTGAATTTGAAAAAGCTTGTCGTGGTACAATCAACCCAGTACCCTTAGAGTATCCCTGGGGAAATACCATGATTACTGATCCTCAAGGTACTTTTAATAATTCGGGATTGCTTCAAAGCTGGAATAATCAACAATATGATTCAGTGACCACTATGTACAACAATCAGATTTATGATGGGTTATGTAACTCGCAATATTCAGCGGGATGGGGTTGGAATCCTTTTAGAGGGGGGTTTGCAGCTACTTCTCTTACCAATAGATCACAAGCAGCTGCTACTTATTATGGAATTATGGAAATGGGGGGTAACATGTTTGAGCAATGTGTAGGGGGAGCTGGATTCGACTATTCTGGTTTCACCAATGCTAACGGGAACGCTTTATTAACTAATACGGGTTTAGCAAATATTACTGGATGGCCGCAAGACGGAGGGGTGTCTTCTGGAACCATTCTTAGAGGGGGGTCTGGCTGGACAGGTGGGGTTAATTGTTGTGGTTCGTCTTTTTATAATCCTCAAGTGCAAACATCAGATAGGACTTATTATGCAGGTACCACATGGAATATTAGTTTAAATGCAAATGGTGGTAAAACAAATTCAGTGGGTGGAAGAGGGGTGAGAACATTTTAATCAATTAACTAATTTTGTGAGGTATACCTTAATTTTATTTTTATTACTGCTCAGTTTTTCAGGTGCTGCCCAATTTTTGGGTGGTCCCGGAAAAGCGGCTACCTCCAATGCGGTTATCAATGGGGCTTGTGTTGCTATTATTGATAGTACACAGTTATTCTATAAGGGAGGGCATTCACCCGGATATAAAAGCTTGGCTATTACTACATCTGCTGTTTCCTTTAGTTTAGACAGCACTACTTTATTTTATAGGGGTGGGCATTCGCCTGGATATAAAAGTTTGGCCATTAATGCCTCTACTGTATCTTCTAGTATAGATAGTACAACTCTAATTTATAAGGGTGGGCATTCGCCTGGATATAAAAGTTTGGCCATTAATGCCTACACTGTATCTTCTAGTATAGATAGTACAACTTTATTTTATAAGGGTGGTCATTCTCCAGGGTATACTAGTTTAATAATTGCGCAAACCTCGCTTACATATCCTATTGCAACCAATATATATGCTGGCGGGCATTTGCCTGGTTATGGAAGTGGTACAGCAGGTTCCAATTCTGGTACCAATTCATATCAATTTTTATATTCCAGAACTGATACTTCGGTAGTGGCAGGATCTACTTTGACCTTAACTACTACTGCCTCTGGCAGTATTACCTGGACACCCACAACTTATTTCAATACTGGATCTACCGCTTCTACGCTAAGTCCGTCTATTACGCCTACCAATACCATTAGCTATCAGGTTACTAGTAGCACTGGTTGTTTAAATATTGATACTCTTACCATATTTACAACACCGGCCATCAATACCAATATTGTTTATCCAACTAGTATCTGTACCACTACCATTGAGACTCAATTACCTGTAATAAGTGGAGTATATGGGGGTACTTTTACTGTAAGCCCTACAACAGGCTTAAGTTTAATTGCAAGCAATGGTGCTATCAACCCTTCTGCAAGTACAGCAGGAACCTACACGATTACCTATACCTATTCTAGTGGAGGAAGTTCGCTTACTAAAACTGCCTCAGTCATTATTTCTACTAATTGCGGTAATAACAATGGAGTAACAGATTATAGTTCAATTTATTTAGGCGGTGGGTCGGGAAGTTATTTGCCAGAAATACCACTTTTGCAAAATACTTGTAGTGTTGTTATAGACTCCACTCAATTACTTTACAAAGGGGGTGGATCAGCAAATTATACTCCTGAAATTTTATTAACACAAAGTGTCTGCAGTGTACCTATTGATTCTACACAATTGCCTTATTTAGGGGGTGGTTCCTCGAGCTATGCACCTTATGCTGGACTAACGACCCATGCATGTACCGTTCTTACAGATTCCACACAATTACCATATATTGGAGGAACTGCTGCATTGTATTCCCCAAGTTTAAGTTATGTATCTAGTGCCGGTGCTTGTCCCGTGCCTACATCAACCAATATCTATATTGGGGGCGCTGCAGGTAATAACACATCTATCACACAATTGAATTCTTCTTCTAATGTAACAGGAACAATTGTAACAGTTAGATCAGATACCACGATTTGTTTAGGTACGAGCATTTATTTGAATGCATCGGGTGGTGCATCGGGTTGGAGTTGGAGTCCTAGTCAAAGTCTCTCTAACTCCTCTATTGCAAACCCATTGGCTACACCGGTAACTAGTACCAGTTATACCGTAGTTGGTTCGGGAGGAACTGTAGGTTGTTTAAATAACGCCACTGTAAATGTTTTTGTCTTAAAAGATAGCACTACGAGTGTAACCTATAATAGTTATAAGTTCTCTGATGCTGATTCAACTTATAAAAATCCTTCTATTTCAGGTCCAGTAAATGGTACGTTTAGTTATTCACCTACAGGACTTACGTTTACCACTGCTTCGGGTGCATTTATTCCTGGAGAAAGTTTAGATGGATTATACACTATTGATTATAATTATGTAAAAGGGGCCTGTTCTTATAGTTATCCTGTTAACATTTTGGTTACTTCTTTACCGCCCAATATTTCTTATCCTAATCCGGTAACACTATTCTATAATTATACGTATAGTCCCATTATCCCTACCAATAATGGTGGACCCGCTGTATTGTACAGGCTACAAAGTAATTATAGCTTACCTACCGGACTTACCCTCAATGCCCTAACTGGTTATATAACAGGAGCGCCTACGCAAATTTTAAATAATGATACAGTCTATATCACAGCTGCCAACGCTAAAGGGGTATTGGATACTAGTTTTGTAGTTATTTCGGTAAAAGTTCCAGTATTAAATACGACTCAAAATGGGGCACTAGCTGCACTTACAACTACTTATGGCACGCCTGCTACACCCAATAGTTTTACTATCTCTGGGCAATATATTATTGATAGTTTACGTATAACTGCGCCAAGGGGTTATCAGGTTTCCTTTAGTAATTCTAGTGGTTTTGCTAATTATATAGCCATGCCTCAAAGTAATTTCGTAATAGGAAGTACTACTGTATTTGTCAATTTAGCACCTACTGATTCAGTAGGTACAAGTTTCTCAGGTAATATTGTTATTGCTAGTACCAATGCTACTTCAATTTCTGTAGCAACCACATCCAGCAGTGTATCACCCGCACCATTAACTATTATAGCTAATCCGTATCAAAAATTTTATGGAAGCACGCTCCAATTAGGCTCTGGTAATACGAGGTTCTCTTCAACGGGATTAATGAATAATGAAACTGTTGGATCGGTAACAATGACTGCTTCTGGAGGTACTAACGCTACTGATCCTGTAGGTATTTATGCATTAAACCCATCAGTGGCTATTGGAGGGTCATTTAACAGTAATAATTACATGATTACGTATGCGCCTGGTAATTTAACGGTGGTATATAGTTTATATAATTTTCAATTAACAGGTAATGCATCTAACTGGGTAGCAGGACGTGTACCAGTACCTAAAATATTAAGTTTTTCTCTTTCTAACATATCCAGTACAGGAGCAACTTATACCGCCACTTTACCTACTTCGCTTGTAAATATTATGCAAAGGGGGGTATGTATAGGCAATAGCCTAAATCCTACGGTGGGCAATGATCAGGTATTTAGTGATGGGCTTACTACTAGTGGTACTTCTATGACGATTAACTTAACAGGTTTGACAACACATACAGTGTATTATATAAGGTCATTTGTTCAAATAAGTCCAAATTCATACATATACAGCGATAATATAAAATTCACGACACCTTAAACAACAAAAAACCATACTATGGCTTCTACTAAAACATTATCAGGCAAAAATGCACCCACTAAAAAAAAGTTAGATGTGTTCAACTTTTTTTACAGCTTTGCGGCCGTAATTATATTAATTGGGGTAATTGCGAAATTACTAGAGTGGGAAGTTCAAGACTTCTTCATGACACTCGGATTAAGTACAGAAGCTGTTGTGTTTGCAGTAACTGCTATTAAATTTGTAGAAGTCAAGCAAAACAAATCTGCAGCATCTGTTGAAGAGGAGGAGGAAGACGAAGAAGAGGAAGAAGAGCCACAGACGCTTAAACGGTCTTCTACCCAATTGCCGATTTCTGAAAATAAACTAAAAGAAAACAAAGTGGGTTCTAAATTGCTTGAAGTAAAATCAGAACTTCCTATTCCTCAACTTGAAGCTTCGTCAATTATTGCTCCGGAAACCAGTTCATCTTCTATTCATAAACTGCATCCCTCAACAGCAGAAAATATAATTGAAGATAAAGTACAAGTCCCAGTCTCCAACAATGCCATGAATAGTCATACTTTATGGCAATTAGAGCAATTAAATATTGTAAAAATTGCTCCTGAGATATACTTCCAGCCGCTTTGGATCCAACTTTCCGATAAGCAGTATGTTGTTTTAGCTAATTTGTTTGCGAGACTATTTGGTAAAAAATTGCCAAGTTATGATTCCTTACCATTTTTATCTCAATCGCCTATTAGTTTGCCAATTTCTAAATTTGAGGAATTGAAGTTGGAAAATTCAATTAACGAATTGACCCAAATAGAAGTGTCTGTTTTAGGAGTATCTGCCATGATTGCGGGTTTCTATGAATTTTTTGATCAATTTATAATAGCGGAAGAAGCCAGTGTTATAACTATTCGTAATAAAACTGTGAATGAGACACAAGCCTATTGTTTTAAAGATGAGGCAGTGCAATCACATCTTTTACAATATCATACTCCTCAAATAGTAATGAGCCCTCAGGTTGAAGAATTAGAGCCATTGGTTTCTTTAAAAGGGAAAAAATTATGGAACTATATGATAAATGCCTGGGATAAAAAAGATGCTGGATTTGCTAGTTCTCTAATTGAGGCACTCCGCAATAAAGGAGATGAATACTTACTTAGTATATTGAAATTAAATGGAGCTATACAGTATAATGTAGAAACGAATCAAGGCTATGATGCGATTTACAATTTAACGAAAGCTGCTTTA
>Ga0164297_10003241_pt1 | contig 15275 bp, 14 predicted proteins | sample GEODES058metaG_FD_113539 | JGI IMG/M metagenome (GOLD analysis project Ga0164297, IMG submission 113539) | Dystrophic lake water microbial communities from Trout Bog Lake, Wisconsin, USA - GEODES058 metaG | ecosystem: Environmental > Aquatic > Freshwater > Lake | place: USA: Trout Bog Lake...
TGCACGCAAGGCCATGTTCTGTGCCACACTGAAGTCCTTCACACAGGCATTTTGCAAGGGCTCCTCAGGCAGACTTCTCACGCCTTCACGCTCATTGTCTTGTCGACTGGCTTGGTAGGCCACGCCGCCCACACGCACGACTCCCAAGTGCATAGGACGCTGGCCAGTGAGCGCTTGCATCAGAGCCTTTTGCCCATTGCCAGCCACTCCCGCTACGCCGACAATCTCATGCGCGCGGACCTCCAAACTCAAGCCATCCACTGCTCTCTCACCGCGCTCACCCATCACCACCAGGTCCTTGATTTGCAACTGCACGCGTTGACCCGTAAAAGGCATTCGCTGGGGTAGATCAAACACTTTGCGTGACTCCCCCACCATCAATGATGCCAAGTGAGTCGATGAGGTCGATCGCACTGGCATGCTGTCGACCAAGTGGCCTTGGCGAAGCACCGAAACATCATCGGCATAGGCCAAGACTTCTTTGAATTTATGAGTGATCATGATGATGCTACACCGCCCCTCATGGGCCAAGGCATTGAGGGCAAACAAAATCTCATCGGCCTCTTGGGGCGTGAGCACCGACGTGGGTTCATCCAAAATCAGTAACCTGGGATTTAAGATCAACTGCTTGAGGATTTCTAACTTTTGTTTCTCACCCGCAGACAAACTATCCGGAGTGCGGTGAAGGGCCAATTTGAAGGGCGTGCTTTGTACAAACGCCTCAAGCTCCCGGTTGACCGCTCGCCAATCAATGACAGCGGGCAACTCTCCCTTTGCCAAGAGGAGGTTCTCCGCCACGGTCATCCCAGGTATCACCGTGAAATGCTGAAACACCATGCCAATCCCAATGGCGCGTGCTTGGGTGGGCGTATCGATGCTCACCTCTTTGTTGTTGATCAAAATCTGACCCGCGTCAGGTCTCTGGTAACCAATGACGGTTTTGACCAAGGTGCTCTTGCCCGCCCCATTCTCTCCGAGCAAGGCGTGCACGGTGGCGGGTTTGACTCTCAAACTCACTCGGTCCAGAGCCGTAAATGCACCAAAACGCTTGGTGAGCTCAAAAGTTTCAAGTTCAAGGGCTCGCATGGTGCTAGTCATCTCTCAAGTGAACAATGGGGTGGGGGTGAAGATGGCAAAGGAAGAAAGAAAAAAACAAATTGACCCATCTCAACAATTCTGGAGCGCTTGAATCACGAGCTCCGAAGTTGCGACTGCTCCAAATACGCCTCCTTGCATTTTGATCATGTGAATGGCCGCCAGGTGGTTCCCCAGGTCCGTGGCCCCGGTGCAGTCCTCAAGCATCAAGCACTCAAATCCTCGGTCGTTGGCCTCACGCATGGTCGTGTGCACACACACATCGGTGGTGATGCCTGTAAGGATTAAATTCCGAATACCACGGGTTCTCAAAATGAGCTCCAAATCGGTTGCATAAAATGAGCCTTTACCAGGCTTGTCGATGATCACCTCTGAGCTCAGGGGCGCAAGCTCGGGGATGATCTCCCAGCCCTTTTCTCCCCTCACCAAAATTCGACCACACGGCCCTGCATCTCCAATGCCAGCCCCAATTTGCTGCGAGCGCCAACGCTTATTCGCCGGCAAGTCCGACAAATCAGGACGATGGCCCTCCCGGGTATGAATGACGGTGAGACCCACCTCCCGAGCCTTGGCCAAAACCCGCGCGATGGGCTCTATGGGTGCACGTGTGAGGCTTAAGTCGTAGCCCATTTTGTCCACATAGCCACCCAAGCCACAAAAGTCTGTTTGCATATCAATGATCACCAAAGCGGTGTTATCCACCGTCAAGGCTTGGTCATATGGCCATGGGTAGGGGTTGGCATTCACAGTGGTCATGGCTGGGTCTCCTTCTTGTTGTTTGAGTCTTATCAAGTGAGGCTTTTTATTCAAGTCAGGCTGAGGCCCAACTCTTCACCGCTTTCATATTCAATCTTTGGCTGGAAAGGGATTGCTCTGCGGCCCAAGATACTCGCGCGTGGGGGGGGCGAATCCGCATGATGTGCCGTCCCTCACTTGGATCGAATCATCCCAAGGCAACTTGTATTGGCCCTCAATCATGTCTTTCATGAAGGTATATGGACAATCTTGGGCTCCCCCCTTCACCGCCACATAACCACGGTGATAGAGCTGATAGATGTTGTTCTCCACCCCCCACACACTGCGTGCCTCGCGCACCAAATCGGGTCGAACCTCAGCGGTGATGATCTCATCGGGGCGAGCACCGCCTTGGACCATCACCGTGCCATCAAAATTGCAAAACATCCCTTCTCCCATGGAGTCAAAACTGCCATCGCTGCCGCACAGGCAAACGCTGGCAGTGATGGCGAGATTTTGAAATGCGTTGGCTTGATTGGTGATGCTCCAAGCGTGTCGAATCGGGGCGGTATAGCCTGCTGTGCGAATGATGATCTCCGCACCCTTGTAGGCCGCTTCTCGGGCCATCTCAGGGAACATACCATCATGACAAATAATGAGTCCCAAACGGGAGCCTTTGGGTCCGGTGCAGACCGGTACACCCACATTCCCAGGCTCCCAAGGCTCCACAGGAATCCAGGGATGGAGTTTGCGGTAATAAAGACAAATTTCGCCCTGGTCATTAATGATGAGACCACTGTTGTAGGGGTTGCCGTGAGGGTTGGCCTCCATGATGGAGAAACAGCCCCAAATTTTGTTTCGCACGCAAGCCGCCTTGAATTGAGCAACCTCCGGCCCCTCCACACTCACCATCAACTCGGGGGCCGTGCTCATACTCAGGCCATGCAAGCTGTACTCAGGAAATATCACCAAATCCATCCCTGAGAGGCTTCGACGCGCTTTGTCCACCATGTCACAGATGACCTTCGTTTGGGCATCGAGTTGCGCGGGTGTTTCTACCTGAGGCAACTTCAATTGCACCAAACCCATCACCACCCCGTTGGGGGAGGGATTCAAACCACCGAGTCCACTCATCTTTTTCTCCTTATCTAGAAACACTCAACTCACTGGGCGAGCCTTTGATGGTTCGATTGGGCGCGCAAGTGAGAATCAAAATCACCAAGGTCAAGGCATAGGGAATGGCATTAAAGAGGTTGTAGCCCTTGCTGATCCCCACCGACTGCAAGGCCGGTCCAATTGCCCCAGCACCACCAAAAATGAGCGCTGCGTACAAACAATGAATAGGACTCCAGCGCGCAAAAATTACCAAAGCCACTGCAATCAGGCCTTGACCACTGGAGAGTCCCTCATTCCAGCTGCCTGGGTAATACAGCGAGAGTGATGCACCCCCGACGCCAGCGATGACACCGCCCAAGGTGGTGGCCAAAATACGCAAACCTTGTACAGGTGCACCCAGGGTTCTGGCGGCCTCGGCCGAGTCTCCCACCATCCTCAACTCCAGGCCCAAACGGGTATGCCCCAGGCCCCAAGCCATCGCAAAGGCGAGCAACACACCCAATGGAAATAAGGGGTTGACGTTGAGCGCCGAGCGCACTTGAGCGCTCTCGCTCCATGACCCCAGTGCCAAGCCTTGGAGTTGCATGGCTTGGGGCTGAATCAAGGGCTTGCCTAGATAAAACGCTACGCCCACCCCTAAAAGCATGAGACCAATCCCCATGGCAATATCATTGACCCGGTGCATGGCACACAGCAACCCATGGAGCAAACCCCATAGCCCTCCAGCCAAACAAGCGGCCAATACCCCTAACCACGCACTGCCGCTCCAATGCGAGCCAGCAAAGGCGGCCATGGCCGAGAACACCAAGACCCCTTCAAGGCCCAAATTGATCCGACCCGATTTTTCGGTCAAACACTCACCCAAGCTCACAAATAAAAAAGGAGTGCCCACTCGAATAGCCCCACCGATCATGGCCAAGCTGATGTTCAAGACGAAATCCATTGAGCTTCTTGCCTTTCTAAAAAAAGGGATGGAAGAATTGACGTGGGTGCATCGCCATTTAAATCACCCCTGAAGCCGCACGAGCTCTTAGCACACGCGCCACGCGCCCACGCAGTGTCTCGCTAGCCAGCGTGATCACCAGCACCAAACCCAAGAGCACATGCACCGACGCATCGGGCATCCCCAAATGACGCTGCAGCATGCTGCCAGCTGCAGCAAAGCCGCCCAACAAGACGGCGACAGGAATCAAACCCAAGGGTTGATGACGGGCAACAAAACTCACCAAAATTCCGGTGTACCCCAAGCCCTCAATCAAAGAAGCGTTGGCCGCGGTATGGACAGCAGCAACTTGAAAGCCACCGGCAAGACCTGCGCACCCGCCACCCAGTGCACACGCCACCACCACCAAAGTGTTGACCGGCAAGCCTACCAATTGGGCCGCTTTGGGGTTACCGCCCACCACTCGTGTGGCAAAACCGTGGGTACTAAGGGACAACCAAGCGAATGACACCAAGCACAGCACCAAGCCCCACAATAGTCCCCAATGAACGTCATAGCCCCACATCCCGCCTATCAGTAAGGCATCATTTAGAGGTGGCGTGGAGGGTTTATTTAAACTGGCCGGATCTTTGAGTAAGTCCTCCACAACGAACTTGAACAAATTGATCGCGATGTAGCTCAAAAGCAAACTGCTGATGGTCTCGTTTACCCCTTTGTATTGGCGAAGCACTCCCACCAAAGCCATCCACGAAGCGCCGGCAATAAAGGAGACCGCCAAGATCTCCACACTGCCCAAGAGACCTGAATGAACGGGCAAGAAAAGAGGACAAGCAGCACACGCCAAGCCCCCCACCACCAGCGCGCCTTCACCACCGATCACGATGAGACCGGCTTGGGCAGGGATGGCCACACAAAGCCCAGTCAAGATAAGAGGTGCGGCGCGTTGTAGAGAGTTTTGCCAAGAGAACGCGTCTCCAAACGCGCCCTTAAAGAGGAGTAACCAAACTTGCGTGGGGGAGTAACCTCCAACCCAAGCAAAAATGCCAAAGGCCATGAGCCCCAGAACGACTGAGAGAAGGGGCAACATCAGGCCCTCGATCAAAGAAATCCAGAACTCTTTCACAGCGATCCTTTAGTCCCGAGCGGCCAACGTTGACGCTTGCCAAATTCAACGCAAAAATTCCATACACTCAGGCCAACAGCTCTTGTGAGCCGTTGCGCCTAAGTGAGGTGAGACAGGCCATGTGTCTGGCCCTGAGTGCGCTTAGATCTTGCCGATCACGCCCTCAACCAAGTAGCCCATGCTCTCGAGCTCGACATCGGTTTGCTTGAATGACTTGCCTTTGGGGATCACCACTTTGCCCGTGTTGTCCTTGAGTTCGCCAGCAAAAATATCAAACTTATCACTCATCATGAGCGCTTTGATGCTGTCAGCGTGCTTCTTGGCTGCTGCGTTCACGCTGGGGCCGTAGGCGGAGGTTTTGATGAAGCCTTCCTTTAGACCACCACGCACGAAGTTGGGATGGGGCTTACCGGATTTAGCTGCATCAATGATGATTTTGTATGGGGTAGACCAATTCCACTCGGCACCGGTGAGATAGGCGGCAGGGGCAAGCTTGGATTGGTTGGCATGGTAGCCGCAGACCATGGCACCGCGCTTGGCCGCGGTCTCCACCACCACCTTGGGTCCATCTACGTGCATGGTGAACACATCCACACCTTGATCGGCCAAACTATTGGTCGCCTCAGCCTCTTTCACTGGCATCGACCAATCGCCCGTGAAAATCACGGTACAAGTGATTTTGGGATCCACTGAGCGCGCACCCATTGTGAAGGCGTTGATGTTTCTAAGCACTTGGGGGATGGGCTTGGCAGCAATGAAACCAATTTTCTTGGATTTGGACATGTGACCTGCCACCACCCCGTTCAAATATTGCCCCTCATCGATGTAGCCAAAAAAGCTACCCGCATTCGTGGGATGCTTCCCCGCGGTCCACAAGCCACCGCAATGCGCGAAACGAACGCTGGGGTTCTTGGCAGCCAAGGCCAAGACGTGCGGATCAAAATAGCCATAAGAGGTTGGAAAGAGAAGAGTGGCACCATCTTGAGAGATCATGCCTTGCATGGTTTTTTGTACCGCTTGGGTCTCAGGCACGTTTTCTTCTTCAATGACTTTCATGCCGGGCATGGATTTAATGATGGCGGCGGCCTCTGCGTGAGATTGGTTGTAGCCATAATCATCGCGTGGACCGACATAAATAAAACCCACTGAGAGCGGCGCATCCGCTGCAAAGCTGGGCATCACCATGGCTGATCCTGCCACTCCCAAGCCAGCGCTGGCGGCGAGTTGCATGACTTGACGACGATTGAGTTTTTGCTGGTCCATGTGAGTCCTTTAAAAGTAATGAGAATTGAGCCTTAACACCATGAAGCACAAACTTCAACTTCACTTGCGTGCACGCTTGTGTCCATGCTTGTATACAAGCAATTCACATGCCCAAGGCATTTCCCCAATGAAATCAACGGATTGACTCATTGGCACAGCATGATCACGTCCGATTTGATGCACTTTGCCTTGCCTTGGTGCATGAAGGCTGCGCCAAATTGGTGAAAAAATTGATGTGAGACCACTAAGGCAAAAGTGGCATGAGGTGCTTGATAAAGAGTGAGGCCATCCAGGGCAGTTCACGCCTAGCGAGACTGGCCAGCGTCAAGAAACCGGGAGACCATTGATCCTCTTGCAAAGGTGTTCCCAGGATGAGATCATCACCCTGGGGTACTCCACTCTCGAACTGAAACGTCAGAGTTTGCTCATCCATCAAACAGTGGCGTAAAAACTCAAAGCTATTGCTCTCGACGCTAGCCTCCAAGGCGAGACCTCTGGCCAAACAAAAGGCCTCCAGCATTTGCCGAGCAGCTTTGTCTGGATTAGGTAGCCCCAGTGGATAGTCCAAGCAGTTTTGAACCTTCAAAGCTTGAAAGCCATTCAAGGGATGGGCTTTGTGCATGAGCACACAAAGCCTTTGCGAACGCTCCAGGTGCACTTGAACATCGGGCACATGCTCTAAATTGAACACAAGGGCCAGATCCACCTCCAAGGCCCGCAGCATCTGCAAGGCCTGCACATGGTCTCCCACCGTGACTTCAAAATCCACCAACGGGTGAGAGGTCTTAAAGCTGGCAATGGCCGCGGGCAAGAGAGACGTACTCATACCTTGACTGACCACCAACTTCACTTTGCCTTGCCGTAAGCCCTTCAAATTGGCCACTCGTCCCAAGACCTGATCGAGTTCGTACTGCGTGTGCCTAATATAAGCAATGAAGTGCTCACCCACCTCATTGAGCCTCATGCCCCGAGGCAGTCGCTCAAAAAGTTGGGCCCCCAGTTCATCTTCAATGTCTTGCAGCCGACGGTTCACCGCTGAGGGGGCGATATGTAAGCGCAATGCCGCTGCTCGAATAGAGCCTGTACGTGCAATGGCGTCGATGTAATTCAAAAATCTCATGTGGTGCATCAACTAGCCCATGCACAAGGTATGCCAAATCGGCAACAGTGAATTCGTTAAATAGCATCAAAGGAGAGCACTCGAGACCTCATCATGGCATGTCAGGTGCATAGGCTTATGAATAACAGCAGATCACTTCACCCAAAGCACCAAACGAATGCAACGCAAGACTTCGCCACCTACCAGCGCACCAAAAGCGGGCAAACCGAGAACTGCACTTGCAGCTTTGGGAAAGCTTGAAGGTGCACCGCGAAGTTCAAAGGCCGCACGACCCATTCCCAGCCCACGTCAAACTCCAAAAGTGATCCGCATCAAAGCCAAGCCGTTTGATGTTGAGATGAATATGAGCCAATCGGCCCTGGTGATCGTGGACATGCAAAATGACTTTCTACATCCCGAGGGTTGGTTTGCACAAAAAGGAATCGAGACCCAAGCGGTGCGTCAACCCATCCCCAAGATCAATCAATTTTTACGCACTTGGCGGGCCCATCAAGGCCATGTGATTTGGCTCAATTGGGGAGTTCGAAGTGACCTCTTGAACTTGCCAAAGGCCTATCAGCGAAAGGCCCAATGGTCGGGGGGGCAAGACTTGGGGGTTCAACGCTTTGAGGCGGTTGGGTACGCGATGGTGAGTGCCATCGACCACGGCCCCTCGCTCGTGCAAGGCAGTTGGGGCGCGAAAACCGTCGAGGATCTCTCAAGCGCTCCCAGCGATATTTTGGTCTACAAGCACCGTCTGAGTGGGTTTTGGGACAACGAGCTGGACTCCATTTTGCGTTCTCTTGGGGTAAAGACTCTGGTCTTTGCTGGCATTAACACTGATCGCTGCGTGTTCTCAACTTTGCAAGATGGGGGCTTTTTGGGCTATGAGTGCATCTTACTGAAAGACCTCTGCGCCACCTCTTCTCCAGAGTATGTGAGCCAAGCGATTTATTTTCTAGTGGAAAAACTCCACGGCTTCACCGCCTCAGCGAATGCACTGATCAAAGGTCTCGAGCCACCCGCAAAACCCAAACACCATCGGACTCACAGTGAATGAGTTGAGTCACATCCACTAACTCAATTTCAATTCACTTCTAACCAACTCCCCATTAACTTGTCCATTAACTTGTCCATTAACTTCTCCTTTCACTTCCACTTCCATTCACTCTAACCCCACCCAAGGACACACCATGAAACAACTGCTTCGATCGACGTTGCTCATCACTTGCCTGACCGTGCTTGGCACCCTTGCCCATGCACAAACCAAAATCAAACTCACCTTGAATTGGAAATACGAAGGCCCACAAGCTTGGTTTTTCTTAGCCCAGGAGAAGGGCTACTTTAAAGCTGAGGGATTGGATGTTGAGATTGACCAAGGCGAGGGCTCTGCCGCATCAATCCCCAAAGTCGCTTCAGGAGCTTATCAAGCAGGCTTTGGAGACATCAACGCCATCACCGACTTGGTCTCTAAAAAACCCAACGAGGCTCCTGTCGCCGTCTTCATGCTTTACAACAACCCGCCCTTTACCCTGGTCGTCAAAAAAGACAGTTCGATCAAGACACTCAAAGACCTTGAGGGCAAAACGCTGGGCGCACCCGCCAATGACGGAGCACTCAAACTCTTTCCAGCCTTGGTCAAGCTCAATGGCTTGGAGTCAGGCAAGATCAATATCACCAACATGGCCCCCAACTTAAGGGAACAAATGCTCATGCGGGACCAAATCGATGGCGCATTTGGCTACATCACCACCATCACCTTCAGCGCCAAGGCCATGGGTCTGGATCCAGAGAAAGACCTTCGCTTCATTCGTTTTGGTGACCATGGCTTGGATTTGTACTCCAACACCGTGTTCTTTTCCAGAAGTTTTATCAAAGAAAATCCGCAAGCAGTCAAAGGCTTTTTGCGCGCACTCAATAAGGCCGTGAAGGATGTGCTCGCCTCTCCTGCCAGTGGCGTTCAAGCTGTGCTTAACAAAGAGCCATTGCTTAATAAGGATCTTGAGACGGCAAAACTCATAGCGACCTTGCATAACGACATGAGCCACGGAGAGGTGGCCAAACTCGGTCTTGGCGACGTGGATGACTCACGCTTGAAAAAATCCATCGATATTGTCGTCGAGAGCAACCAGTTGCCTCGCACGCCCAGTGTGAGCGAAGTGTTTGATCACAGCTTCTTGCCAGCCAAAGCTGATCGGCCCACTAAGTTGTTTTGATTGGCCCCCCCAATCCCATGTCACTCATAACACCCACAACAACCCTACACCTCATGCTCAGTGCTGTTGACCTCTAGGACACCAGCCTGAGCCTATCGCAAACGTCGTCACTCTTTACACCATGCAACTCTCACTTGAAAAAAAAGTCGTCTTGATCACCGGTCCCGCCAAAGGCATGGGGCAAGCCATCACCTTGGCCTTTGCCCAAGAGGGAGCCCATTTGTTGCTCGCAGCGCGCGACTTAGAAGCCGTAAAGCCCGTGGCGCAAAAGGTCCTAGACATGGGGCTACCCTGCAAAGTGCAGTCGTGTGACTTGACCCAAAGTGCTGACACCCAAGCTTTGGTCAATGAGGCGATGAACACTTTCGGGCGTGTTGACGTGCTGGTCAATGTGGCCGGTGGCTCGGGACCCATTGGTAAGACGGGTTGGGAAACCACTCCAGAGGAGTTCGATCAAATCATCGAGCTCAACATGAAGGGGTGCTTCAACACCATGAGGGCGGTCTTGCCCACCATGGTTCATCAGCAAAGCGGGAAGATTGTGAATGTGGGTGGCACCTTTGGCATGCGCGGACGTGCAGGTCGCATGGCTTACTCTGCTTCAAAGTGGGGACTCAGAGGTATCACCAAAAGTTTTGCGCTAGAGGCTGGTCCGCACAACATCAATGTCAACTGTGTCGCACCGGGCATGGTCGATGGACCCAGGTTTCGAGAAAAAGTCTGTGCCAACATGGCCAAAACCTTGGGCATCTCACTTGAAGAAGCCATGAAGCGCCACGCTGCCGACTATGCCCTTCGGCGCGTGAGCACAGACCAAGACGTGGCCAATGCATGTTTGTTTTTGGCAAGCGACGTCTCACGCCAAATCACAGGTGTTGATTTACCTGTCGATGGCGGTTGGGCCTCTCTTTAAGCAAGAACAGACAGCCAAAAAATTGAGTAAAGACATTCTGGCAGAGCACCCCCACTTTTTTCCTTTGAGAGTAAACCCATGACCCCCAACACTGTTGACCTCGTGATCAAAGGCGCTCACATCGTGAGCCATGAACGCATCACCGCTGCTTGCGTGGCCATTCACGGCGAACGCATAGTCGCCGTGGGCGACTGGGAGGCGATGCCACCAGCCCTCCAAGTGATCGATGCGAGTGGCCTTCATCTGTTACCCGGTGCCATCGACAGCCATGTGCATTTTCGAGATCCAGGCTATCCCCACAAAGAGACTTGGTCTACTGGCTCGGGGGCGGCCGCCATGGGTGGCGTCACCACGGTCTTTGACATGCCCAACACCAACCCACCGACTGGCACATTGGCGGCCTTGGCCTTGAAGCTCAAAGCGGCCGAGCACTCCTATGTTGACTTTGGTATCCATGGGCTTTTAGGGGACGACACGGTAGCGCATTTGGAGGAGCTATTGGATGCGGGGGTCAGCAGCTTCAAAGCGTTTGTGGGCAATACCTTTGGAAATCTACCTGCACCCAGTGATGGTGCGCTACTAGAGGGTTTTGAAAAACTAGCCCCATTGGGCATCCGCACCGTGGTTCATGCGGAGAACTCCTCCATCATGGCCAGACGACAAGCGCAATTAATCGCCGCAGGTCGCACCGATGCCTTGGCACACTTGGCCGCGAGACCTGCGGTGTGCGAGATGGAGGCCATCTCACGCGTGAGTATTTTGGCGCAGTGGACCGGTGCACGCGTGCACATTGCACACCACTCCGCGGCAGACTCTCTCTACCTCATCGAGGACGCCAAAGCCCGAGGCGTTGATATCACCGTCGAGACATGCCCTCAGTACTTACTCCTTAACACCGAACGCATGATGGAGCTCGCAGGCATCATGCGAGTGAACCCACCCGTTCGAGAGGCGCGTCACAATGAGCCCTTGTGGCGTGCGCTCAAAGCGGGGGTGATCGACATGATCGCCACCGATCACGCCCCCCACAGCATTGAAGAAAAAACCCGCCCAAGTATCTGGGAGTGCGATTGTGGCTTTCCTGGTGTGGAGACACAAATGCCTATTATGCTCACGGAAGTGAACCGCGGGCGTGCAAGCCTAACAGACTATGTCTTGTGGAGCAGTGTGAACCCAGCCAAAGCCTGGGGACTTTATGGAGTCAAGGGTCTGATTGCACCTGGCGCGCATGCTGATATCGCCTTTGTAGACCTCTCGCAAACCGGGCTCATTAACCAGTCGCTTTTTCAAACCAAGTCCAAGATCTCACCATGGCACGGACGGGCCATTCACGGCAAACCCATCCACACCATGGTACGCGGACGCTTTGTCATGCGCCACGGCAAACTCATCGAAGACACTTTGGGTTGGGGGAAAAACATCAAGGGTGTCCAAGCCATGCCACCCGCAAAGCCTCTCAACACCGAGCACTTTAGCAGTGCAATCGTCCAACATCCATGAGCCTGAGCTCACCCCATCCGCCCTTCGCATGAACACCCATCACAACCCAAACGCCGTGATCGAGCTCTCAGAGGTGAGGCTACAGTACGGCAGCGGCACACTGGCTTTGGACAACACCAATTTAGCCCTCGCGCAAGGAGACTTCGTGAGTTTGGTGGGCCCCAGTGGTTGCGGTAAATCAACCATCTTAAAGCTCGTCGCAGGCCTACTCAAACCCACCTCGGGTGTGGTCATGGTGGGATCCAAGGAGGTAAGTCCAGCAGGCAAAAAGCACCCCAAGCATTCAAACATGCGAGTAGGCTTGGCGTTTCAAAATCCAACCATGTTACCTTGGCTCAGTGTCCTCGACAATGTGATGGTGCCCCTCAAAATCGTCACCCCTTACCGTGAATACTACCGCTCTAAAAAACACGCAGAGTACCGCGATCGGGCCGAGGACTTGTTAGCGCAGGTCGGGCTCAAAGGTTTTGCCCAGAAAAAACCATGGCAACTCTCGGGCGGCATGCTGCAACGCGCTTCTCTTTGCCGCGCACTGATCCATGAACCTCAGATCTTGTTGCTCGACGAGCCTTTTGGTGCTCTTGATCAATTTACCCGAGAAGAGCTTTGGAGTATTTTGCAAAATCTTTGGCTCAAAAATAAACCCACGGTGCTACTGGTGACGCATGACTTGCGAGAGTCCGCTTATTTGGCCAATCGTATTTGTGTGATGACCAGTCGCCCGGGGCGTATTTTGGAGGACCGCAGTGTAGGCTTTGCCCGACCACGCACGATCGACATGAGTTATGCACCGGAGTTCAGTGAACTGATTCAAGAGTTGCGCTCCACCATCACGCATGCCAACGTCGAGGTCATCCCATCATGAAAAACTCACTCAGCGTGGTCATAAGCCCTGAGCAAGTGCGCCAATTGAGTTTGAGCGCTCTGGCCACCTTGGGCTTCTTTTTACTTTGGGAAGTGGCTTGCTTGGGGTTTCATGTCTCGAGCTTGGTGCTCCCCAGACCCAGCGAAATCGCTCAGGTCTTGTGGATCAAGTTCCCGCTGTTATTGCCTCACGCCACACAAACACTCTACACGACCTTGGTGGGGTTCGTGGCAGGCGTCGTCGCGGGCATTGCGCTTGGCGCAATAATTGGCTCATCCAAATTGGCCTACGATGTGGCCTACCCTTTACTGGTTGGATTTTCTTGCATCCCCAAGGTCGCCGTGGTACCCATCTTTGTGGTCTGGTTTGGCTCAGGTACGGTGCCAGCGATTTTGACCTCAGCGGTGATCAGCGTTTTTCCTGTGGTGGTGAATGTGGCCACAGGGCTTGCCTCAACCGAGCCTGAGCTAGAGGATGTCTTCAAGGTCTTGGGAGCCAGCCGTTGGGATTTACTCTTGAATGTGGGTCTTCCAAGGACTCTGCCCTATTTGTTCGCCTCCATGAAAATCGCCGTCACCTTGTCCTTTGTGGGCACAGTGCTATCTGAGACCGTGGCGGCCAACAAGGGCATCGGAAACGTGATGATGATTGCCAGTGGCAACTTTGATGTGCCACTGGTTTTTGCGGGGCTATTCTTACTGGCCATCATGGGAGTTGTGCTTTATGCGCTTTTTGCTTTGATGGAGTTCAAACTGACGGGTTGGGCGCAAAGGAAGAATGAGCTGGCCATGGCCTAGGTCTTTGGCGTCGGTTGTACCCCAAATTTGGGTTACAGCTCAGTGGCAAGACTTTGACTAAAATCGTTGCATGTCTGTCTTAAACTCAATGCGCAACTGGGCACGCGCCATCAAACGCAACACCATGGTCTTGTGGTTTGCCATTCGCCACCCAGACACCCCCATTTTGGTCAAGTTCATTGCCTTTGTAGCGGTGGCTTATGCACTGAGCCCCATCGATTTGATCCCCGATTTCATTCCGATCTTGGGCTACTTGGACGATGTGATCTTGTTGCCTGTTCTCATTTGGCTTGCCATGAAACTGTGCCCTCAAGTGGTCTTACAAGAGTGTCAACAAAAGGCCGATGATTGGGCCGCGCAACAGCAAAAGCGCCCTGTCTCAGTTGTAGGGCTCATGGCAATTGTGCTGATTTGGCTATGCTTGGGGGCGTACCTTGCTCTGTGGGCTTACCAACGCTGGGCTGAGCCAGCAATGGGTGCTCTATAGGTACTTCACAAATCAGTTATGAGGCCCATCGGCATCATTGACTCAAATCAAGGGTAAGCGCTTCGGACACCCTACAGAGCGACCCCAGGATGAGCAATAAACTCAATGAGTGTCCAACAGTGACTCAAAAAAAAACAGCCTGCGAGTGAGCGCATAGATGATGCAAAAAGCGAATAGCATGCCATTTGAAGGGTCACTCAATGCGCATCAAGTGACCTGGGTGAATAACCCTGTCCTAGACTTTGAAGAGAGACTTTTTTGCCTCAAGTTTTAGCCAAAATGGCGTTTAACCCGCTGGTTTGAGCACTTGCCCACCCGCCTCGGCCGAGTGCGCATGAATTAAGATCACCGCCATGACGCAGGCTTCGGTCCCACGGTTCACCCAGTTGTGAATGGTGCCACGCTGCACCATCACGTCACCGGCCTTGAGGTGAACTTCCACGCCGTCGTCAAGCTCCATGTCGATCTCACCCGACATCACCACAATGTAGTCCACCGAGTCCGTTCTGTGCATGCGGTATGCAACGCCGGGCTTGAAGTCTAGGATACGAAAAACGGAGCCATTCTCGATGAAGGTGAACTTGCCCTCGCGCATACCGTAATCTTTATCGGTGGTGTTGTCCGCGGGTGCCGTATCAGTGGTCCATATATTGCAAACAAAACCATTGGGTCGTCCTTCTTTGAAATGCTTACACACCTCATCAATTTTGACAACCGCTTTACCGTGCTCATCATGGCCTGTGACCACGCGACGAATTTGTGCTGTTTGCATACCTGATGCCTCCGATCAATGAAAAAGAAAGAAAAAAAAGAAATGAAAAGAAAAAACAATCTATCAAAAACTCACCAACAACTGAGGATTAACGGACCACTAACTGCCGAATAACTGCCGAATAACTGACGTCTGAGGAGCCACCAACAAATCAAACATTCAAAAAAAAACCGGCCCCACTTTCATGGGATGCCAGCTTTTCGTCTCCCCAGCTCAATGGGTCTGGGGATGGGGCTCACGCCGCAGCGTGGGCGACTTCCTTGATTCCCAATTGATCAAGCGCATGGGCCAAGTGCTCAACACTGCGGGGCACGTTGTGCAGTTTCTCTAGACCAAAGAGTCCGATGCGAA
>Ga0164297_10003244_pt1 | contig 15261 bp, 11 predicted proteins | sample GEODES058metaG_FD_113539 | JGI IMG/M metagenome (GOLD analysis project Ga0164297, IMG submission 113539) | Dystrophic lake water microbial communities from Trout Bog Lake, Wisconsin, USA - GEODES058 metaG | ecosystem: Environmental > Aquatic > Freshwater > Lake | place: USA: Trout Bog Lake...
AGTAAAGTTACTTGCTGGCCCGTAGGTAAGCCAGTAACGTTTCCAGAAAAATTAACCTGGTAAACAGTACTTCCGCCGCCACCGCCGCACGCTGTTAAAGCTAGAAGAATTGCCAGATACGACGCACGCTTAGGAATTGCAAACATAGTGATCCTTTGAAGTTGCAGGAACATTTTATGTTGCTTTTAAACCGTGGCTCAGGAAGCCGTGGCTCTTAGGGCAATTTTTCTTCAGACTTAGGCTGGTTAAAAGCCTATGCAAAAAAAAACCATTGATGATTTACGCGAGGACGTTGCGCGGAACCTACGAGCAATTCGTCTTCAAAGAGGACTAGCCCAAGAGAGGTTAGCACTTGAAGCTGGCGTAGATAGAACAGTTGTAAGCAAGATAGAGAGATCAGTAACTAACCCTTCTTTAGAGACCCTACTGAGACTAGCTAACTTGTTGCAGGTTGAAGTTGCGGATTTTTTTAAGTCAATCAAACCCTAGATTTTTTTGTTGCGGGCGAGGAGTGGAGGCCACACCAAACAAGGACACCGACCCCATTCGAATGGCCAAGCAGATTTTTGCAAGGCTCTACTTCACAAAAGGCTCAGCCCGAGTTGCAATGTGAAGAACGATTGCTATCGGTTGTGAGGAGGTCTTTTCAAAATCGCAAAGGACACAACGTCAACGCTTAACAATAAGCGGAAAGCGTGTTGTTGAAAAACGATCTTTGTTTCCCCAATCAAATAACAAGCACCTTTGACTCAAACTCAGGCCAAATTTGTGTTGCACATTTCCGTATTTTTTCCGTACTTGCATAAAAACTTGCAAGCGAAAAAGGATGATCGAAAAAGAAAAACCCCATAAGTCATTGTTTTAAAACAACTTATGGAGCTATGTGTTTGGTAGGCGCGATTGGATTCGAACCAACGACCCCCACCATGTCAAGGTGATGCTCTAACCAACTGAGCTACGCGCCTGGGGACTCCGAAGCCCATGATTATAGCCCACTTTAGGTAGGCTTTAACGGCGTTTGGCTGATGTCACGCCTTTGACGCCCTTGAGTTCATGCAAAACCTTGTCAAGGCGGGTGGAGTCGCTCACCTCCACCGTGAACGTCATCCACGCCACGTCTTGAATGGTCTGGGTCTGAACGCCGATCACATTGGTCTTTTGACGCGAGAACACATCGGAAACGTCGCGCAGCAAGCCTTGGCGGTCATTCGCCTCCACCGACACGTCAACCGGGTACTTGGCACTGTCCGCCCCCGATCCATTGGCATTCTTGGCCGGTTGGCCCCAAGTGACTTGAATCACGCGCTCATGGCTGCGTTGAACCAACTCTTTGAAGTTGCGGCAATCCAGTCGGTGGACGCTAACGCCTTTGCCTCGTGTCACGAAACCCCCAATCGGGTCGGGGGGCGCGGGTTTACAGCATTTGGCCAGTTGCGTCATGAGCGAATCGATGCCCACCACCAAGATACCGCCTTTCGGCGTTAAGGCCTCAGAAGCCGCTCTTTTTAACAAACGCTCATCTGGCGGCGGCAAGGCTTCGGGTGGGCGCAACACCGTTTCGATGCTGCGCAAAGACAACTCGTCTTTGCCCACGACTTCAAACAATGCGTCGGCGCCTTTGAAGCCGAGTTGCTCGGCCAAAGTATCCAGCTTCAGCGCGGTTTTACCTTCACGTTGCAATAACTTTTCAACCGCCTCGCGCCCTTTGGCGATGGTCGATTGCAAAGCCTGCGCATTGAACCAAGCGCGAATTTTGGTCTTGGCCCTGGAACTGACCACAAAGCCCAACTCGAAATTCAGCCAATCCCGCGAAGGGCCGCCGTCCTTGGCGGCCACAATGGAGACGGTTTGGCCGTTTTGCAGTGCCGTGTTCAAGGGCACCAAAACACCGTCCACGTGCGCCCCTCGGCAGCGATGGCCCAAGTCGGTGTGCAAGGCATAAGCAAAGTCCACGGGGGTCGCGCCTTTCGGCAAATCAACCACGGCGGCTTCCGGGGTCAACACGTAAATTCGGTCGTCAAACAGCCCCGCATTCGAAATGCCTTCGGTGGCCAAACTGCCCGACAAGTCGCGCTCCCAGGCCAACAGCTGGCGCAACATGGCAATTTTGCTGTCGTAATCGCTGTTGGCCAAAACGCCGGCGTAACCTTTGGTACCCGCTTCTTTGTAGGCCCAATGCGCCGCCACGCCGCTCTCGGCGTGCTCGTGCATGGCGCGGGTGCGAATTTGAACTTCTATCGGCGCGCCACGGCCATCGCGAACCACGGTGTGCAACGATTGGTAGCCATTCGGCTTGGGGCGGGCGATGTAGTCGTCGAACTCACTTTCAATGGGCGTGAAGTGCTCGTGCACCCAGCTCAAGGCGGCATAGCAATCGGTCACGCTGGGGGTGATGATGCGCAGCGCCTGGACGTCGAACACGTGGTCAAAGGCCAGTGATTTGCCCCGCATTTTTTTGACGATGCTGTAAATGTGCTTGGGGCGACCCTGCACCTCCAGCCCATGGGTGTTCAATTGCGCCTGACCTGGACCGTGGCCGGTCAGGCCGCGCAAAATGGCCTCGGTCAGCGCCTGAATGCCCTGCTCGCGTTCACCCCGCTTTTGCTGCAACTTGGCCGCAATGTCTCGGTAAACGTCGGGCTCAGAAAAACGAAACGCCAGGTCTTCCAGCTCCCATTTGATTTGCCAAATACCCAACCGGTTCGCCAAAGGGGCAAATACCTGTAAAGACTCTGCAGCGATCGCCGGGTCCAGCGGCAACTTGTTCGCCGCGTGGAAACGCAAGGTTTGCAAGCGAGACGCCAAGCGCATCAACACCACGCGCAAATCACGCGAAAAGGCCAACAACATTTTGCGGACGGTATCGATCTTGGCGGGGGCGGAACCCCGGGCTTGCGCCTGGACTCGGGTCAACTGGTGCGTGGTGACGGCCAAACTGGCCAGCGGAGCGCCAAAAACCTTGGTCAGCACCTCTTGCGGACGACTCAAATGCGCGCAGGCGTAAACCAAATAGGGCGCCGCCAACAACTCATCGGCGCCGCCCAAGGATCGCAAAATGGCCGACTCAGCATCCGCATGGGTGAGTTCGTTCTCGCCCGAAACCAATTGCTCATGCCCAATGAAGGGCTCGGCAAATTGGCGCGCTTGGGCCGTGACGGAAACAGGGATCGGAATATCGTTTTTGGGCGAGATAATGACCATTGGTGCATCCTAAGTCATCATTTCTATTATTTCCCCCCCTTTTTAGAAAGACCCCCATGTTGAAAAACAAAACAGCCCTTGTCACAGGATCCACCAGCGGAATTGGCTTGGGTATCGCCAAAAGCCTGGCCGCTCAAGGTGCACATTTGATTCTCAATGGCTTTGGCGACGCCAGCGGCCCGATGGCCGAAGTCAAAGCCGCCGCGTCGGCTGCAGGCCACGACATCCAAGTTTTGTTCCATGCCGCCGACATGAGTCAACCCCACCAAATTGCCGACATGATGGCTTTTGCGACTGCTCAAAGGGGCCAAGTCGACATCTTGGTCAATAACGCAGGCATTCAGTATGTGGCGCCGGTTCAAGACTTCCCCAACGAAAAGTGGGACGCCATTTTGGCCATCAACCTCAGCAGTGCATTTCACACCAGCAAGTTGGCCCTGCCAGCGATGCTGAAAGCCAACTGGGGCCGCATCATCAACGTGGCTTCAGCGCACGGTTTGGTGGGCTCGGCAGAAAAAGCCGCTTACGTCGCGGCCAAACACGGCATCGTCGGTTTGACCAAGGTAGTGGCATTGGAAACAGCCACTTCCGGCGTGACGTGCAACGCCATTTGCCCCGGCTGGGTCTTGACGCCCTTGGTGCAAAAACAGGTCGACGCCCGTGCCGCCGCCAACCACTGGACGAACGCCCAAGCCACTCAAGAACTGCTGGCAGAAAAAGAGCCTTCACTCCAGTTCACCACCCCCGAAGAGTTGGGCGCATTGACGGTGTTCTTTTGCTCGCCAGGCGCCAATAACACACGCGGCGTGGCTTGGGCGATGGATGGGGGCTGGACGGCCCAATAATCGCCCTTATTCTGCTCACTTTAGAGTAGGAAAACTAATACCGTGTGGCGGATGACTGTTTGCATATGTAACAGTCATAACATTGGGTCAGATTTGCTTGGGAATGCGCTTTTTGGATTGTTACAAGTTCCAAAATGCGCACACACCAACAACAGGAAGTGCCATGACAACGACCCACCACCGCCCCGACAAAATCGTGGTTCTTGACGACGATGCACGCATTCGTGATTTGTTACGTCGGTATCTCAGCCAAGAAGGCTTTGAAGTGTCCGTGGCTGAAGACGCGAAGGCCTTGAACCGCATCATGCTGCGTGAATCCATGGATTTGCTGATCTTGGATTTGATGATGCCGGGCGAAGATGGCCTGTCGATTTGCCGCCGACTGCGGGCCTTGAACGACCGCACGCCCATCATCATGCTGACCGCCAAAAGCGAAGACGTCGACCGCATTGTGGGCTTGGAAGTGGGGGCCGACGATTACCTCGGCAAACCCTTCAACCCGCGTGAATTGCTGGCCCGGGTGCACGCCGTGCTGCGGCGTCGCCCGCCCACCGAAGCCCCAGGGGCACCTTCTGGCGAAAACCAACAAATTCACTTTGGCCCCTTCAACTTTGACATGGGCGCCCGCGCGCTGACTCGGGGCGACGAAGACCTGCCCCTGACAACGGGTGAATTTGCCATGCTCAAAGCCTTGGTTCGCCATCCGCGTCAACCGCTGTCGCGAGAAAAATTGGCCTTGCTGGCACGGGGCCGGGAGTTCGAACCCTTTGACCGAAGCCTGGACGTGCAAGTCTCCAGATTGCGCAAATTGATTGAAGTGGACGCCTCCACCCCGCGCTACATTCAAACCGTTTGGGGTGTCGGCTACGTGTTCGTGCCAGACGGCGGCTCATGAAGCGCAACCCGCCAAAACTGAACTTGTTTTGGCGCACCTTCATCTTGCTGGTGGTCTTGCTGGGGGGCGGCACCTTGGCTTGGTTGCAGACCTACCGCATCTTGGAGTTGGCGCCGCAAAATCGGGCCGTCGCCGCCCAAGTGGCCGAGCTGTTGCGCGTCAACGCGACCTTGCTCGACCTCTTGCCCGAAGACAACGAGAAGCAGGTTTTTAAGGTCTTGGGCAATTCCCAAAATGTGCGCTTTAAAACGGCGCTCTCAGAGGATGTGATTCGCCCCTTCCAACCACAAGATGCTTTTGGGATGGCGCTCGCTTCGGCCATCGCACAAGCCCTTGACAGGCCCATGATTTTGGCTGAATCGGTCAATGGGGTCCACGGCATTTGGGTGCGCATCCATGTGCAACAAAACGACATTTGGCTGACCCTCAGAGACCTCAGACAATCAGAGCCGAGCGACCAAACTTGGCTGTTTTGGATTGGCATTGCCGGCATTTTTTCTTTGGCAGGCGCTGCCGCGATTGCCCAACTGCTCAACCGCCCCCTGACGCAAATTGTGGACGCCACCGCCAGCGTTCAAAGCGGCCAATTTCATCAGGCCCAATTGGATGAAAACGTCCTGATCCACGAGGTCAGCATCGTCAATCGGCGTTTCAACGAAATGACCGCCAAGCTGGCCAAGGTCGAAGCCGACCGCACGCTCATGCTGGCGGGCATCTCGCATGATTTGCGAACGCCCCTGGCCCGCATTCGACTGGAGTTGGAGCTGAGCGTCACCGACCCTTTGGCGCGCGAATTGATTGCCCAAGACATTGAGCAACTCAACCACATCATCGACAAATTTTTGGACTACGCAAGGCCCCTGCACAAAACCTTGATCGCCGTGCCAATCGCCCCCCTCATTGAGCAGGCTTGTCAGGCTTTTGCGCATGACCCTCAGTTGCAACTCAACTTGAAAATGCCCCCCGTACCCGGCCCGATGGCCATCGTAGATGCCGTGGAATTAAAACGAATTTTGAGCAATTTGATTGAGAACGCGGCCCGCTATGGCCGTTTTCCGGAAGACACCATGTCCGTGGTCGATGTGACCCTGACGCTGGAAGACGATTGGATAGTGTTGACCGTTCGAGACCACGGCCCCGGCGTCGAAGCCAGCACACTCAGCCGTTTGACAGAGCCGTTTTACCGAGGGGACACCGCCAGGTCACAAGCCAATGGATCGGGGCTGGGGCTGGCGATTGTGGACAAAACCCTCAAGCGCATGAAGGGCAACATCGAATTCAGCAATCACCCTGAGGGGGGTTTGGTGGCGACGCTGAAAATTCGCGCGGCATGAGTCAGCGCGCCCTCGCGCAAAGCAGCACAACCGCACGGGCCTCAATGCCCAAACCCTGCCCCACGGGGCCCAGTTTTTCAGCGGTCTTGGCCTTGACATTGACGCGGGCCAAATCAATGCCCAAGGCCTTGGCGATGCGCTCACACATCGCCGGTAGGTGGGGCGCCAACCTGGGCGCCTGGGCCACGACCGTGCTGTCCACGTTCACCAGTTCCCAGCCTACAGCGCGCACCCGGGCCATGGCCTCGGCCAACAAAACGCTGGAATCGGCGCCGCTGAACTGCGGGTCGGTGTCTGAGAAATGCCGACCGATGTCGCCCAAACCCGCAGCGCCCAAGACCGCATCGGTGATGGCGTGCAGCAAGGCGTCGGCATCGGAGTGGCCCAACAAACCCGTGGGGTGCGGAATCTCCACGCCCCCCAAAATCAAACGCCGCCCCGGCACCAAGGCATGCACATCCCAGCCTTCGCCAACGCGGATCAGGGGCAAGCGGGGTGTCGCCACAGAAATAGTTGTCGTTGACATGGATTCTGAAAGTCCGGTGGACATGTTGGATGGAGAGGAAGGGGTTGTGGCCATAAATAGGCTTTGAAAATGGGCTTTAAAGTCGTTAAGAAGCTTGTCGAGTCTGCAACACCGCCTCGGCCAAAGCAAAGTCCTCGGGGTAGGTGACTTTGAGGTTTGGCCCCAAGGGGGGCACCAGCAAGGGGGACAAGCCTTGCGCCTCCATCGCAGAGGCTTCATCGGTGACAGCGATCCCTTCGGAAAATGCGCTCGCCAACGCTTGACGCAGCTCGCCCAAGCGGAACATTTGAGGCGTTTGGGCCAGCCATTTGTCACTGCGGTCCAGCGTGGCGCTGACCCGGTTTAGCCCTGCCCCAGAGACCTTGAGCGTATCGGCCAAAGGTTGGGCCAACAGCCCGCCCACCGGATCGTGCGCGCAGGCAGCGATCAAGCGTTGTATTTGGGGGGGCGTAATCAGGCAACGGGCCGCGTCGTGAACCAAAACCCAGTCGGCGTCGCGGGCCTGCAGAACGGTCTGCAAATGCGCCAAACCATTCGCCACGCTGTCGGCGCGGGTCTTGCCGCCGCAAAAAACGGGTTGGTGTTCCCGCAGCAAGTCGGCACCGACCTCGTCTCCGGGGGCCAACACCAGCAGCACACCCGACAACTCGGTGACCGCCTGAAACGCCGCCAAAGTGTGCAAGACCAAGGCCTTGCCCGCCAAGGGCTGATACTGCTTGGGCTGGACCGTGCCCGCCCTGGCACCAGAACCTGCGCACGGAATCAGGGCCCAAAAACGGGCCTCAGGCGCAGCGTCTAAGGTGGCGGCTGAGGAGGTGACAGGCGATTGCATCGGGGCATTCTAGAATCAGTTGCTTGAACCCCATGACCGATTCTTCTATTTCCCCTTTCCCGTCCCTGACACCCGTCCCGCTGCCCAAACTCAGCACCGGCAAACGCTTTACGCTGCCCCGTCCCCCCGGCTCAGCAGACGCCTTGATGTTGGCCCAATTGGCGCAACGAGAAAAAGAGGCAGGACGCCCCACCGCCATCGTCTGCGCGGACGCCAGCGACGCCCAGCGGCTCATGGAAGAAATGGCGTTTTTTGCGCCCGAGTTGCGTTTGGCGTTGTTTCCCGATTGGGAAACCTTGCCCTACGATTCTTTTTCACCGCACCAAGACCTGATTTCTGAGCGCTTGGCGACGCTGTGGCGCATCCAGCAACGTGACCGCGACAACGGCGCAGATGTGGTCATTGTTCCGGCTGCCACGGCCCTGTACCGCTTGGCTCCCCCGAGCTTTATGGCCGGTTACACCTTTCACTTCAAGGTCAAACAAGCCTTGGACGAGGCCAAACTCAAAAGCCAACTGACTTTGGCGGGTTACAGCCACGTCACCCAAGTGGTCAGTCCCGGCGAATACGCAGTGCGCGGGAGCTTGATTGATTTGTACCCCATGGGCTCGCCAATGCCCTTTCGGGTTGATTTGTTTGACAACGAAATCGACTCCATCCGCACCTTCGACCCCGACACCCAGCGCAGCCTTTATCCGGTGCCTGAGGTGCGGCTCTTGCCCGGCCGCGAGTTCCCGATGGACGACAACGCCCGTGCCAAATTCCGCCAACGTTGGCGCGAAATGCTGGAAGGTGACCCGACCAAAAGCCGACTCTACAAAGACATGGGCAATGGCGTGGCGACGGCGGGCATCGAGTATTACTTGCCGCTGTTTTTTGAAGAAACCGCCACCGTATTTGATTACCTGGGGTCCGATGCGACTTGGGTTTTGCACGGCGATTTAGAGCAGCCTTTCCAAGGCTTTTGGCAAGATGCGCGTGAGCGTTTCCGCTTGGGCCAAGGCGACCCCGAGCGGCCTTTGCTGCCCCCTGAGGCCTTGTTTTTAACGGCCGAGCAGTTTTATTTACGAGCCAAAGAACACCCGCAATTGAGCCTTCGTTCGGGTTCAGCCAAGGCGCAGGAGGCGAGCCCAGATCAGGAGCCCGTTTCTGCATTCTTGGCCTTGCCTGACCTGTCGGTTCAACGGGGCAGCGACGAGCCACTGGGCCGACTCAAAAGCCATCTGAAGAACTCCCCGCAACGGCTCTTGATCTTGGCCGAGAGCGATGGCCGCCGCGAGAGCCTGCTCGACTTTTTACGCGCCAGTGGGGTGAGCCCGCCGGCCTTTGATTCGCTGGCTGAATTTCTCGACAATGCCGCCCCAGAAAAAGCGGCTGCATCGGGTGAAATGCCGGAGCGAATCGGCATCGCCACCGCCGCCCTGAGCCAAGGCTTTTCATGGCCTTTGGCGGGTTTGGACCTGATCACAGAAACGGAACTCTTTGCCACCGGCGTGACGGTGCGCCGACGTCAAAAACAAGAGCAAACCAGCGATGTCGAAGCCCTCATCAAAGACCTTTCCGAGCTGAATGTGGGCGACCCCGTGGTGCATGCCCAGCACGGCATTGGCCGCTACCGGGGCCTTCTGCACATGAACTTGGGCTCGAACGAGCAGCCCGAAATGCAAGAATTTTTGCACCTGGAATACGCCGACAAAGCCGTGCTCTATGTGCCGGTCAGCCAACTTCAGCAAATCAGCCGCTACACCGGCGTGAGTGCTGATGAAGCGCCGCTGCACAAACTGGGCAGCGGCCAGTGGGAAAAGGCCAAGCGCCGAGCCGCCGAACAGGTGCGCGACGCAGCCGCTGAATTGCTGAATCTGTATGCCCGTCGCGCGGCCCGCGAAGGCCATGCCTTCCGCTACTCGCCCAAAGACTACGAGACCTTTGCCACCGACTTTGGCTTTGAAGAGACCGCTGACCAACGTGCCGCGATTCATGCGGTGATTCAAGACATGATCAGCCCGCGCCCGATGGACCGGCTGGTCTGCGGCGACGTGGGCTTTGGCAAAACCGAGGTGGCTTTGCGGGCCGCTTTCGTCGCGGTCACCGGTGGTCGCCAAGTTGCCTTTCTGGCCCCGACCACCTTGCTCGCCGAGCAGCATTACCAAACCTTGGTCGACCGCTTCAGCAAATGGCCGATTCGGGTCGCTGAGATGAGCCGCTTTCGCTCCACCAAAGAAATCAACGCCGCCATCAAAGGGCTGGCCGACGGCTCGGTGGACATTGTGGTGGGCACCCACAAGTTGCTGAGCGAGTCGGTCAAGTTCAAAGACTTGGGCCTCTTGATCATCGACGAAGAACACCGCTTTGGCGTGCGCCACAAAGAGGCCATGAAGGCCTTCCGCGCCGAAGTCGATGTGCTGACCCTCACCGCAACGCCCATCCCGCGCACGTTGGGCATGGCTCTGGAAGGTCTGCGCGACCTCAGCGTCATCGCCACCGCACCGCAACGCCGCTTGGCCATCAAGACCTTTGTGCGCAACGAGGGCACGGGCGTGATTCGCGAGGCCGTGCTGCGTGAATTGAAGCGCGGCGGGCAGGTGTACTTCCTGCACAATGAAGTCGAGACCATCGAAAATCGCCGTCAAAAACTGCAAGAAATCCTGCCTGAAGCGCGCATTGCCGTGGCCCACGGTCAAATGCCCGAACGCGAATTAGAGCGTGTGATGCGTGATTTTGTGGCCCAACGCTTTAACCTGCTGCTCTGCTCGACCATCATCGAAACCGGCATTGACGTGCCCAGCGCCAACACCATTTTGATGAGCCGCGCCGACAAATTTGGCTTGGCCCAGCTGCACCAATTGCGCGGCCGCGTGGGCCGAAGTCACCACCAAGCCTATGCCTACCTGATGGTGCCCGACACCGAAGGGCTGACCAAACACGCGCAGCAACGCCTCGACGCCATTCAAGCCATGGAAGAGCTGGGCAGTGGTTTTTATTTGGCCATGCACGACCTTGAAATTCGAGGTGCTGGCGAGGTATTGGGCGAGAACCAAAGCGGCAACATGCTGGAAGTGGGCTTCCAGCTTTACAACGAAATGCTCAGCGAAGCGGTGCGCGCCCTGAAAGTCGGCGAAGAGCCTGATTTGCTCTCCCCGCTGTCGGTCAACACCGACATCAACCTGCATGCGCCGGCCTTGCTGCCCGACGACTATTGCGGCGACGTGCACCTGCGCTTGTCTTTCTACAAAAAGTTGGCCACCGCCAAAAACGCCGATCAGATCGACCGCCTGCTGGAAGAAATTGTCGACCGCTTTGGCAAGCTGCCTTCGCAAACGCAAACCCTCATCGACGTGCACCGCCTGCGGGTTTTGAGTGCGCCTTATGGCGTGGTCAAAGTCGATGCCGCACCGGGGGTGACGCACATCACTTTCCGCGCCAACGCCCCGATTGACCCGATGCGGATTTTGGAACTCATCCAAAAAAATCGCCACATCAAATTGGTCGGCAATGAAAAGCTTCGGATAGAGCGCGAATTAAAAGAACCCAAAGACCGCGCTCAATTGGTGCGTGATATTTTGCGCAACTTGGGCCAGCCGCTCCCAGCGCCAACACCGAAAAAAATAGCGGCTTAATGAAGCCAAAGCAACATGACCGAAACCGCCCTTTCCTCAATCGCCCCCGGCCTGGTCGTGCAAAACCTGCACCGACCTTTCCGTTTAAGCGACTACCGCTTGATTGCATTCGACATGGACTCGACCCTCATCAACATCGAGTGCATTGACGAAGTGGCCGACGCCGCGGGCCGCAAAGCCGAAGTCGCGGCGATCACGGAGGCGGCCATGCGGGGAGAGATCACCGACTTCAAAGACAGCTTGCGGCGGCGGCTGGCCTTGTTGAAGGGCGTGCCCATCCCTCATTTGCAATCGGTTTTAGAGAACCGTCTGCAACTCAACCCCGGCGCGCAAAACTTGGTTCAAGCCTGCCAAGCCGCCGGCCTCAAGGTGTTGTTGGTGAGCGGTGGTTTTACCTACTTTGCCAATGCGGTGGCCGACCGACTGAACATCGATTTTGTGCGCGCCAATGAATTGGCCATTGACACGCAAGGGCGACTCACAGGCACCTTGGTGCCGCAAAGCTGGGGGGACATTTGCGACGGCGCGGAGAAGCGCCGAACCTTGCTGGAAGTGGCCAGTCTGATGCGCATTTCGCCCGAACAATGCATTGCCATGGGCGACGGCGCCAACGACCTGCCGATGATGGAGGTCGCCGGTTTGTCGGTGGCCTACCATGCCAAACCCAAAGTGCGCGAGCAGGCCATGGTGGCCATTAACCAAGGCGGTTTGGACCGCTTGCTTGAGCTGGCCTGAATCCAAAGGCAACCCCGACATGACCGCCATGACCCCACACCGCCGCACCTTGTGGATCATGCTGACTTGTTTGGGTCTGGGCTTCACCGTCAGCCAAGGCTATCGCAGCGTCGCGGCATTGATGGCGCCCGCTGTGCAAAACGAGTTTGGCTTGGTCGCCAGCGACCTGGGACTGTTTGCCGCCAGTTTTCATTTCGCTTTCGGATTGCCGCAAATTTTGATGGGCATCGGCATTGACCGCTATGGCATTCGGCGCACGGTGCTCTACGCCATGCCACTGACCATCGTCGGCGCGGTGCTGTCTTTCTTGGCGCCCAGCTTTGCTTGGCTGGTGGTGGCCCAGGTGCTGATTGGGATGGGCTGTGCGCCGGCTTTTTTGGTCTGTACCGTGTTCATTGCCAAGCGCTTTCGTCCGCAAGAATTTGCCGCTGTTTCGGGCTTGGTGTTGGGCGTGGGCGGCGTCGGCATGTTGTTCACCGGCTCGCCCTTGGCTTGGCTGATCGAGCACTACTCATGGCGCGCTGGTTTTGTGGTGTTGGGCATGGGCTCGGTGTTGGCAATGGCTGCGATTTATGGGCAAGTGCAAGAAGAACAACCCGCTTTGCCTGCGGGCTACCCCACCCGGGCAGAAATTTGGTCTGAATTCAAAGCGCTGATTTTGGCGCCTCAGACCCTTGGCATCTTGCTGCTGGGCAGCATGACCTATGCCTCGTTCATGACGCTGCGGGGTCTGTGGCTGGGCCCCATGCTGATGCAGCAACTCGACTTCAGCTTGAGCGAGGCGGGTCAAGTCGCTTTGGCTTTCTCGGTGCTGGGCTTGTTCAGTCCGCCGTTTTTTGGGCGCGTGGCGGTGCATGGCTTGAACCGACGCCGCTTGATTGTGCAGGCCACGGTCGGCACGGCGGTGGGCTATCTGGTATTGGCCGTGTCGCCTTCGGCTTGGGTCAGCGTCGTCACCTGCTTTCTGATTGCCCTGAGTGGTGGCTACATGGTGCTGCAATACGCCGATGTGCGGGCGTCCTACACCCCCCAACAAATAGGCCGGGCCATGGCCTTGTTCACGATGTCCATGTTTTTGGGCGTCGCCTTCATGCAGGGCATCACCGGCGCGGTCGCGTCTTGGGCTCAGAGCCAAGGCTGGCCGATCTACCGGTCGGTCAACCTGGCCATTGCGGTTTTGTTGTTGATGGGGGCGTTGGCTTTTCAGCGCCTGCCCCGCGCCGCCTCCATGGTGGCCGAGCGCTCGGCTTAATTGGAGTGCCTGGCGACCGCTCGGTATTAACTGGGCTGCCGAGCGACCGCTCGGCTTAGGCGCGCTACGCCTTCTTCAATTTGGCCGATGTCGGCGGTGGCAAACGACAGGCGCAGGGTCGATAAGTCGGGCTCAGCGCAGTAAAAAGGGGCCCCTGGCACGAAGGCCACGCCCTGTTCGATGGCTTGTTTAGCGAAGGTCGCGCCGTCGGTCAAGGCACCGTCTTGTCCGGTCAATCGGGCCCACACGAACAGGCCGCCTTGGGGCGCGACAAACGCCAAGGCGCCACCCAAATGCTGCTTCAAGGCTTGGCCCATGGCCTGCGCGCGTTCGGCATAAACCGAGCGCACCCGTGCCAAGGTCGCGGGCATGCGGCCTGACTTCAAATAGGCCGCGGCAGTGGCTTGGGCGAAGGTGCTGGTGTGGGCATCGCTGAATTGCTTGCACATGGTGGCGGCGGCCAGCAAGGCCGGGGGCGCCACCATCCAGCCCACACGCAGGCCGGGCGACAAGACTTTGGACAACGAGCCGCAGTGCACCAAGGCCTCACGACTGCCTGGCACCTGCTCGCTCAATGCCAGCAAGCTGGGGGGAGGCGCCTCGCCAAAGTACAAGTCGCCATAGGGGTCGTCTTCGACAATGAGGGTGTTGTAACGCAGCGCCAATTCCAAAACCTGGCGGCGGCGCTCCAAGCTCAGCAGTCCCCCGCTGGGATTCCCAAAGGTCGGGATCAAGTAAACAAACTTGGGTTGATGCTGCGCGATCAAGGCCTCCAAGCGGTCGGTCTGCACGCCGTCGGCGTCGATGGGGGCGCTGATCAGCTCGGCCCCATACAAACGAAAGCATTGGATCGTGGCCAAGAAAGTCGGGCCTTCGACAATCACTTTGTCACCGGGGCTGATCAAGGTTTTGCCCAGCAAGTCCAGCGCCTGCTGGCTGCCCGTGGTGACGATCAAATCCTGAGGCTGAAGCGAATGAACGCCCTTGCTTTGCATGAAGGCCGCCAATTCCTCACGAAGTGGGTTAAAACCCTCCGTGGCACCGTATTGCAGGGCTGCACCCGGTTGTTCGCTCAGGGCTTGCTGACTGGCTTCACGAATGCCCTCGACATCAAACAAGGCGCTGTCGGGGAAGCCGCCTGCAAAGCTGATGATGCCGGGCTTGCCCAAGAGCTTGAACAGCTCCCGGATGGCCGACGTCTCGACGTTCTTCAGGCGGTCGGCGAATTGAACAAAACCGGCAGAGGTGGCGTGGGTTGAAGCAGAACTCATGGCATTGGGGGTTGGGGCTTTTGTAATGAAGGGTTTCAGGCATGATTGTCGCCTATGAAAAAGCCCCAAATCGAGACCTTTTTTGCAACCCTTCAAGCGGCGAATCCCGAGCCCAAAACCGAGCTGGAATACAGCAATCATTTTGAACTGCTGACCGCCGTGCTCCTGTCTGCCCAAGCGACCGATGTCGGCGTCAACAAGGCCACACGTGGTTTGTTTGCAGTCGCCAACTCACCGCAAAAAATACTCGACTTGGGGCTTGATGGCTTGGAGCAACACATCAAAACGATAGGCCTTTATCACAGCAAAGCCAAGCACCTACTGACCACTTGCGCCATGCTGGTTGATCGCCATGGCGGCCAAATTCCTCGAGACCGCGAGGCCTTAGAAGCGCTGCCGGGCGTCGGCCGCAAAACCGCCAATGTGGTGTTGAATGTGGCTTTTGGGGAGCCCACCATGGCGGTGGACACGCATATTTTTCGGGTCAGTAACAGAACCCAATTGGCCCCTGGAAAAACGCCCTTGGCGGTGGAAAAGGCCTTGTTAAAACGAATTCCAAAAGCCTATTTGGTGCATGCCCACCACTGGCTGATCTTGCACGGTCGCTATGTTTGCACGGCACGCAGCCCCCAATGCAATTCATGTGCGGTCAATGCCTGCTGCGGTTACAAAGACAAGAACACTGACAAAAACAACGGCAAGAACAAGCGCCAGGTCAAGGCCAAACCATGAAGCCTTGAATGGGGAAAACGG
>Ga0164297_10003247_pt1 | contig 15258 bp, 12 predicted proteins | sample GEODES058metaG_FD_113539 | JGI IMG/M metagenome (GOLD analysis project Ga0164297, IMG submission 113539) | Dystrophic lake water microbial communities from Trout Bog Lake, Wisconsin, USA - GEODES058 metaG | ecosystem: Environmental > Aquatic > Freshwater > Lake | place: USA: Trout Bog Lake...
ACCCTGATACTGAAACTGGATGGTCGTGGCAGTGACGACGACGTTGGTCAAGGCCGCATTCAACGACGGTAGAGTATACGCGGTCAAGGTGAAGGGAGTTCCGGCCACACCCAAGACATTGTAAGGTGTCAACGTATAGACATAGGCGGCGTCGGACTGAATACTGGTCGTATCGGTAAATGTCGTGGTTGCCGTAGGCAAGTTGCTCGCCACCTTGACATAATGAGCGCCCGTGGTTGCGTCCACGCGTTCAATGGTGACCGACGTATAAATACCCGAAAATAGCAATTGAACCTGGGACGCCGTGGTTTGCGAACCCACGGAACCAGAGACCAAATTCGCCGCCGTGGTCACATTGTACGGCCCGTACGAGGTAGACACCGGGACGCTGGATGAATTCTTGGAAGTCAACATCACCGTGTACCCCGTATTGGACGCGAGGCCGTTGAACGTAAACTGATTGTTGTTGGCAGCCGTACCGGGACGCGTGGCCACTTGCGTCCCATTGAGGTAGACCGTGGCCGTCACGGACGAGTAATTGCCGTTGGCGGAAAATGTCATATACGTCGGTCCCGCAGTCAAATTGGTCAAAGTGGCCGAAGAGAGTGTCTGTACGGCCCCCGACGTCGCTGTGTTGCCTGCCACATTTTTAATATTGCGTCCTATCACAAAGTAATAATACAGGACATTCGGACTCACGCTCAAATTATCAATGACCGGAGAACTGCTCGCCGTAGTCGTGATGGTGATGGCGCCACTGGGTGTCGGACTGGAATTACGCAACACCGTGACCGTATTATAAATGCCTGAAAACGCAATTTGGTTGGAACTGGCGGTCAAAGGCGTCACGGTCACATTCGTGATGTTGGCCGTGGCATCCGGCGTGACAATATTGGAAACGTCCACCGTCGGCAACATCTGGTCGTTCATGTACGGCTGGAAAATGTATTCGTACACGCTGGATGGGGAGACGTACGAAGCATCTGTCACATACATGCCGGAAAACAGGTAATAACTGGGATCACTGATGACCATCGGATTCGGCACCGTCGTAGGATTGAAATTCACCAGCTTGGTGCGTTGTTGAGAAAATGTGTTGACCTGAGTGACCGTATAGTCCGTAAACGACCCCGTCACTTTGAAGGTAATGGAACTGGCCGTGATGGACGACACCACAACCGTCACTGGAGAAATATACGCACTCAAATTCGCTAGACGCATCAACAGGGGTACCGACACTGTTTTATAGATCTTGGTCGCCGTGTACTGATTCTGGGTGTTCGTAATCTGGGTACCTGTACCATTGATCGTCTGTGTTCTGGAAGTAAAAGTGCTGCTGGGAGTATTAAACAGTGCGAAACTGGCATCTTGGATCAATGTATCAGAGTACGCGTGGTAATTTTCAGTGACATTACCAATGATAGCCAATTGAAGTGTGATAGTGACGCCTTGACCGGGAATGAAAATCAAATCATCGGCAATGAAACCGTCTGTGATACCGTAATTGAAAGGGTTGAGGGGGTCGGACGCCGTACCCACACTGGACGGATCAGTGGCATCGCGACTACGATTGTTAAAGACATTGGCATCCACAGCATTGCGCAACAAACTGGTAATATTATTCACCGTGATGTTACCACTAAGTCCAGTGATGTTACCTCCGTGGTCGTCCAGCGCGGTTTCAGCATAACTGATGATGTTCAAAAACGCCGACGCATCAAATATACCTCCATTGGGATTGAACTTCCCCTGGGAAGGAAATGCCGTCATAGACGAATTGTATGCTAAGTCAAACCAATCTTGAATGTATTTAGCATAGTCCGCATAAAGTGAGGATAATGCCCCCACACTGATGACCAAGGAAGGGTCGGTACCCAAGCAGGTCACGAATTCACTCGCAGAAACCGTCAAGGAATCCTTGAATAAAACGTTATTACTGAAATCGTAAAAATTGGTGGACAGAACCGCGATATTGTCGTTGTCCTTGACAATACCAATCTTGGTGTTGAAAATGCGCACATCAAAGTAAACTTCCAGTGCGTTGGTGGTATCAAATAGACCAATCTGAGTCTCGGAGAGACGGGTGATGCTGTCAAACGTGCGGGTGGTTTGGTACCCTCCGGATGCCTGGATAGCGTATACTACTCCACTATCCGGGACATTGAAGGGCAGGGCCGGGTTCTGGGACAATTGAGTACTGAAAGCAGTACTCGCTTCGCCGATGTAAAACGGCGAAGTGTCCGACATGGCGGGGCGAAAGGGGTGGAAACAAAGATGGGATGTGTATATACTAGGCAAGTACGGTAAACTGCAGAATGTACTCACTCCGTTGGTCCAAAAAGGGAGAGGTGGAAACTCCGTTATTTACGTTTCGCGATGGGCAAAGGTTCCATCGCGAAATTTTCTTCTAAACCACATTTGTACCTCTTGTACATCTTCAAGAATGGAATCATTTCTCGTAGTAGGGATTGTCGGTGATGCGCATGGAACAGTACCTGGTCGGTTCCTTGGAATAATCCACCGGGTCATGAATGCCGGCGTCCTTGGCATTGACCAACAGAAATCGGAAATTATCCCAGAATTCGGGAGTGTGACCAATGGAGCTGCAAGAAATGTGGCTCAATTCGTGAATGGCGACAAAGGTCAACGTATGTTCGTCTATGAGGTTCTCTTTGCCGCCCTTGGTGACATTCAGACAAAAGGCCACCTTCTCCCCTTTGTTCTCGCTATAGGCCGTGTAGCTGCTAGTGGGCAAAATTTCCACAATCTTCTGAGGATTGAAATTCTTGACCAAGCGTTTTGTGCGCTCGTCGTCGGGATGGGTGGTATCCATATACTCCACCAATTGCTTGCATTTGTCCGTCACAGTGGCCAACAAGTCCGCCGCTTCCTGGAGACGCTGACGTTCACGGACGCAATATTTGTTGCCGTCCACATCCGATACAATGCATTTCAGTTCAAAATCGTCGGAATTAAAATAAATGTAAACGCATATCCCGAAAATAGCCAGCAAAATGATGTAGCCCAAGTAATCTAACCAAGCTTGGGTCATGGCCGACTTCTTATAGTATGGGGAGGTTATGAGCTCCCCCTGCAAAGGACCGGCGCGTAAAATTCAATGTATAGGATCCCAGGAGGATGATCCTATACATTTCATGGGGGATGGGGGTGGGACATGTCATGTGACGCCGCGGTCGCCGCAGTCCCGTCTATTTAACGTTGGCCGTACCCAACCTCCAAGGGGATGCGGCCGTAATCCGGCTCAATCGTGCTCTGGAGCCACGGGCTGACCTCCTTCTTCTCAATGATGGGGTCCGACCGCAGTTGGTAGTTGGCGTTCTTCAGGGTCTGACCAATGGTATCCAGGCCGATGTGGTAGCCCGCCTGGAGGAGATCCGGGATGGCCACGTTGTTGCCGCTGGGGTTGAGCGCTGCCCACTGGCTGTTCTTGTCAGCGGGGAGCAGATCGCTCGGGTTCGCCACCGGTTGGGCCGCGTAGCCTCCGTTGGAGGCAGGGGCGACGGGGGCCGCAGCTGCGGCCGGGGCAGAAGCAGCCACGGCGCTCGGAGGAACCATGGTCCCCGCCGGCGCCATCTGGACCGGACCCGCGGCCGCGTTCTTCATGGGCGCGGCCGCGGCCGCCCCCGAACCGTAATCGGTCATTCTGTCTAAAACCATGGATTTCGTGGAAGAATAGGTCATTATGACAAAACAAATGATCAAAAGGACAATGATCGGAATCCACTTTTTCGTAAAGAACTTGGAAAGTCCCGCTTGAAATTGTTTGAACATGTTCGTTACGTTTATGTATATAAACGGTGGACAAAAAATTGGATTTTATTGTGGCAAACCCACGGGCCAACAGGAGCCAGATACTTTGGCGCAAAATAGATGGAACCTAGGCAGGTTCGGAGATTCCGTCCATGAAATCCAAGGGTTCCTGGATCATATACAATTCTTTGATGCGCTTGGCCTCCAAATAGGCAGAAATGGCTAAATTGCGGGCATCCTCCGCTTTTTTCTTGGCTTCCTGATAAATATCATAATAGACGTCGTGGCGCGTTTTGAGCTTGAATTCCGAGGGTTCTTGGTCCTCCCGGACATGGAGATCCACCATTTCCAGTTCCGCGCCCTGAATGTCTAAATGCCGGGGGGCGGGGTCGGAATGGAGGGTGTCGGCCGCGGCGACGTCGGTATCCAATGTTTGGTAAAAGGGTTCCTCGGTCCCCGCTTCTTCGTCGGGTCCCTCTTCAGGTTCCTCTTCGGGTCCATCTATCTCTGGCTCAGGGGCAGGATCATATACATCCATTGGAAAAGGGGGCTGTTGAGGAAATTCTTGGTCCAACGTGTCCGGCTCCTCGGGGGTGCCGTCGGTCTCTTTTACCTCGGAGGTTTCTTCGGCCAAGAGGGGGGCGACGGTAGAGGTGATGACGGTAGCGGTGGGGGAGGTGGGGTCGGGGGCGGTGCCCGGGACCTTCTTGGTAAAAATGCATTTCTCAAATAGATTGTCCGGTTGCACCACCATCATTTGTTTGATTTCAATGTCAATCTGGAAGACCCGGGTAGAACACTTTATGCCTAAAACTTCCCAGATTGTATGGACCTGGGTGCCGTCCCGGATCTCCTCCATGGGGACGTCCTGTTCATTTTCGTCAAATATCTTGAGTGTACACTTGCCCAGTCGCGTGGGCACAATGGTACGAACAATATAGTACTTGCCCGATTTGTACACCTTGACGGGCGAAGTGAACGAATTCTCAATGTCGTGCATTTCCAGGTTGCTTTCAAACCACTGGGCGCGGTGGTCGTAAATATATTTCTGGGAATAGGCTTCTAAATCCTCCAGCCACTGAATGAACGTGTCGTTTTCGTTGGTGAACAGCAAATCACAGTACATGCGTTTTCCGCCTTTGATGAATCCTTGCTTGGTGGTGCATTTAGGGGGTTGAATATACAACGGGGCATTGTTCATCAAATATTTGATAAAATAGTTGCCGGAATGGATGAACATGGGGGTCGTCAGCACCAATTTATCCATCGGAAACTGTCCATTGGGTTCCATGATTCGCTCATCCATGGATAAAAAACACCCTACGGTAATCAAAAATGTATATTGTCCCCGTTGATTTTCGTTTATTTTCCGTAACGCGTTGTACAGGTAGTCTCGTCTAAACCGACCAAGAAAAACGGACCAAGAATGTAAACCGGCCGCGGGGGGATGCCATCCATACGGGATTCCTGTCTAGAATTTTTTCAGAAAGAAGATATCAAACGTTATGTCCAAGAAATTGTCCGCCCTCTGGTCAACATCATCTACAACGAAATCTACCCCTATGTGTGGTTCATCTGCATCTACAATGTGTTTTTGATTTTCCTCACTTTAGCCAATTTGATTGTGATACTCTGGATCCGCAACACACTTCGGGGGTTGTCCCGGAAAATGGACCAAGATGCCGCCCCTGTGTGAATCAGTGTGTCGGACCAATGCACGAAAAAATCCGTCCAGAATATATATCGTATCGCGTTCAATCAGATGAAAAAAGGCGAAAAGAAAGCGCGTCGCAGTCAGCGGGGAGGAGCCGGAGCTGCCGATTTTGCACAATATGTGTACGGTGCGGCCCCGGCCCAGGTCGCCAACCCAGTCCATGGCAACGAGATCCTGGCGCGTAATCCTGTGGGTTACGTGGGCGGCCGTCGCTCGCGCTCCGGCGCGGAGCGCGGTGGTTCCATGGTGGTGGATTTAGCGGTGCCGGCGGTCCTCCTGGGGGTCCAACAGTATTCCCGCAAAGCCCGTCGTTCCACCAAGAAGCGCAAGACGCAGCGCAAGCGCTAAACATGCAGAAATGGAAACCTCAAATCATTGTATAAGAGCTGATCCTATACAATGATTGCTATGATGCCCCCTTCAGGACAATTCGGAGGGAGTGGTCATGGGGGCGTGTTGACCGGACTGTCGGTCCCGTGGGGACTCACCCTTCAGGCGGGCGGGGGGTCTGGTGCTGCCGCTACCGCGGCAGGGGTGGCGCAGGGCTCGGACGACGTGGTCCCCCCGGACCTGTTTGACCGATTGTTCTCGCGGGCGTCGGCGAGTGGGGGTGGGGGTAACGGAGGAAGCCGCCGTCGCCACCGCCCCCGCCGCGGCTCGCCTAAAGCAAAGCGTACCCGGAGATGGTGGGGCTAAGAAAGTTGGCGGTGGTAGCGGCGGGACGCTTAATGTTGATATTCCGACCACTTCTCCCGGTTAAATTGACTCACTTGAATCGGGGTGGTCAAAATCTGTTGGTGGGCCACGCGGTTCTCTTCTTCCGGGAACCGGTCGCTTGGTTCTTTAGCCACCGAAACATAGGGGCCCGGGGTCGGCTTGGTGCCGTAACAATTTGCCCCAAACTGGAACTCGGGGTTCTCCATGTACCCGCCGTTGATGCCCGGACGACCGCAATCGTTCTTGTGATTCTGGGTACGTTGCAGGCGGTTCCACGTATCTTTCTGGGTGGGAAACAGTGCCATCTGACTCGCAGACCACCCGTAGTTGCACCATTCGCCGCCGTCCACGTAGGCGGCCTCTATCTCGTCGTACGTGGCTAAACGCGCCCCGTACGAACTGCACACATCCTGGGCTTGCTGGTATGTGTACAAATTGTTGGAAATATTAAAGACCTCTTGGTTCACCGGGGCCTGCGTCGGCGCCACCGTCGCCGTTTGTTTAGCCACATTCAGACACACTTCGTTGCGGAGATTCTGCATATTCACAATGTTCCCCGACGTGTCACGCACAATGTACGGTATCGTGCGGTCAGTGCACTGCGGTGGCAACGTGGTCGGGGCGGGCGGCACACATTGGTTGACCGGTTGGCCCGGTGGCACCGGCACCCCAGCTGCCGTGCTATCTGCGGTAGTACCCCCCACCGTAGATTCTGGCCCGGCAGTGGCCGAACCCTGCGTGACCGGGGTCGCCTGCGCCGTCAAACTCCCCGCGGCTAAACTGTACCAACCATTGATCATCGGATTCAAAATCAGATCGGTCATGGAAAACCCAAACAAGAACAAGAATATCACAGCAAAAATGTCGGTCAAATAAAACACCCACATCAGAATCTCAATGAACCGAATGCTATACGGCTTGTATCCCCCCATGGGTATTTGCAACACAAAGAACAACAAGTACATGAAAATCATCACCAAGGTCAAAAAGAGGAAATTACTGGGCACATCAAAGAAGTTGCGCAACCAAATCATGCCGTTCCCCAGGGGGTCGTAGACCGCCGTCGGCGTGGGATTGCTGACAAAATACGCCACGATCCAAATGGCCAAGATAACCAGGGCAATGCAATCAATCACCAAACTGGCCGCCGCATTGGAAATGGTTTCTCCTAAAAGCAGCTTCATAAGCGTAAATACCAAGATGTACACCACGATAAAACACAGCACGAACCAAACATTGGATTGGGTAAACCAGGACTGCCACCATGCCGAGGACGACGGTGGAATATTGACCTGCACCACCTGCGGCGAATAAGTATACGGGGGACGCGTCGGTCCCGCGACTGCCGCATGGGTCGGTGCCGTCGTGACATGAATAGTAGGTATAGGAGTACTTATCACGCTGATGGTGGGCACGGGGGTCGTTGTTGCCATGGTGTTTCTATTATTCAATGTATTGACTTGCGGTATATAATAATGCGGGCTTTATTGCAACGAGACGGGGCAGCGGGACATGACCCTCATATCAGATCCTATACATTCCTTGGGATTTAGGCGGGGGATACGGGGGGAGGCGACGGCAGGGTCTCACCAAGGTGAGTTCGCCGCCGATAAAACAGACAGTAAGCCGTCGGTCTCACCAAGGTGGCCGGGTCGGCCACGGTTTCCACCATCGTATCGTTGAAATGCAACCACGCTTGGTCCGCATTCTTCACGCACGCCGTATAGTGCCCGCCCATGACGCCGCCCATGTGGTTGCATACCCCCATCAAATCGTACACGTATGTTTCCGGCCGGTATCCGCACACATATTTAGACAAGTCCAGGTTCTCTATCGGAAACGTCACCAAATCCTGGCGCTTCAAATGCCCCGCCGCCGTGAAGCGTTTCAACGAAATGACTAAAATGGGCGGGAAATTCCAAAATTGGATACGCTTCGTCACTTTTTCTTTTTGTTGCGTCGCCTCGTTGTACCACGCATTGTCCCCTTCCATGACCTCTTCTTGGGTGAACATGTCCAAACACATGTATAGGTCCAACGGGGGGCCGGGGGGTCCATGAGGAGGGGGCGAGGGCAGCGGCAAGTCCAGGATGAAATACATCTCTGGTTTGGTGGATTTGATTTCCGGGGGGGTGGTGGCCGCCGCGGCCGAGGCAATGACCGACACGTACACCCCGTAGAACAGATCCAATACCTCGGAATATTCCTTCTCGTACACGGTCCGCACCATTTCGCAACATTGAAGGGCCAGCTTGTCGGTGTCGGTGGTTCGGGCGCCCCCGATGGTCAATTTGACTCCCCGTGAAATACTCTGGTGCATACATTCCATCACGAAGAGTAGAAATTCCGGCATGTCATTCTGGGCCCATCCGGTGAATATCTCCTTGCCCTTGACTTTAGCTAAATGGTGGACGTAATGGACGAATTTATTGGGGGAGATGGCTGCCGATGCGCGTCCCGAGGATGGCCGTTCCGAGGCATCCCCCCACATCATCTCTTGGAGTTCCACCCATTCGTTCACCAACTGGGTTTCCGGGGCCTGGTCCGGTTTAGGCGTTTTGGGGGCGGCGTGCAACCGGCGTTCCAAAAACATATGGTTGAGCTCATATACATGATTCAGGACCTGCAAACAGGTGTTCATGAAACAGGTGTTGCCTAAATTCGCCAATCCCATGTATCCTCTTTTCTGATAACGCGTCCAATTCGTGGCTTTAGACATCTAAGTTATATGACTTACATGTCTTGGATTTATCTCCTTTTGGTGGGGTTCGGTGAGGAACTACTTGATCCCAAAATGCTCTTTGACTAAATTGGATTTGTTGGGGGCGGTCGGTTTGTCGCTTTGCCGGCGAACCTTGTAGACGCCGTACATGTTGCTGCCGGGGGCGCCTACGGCGCCCGCACTACTGGCGGCACCACCCGCCGTCGCGGCGGTCGTCGTCACCCCGTAAATGTTGGTCAAAAACTCTTCATTGTCCTCGTGCAACTCGGGCAAAATACGCGTCAACGGTTTGTCAATCACCAAGAGTAGGTGGTCCGACTTGAGCAGTTTGCGATATTCCTGGATGGTCAAATTCCCGTAGTATTTCTCCAGCATGTAGTACGGATTAGGGGCCGGCTTGATATTGCGCTTGTAATCATACACCTTGCTGTAAATGTGATTCAACAAATGGTAACGCTCAAATTTCGTGGAATCGTCTAAATTCTCCTTCATCAAATAGGCCGCCGCGCATTCCGGCCGGCAAAACGACCCGTACCCGTGAATCGTTCCGTCCATGTCGTATTTAGGAATATAACACTCGGGGTTGTCAAAATCGTACGTGCACCAAAAGCACGCCGATTTCTTGTCCATAAACGCCATGTTCTTGAACAGTGAAATTTTCAGCTTCTTCAGTTTAGCATGAATGTCTTTGAGTTCGGTCCGCGACGTTTCCGCACCGTCCTCGAGTGACTCGCCCGAGGAATGCGTCTCGGGGTTTACAGGCACATTCAGCGCCGGTTCCATCGCGGCGCCTTCGCGTATACGCTTGGACTCCATGTAGGCAAAATCCGTCGGTTCGTACGCCGCATCGTAACCATGTTGGTTCAATTCCGCGTAATGCTTGGTCTGTTGGTACGTCATGATGTCCGGAGGCACCGACGGATTGTACGAGAGCGGATTCATGAGTTGCTTGTTCATTTCTTCTGTGTAATTGGTCAGGTCATTCAGCGAGCATTTGAGATGCAAAATGATATTGGCGATTTGCAACGTATCACGGGGAGGTCCCTCAAAAGACGACCCGCCCCCTGCCGTACCACCATTGCCGTCCCCGGAAGACAATTTACTCATCTTGCCCCGTTTAGCCGCCGGGGCCCGTTTAGCCGGGGCTTTTTTGGCTAAAGGTGCGGTCGCCGGCGCCGGCGTTGAAGGGACCGGGGAAGGAACCGCTTCCATTATCACATTCTGAGTGGCATGTGGTTCCGCGGATTCGGCGGGGGCAGGGGCACTTCCCGCTTTCGTGATGGTCGGCCGTTTTTTACTCTTGGTCATGAAAGAAGACACAATATGCAAACCATGTCACGTTTCATTTATGTGGTTTTGTCCAAGAATGGTGTGACTCAGGAAGAGGGACTCCGTCCGACCCCGATGTGCGGTACATATGGGTAAACGTGGCATAAAAGAAACCGCGTTTAGGAGGAGGTTTTGCTTCATGTTCCAAGCGCGATTTCATCAAGTTGATGGCCATGACCTGTTGAGATGTAAGAGGGGGCGATGCCGCCAGAGTTGTCGCCGAAGAGGGGGTCTTGGTACAATCGCCTAAAGAACCCGCGCCATCCCCGGGGGGGCAGGTGGCGACCAGACCGTTGGATGCTTCTACCACGTCCGACGTGCGGTGTCCGACCACTTTCTCAGAAGGCGCCAATTCACATACTTGGTCGGTGATTTCGGCGTATTTTTTCATGATGATCGTACCAAGACACTTGTTACGATCATTGCCGACAAATATTTATCTCCCTGGGGTAAAATACACTTGTAGTTTCAAATGCACAAAAGTGTGGTACGATGGGTCTGTCGGTCTATCTGTCCATCGGTCTATCGGCTAAAGACAAGATGACGCGAAAACACATATAGGGGGGTGATCCTATACATGTTATTGACCAGGACCCCCTTGACTGCGTGTGCGCGTGAACCATGACCGAACCGGCCACCTTCATTCCGTGGGTAGAAAAGTACCGGCCCTCCCAGTTCCAAGACATTGTATTGGATCCCCTGAACCGGGAACTGTTCAACAACATTCTCAACAAAAACTATTTCCCGCACCTGCTGTTTTATGGTCCCCCGGGGACGGGGAAAACCACCACCATCATCAACCTCATCAACGAGTTCCAGGCGAAATATTACAAGGTGAACAAGAGCACGGTCATTCATCTCAATGCGTCCGACGAACGCGGGATTGACATTATTCGCAACCAAATCCATTCGTTTGCTAAATCCATGAATCTCTTTGAAATGGGGCTCAAATTCGTCATCTTGGACGAAGTGGACTATATGACCAAGAATGCCCAGCAGGCGCTCAAATACATCTTGCAGACGTCCACCTACAATGTCCGGTTCTGTCTGATTTGCAACTACATCACCAAGATGGACGAGTCGCTCAAGAACGAGTTTCTGTGCATCCGGTTCAACCAGTTGCCGAAGGACGACACGTTCCAATTCATTCGCTCCATCTGCAACAAGGAAAATATCGCCCTCAGTGACGACACCTTGCGCACTATCCAAGACATGTATCAGTCGGACATTCGCAGCATGATCAATTTCATTCAATTGGAAGGGTCGCGGATCCACGACCTCTACGTCCCCTTTCAAAACAGCGTCTTGGAAGACATGCGCCGTCATTTGGAGGACCCCGCGGTTTCTTGTGACACTTTCCGCGCCTATTTGCACGCCGTCAGCATTCAGTACAACATGAATAAACGCACCTTGTTGCAGAAATATTTCAACTATCGGATCCGTTCGTGGCAGGAGGGGTCGCCGGATTTGGCCGACTATTTAGGGAAAATAGAGGTCATCCTGCATCGCCCCGATATTCCGATGGACATCGTTCTCAATTACCTGAAATCGTCGTGAACTTGTGTGTTCGGTGTAACCACCGTAGTGATGTACAACGCTACCTCTAAGAAAGGGTAGTGTCGTACTTTATGCTAAAGAATCATGCCGTTGCTCACTTTTGCCGACGGAACCCGGCTGCTCTATATCCACATCCCCAAGACGGGCGGGACCAGCGTCTTCACCTATTTGGAACCACGGGCGGTGGATGTGGCCTTGGTACGGGAAACTGGCGACGACACGTGGCAAAACATATCCTTACACCACGTCACTTTAGCGACTATTTTACACGAGGCGGCGGCGGGAAATCCCCAATTTGCCGCGGTGCGCACGGTAACCGACGCGGTCATGGCCACGGTGCGCCATCCGTGTATGCGCATGGTAAGCACCCTCTTCTTTTGGCATTTGATCCGTCCCGACCATACTCCGGACCAAGTGTACGAGGTCATCGCCATGGTGATGAGACATTATACTAAAGATCCCACCGTATGGGACGGTCATTTCCGCCCCCAGTGTGAGTATGTGTGTGATGCCCAGGGGGAACTGTATCCTGGCATCGTCGTGCTGAAACAAGAGTCGTTGGCCGCCGACCTGGCCGCCCACGGCTACCCCGACTTCGCATGCCATGCGTTGCCCAATCCGTACCAAGTGCCCGAGTCCCGCTACATGTCGTACCTCAATCACGAAAGTCTGGACCTGATTCACCGTGTCTACGCCCAAGATTTCGCCTGGTTTCACTACGGACCGGACCCTGGTTCCGACCCCTCCCCCTCCTCCTAAATGCACGTATAGGAGATCCTATACATGTCTTGGGTAACACGTAGCGACGGGGGGTGGGGTCAGGTGGTAAAATTGAATATAAAGACATGCCGCGATGAAAAAGAGTATAAAGACCGATTGCAAAACGCCTAAATATGGGAGACTTGGAACAAGAATGGATGCAATATTTGATGTCGCAATCGTCGGCGGGGACGGGTCGGACCCGTGACCGGACCCCGGCCCGGATCCCTGACCCTGGTCCCGACGGGGGGGATAAATGCCTAAAGACGGCCGGGGTCGGGGATCCGGGGATGGGTCCAGGTCCAGGGATGGGCAAGGTGAATCCCGACATGGAACTAATCATATCTACCAAGACCAAGGTCCTGTTTCTCAATCAGCCGGTGGACATACACACGTTGTTTTGGGAGATTCCGGTCATAGACTACTGGTTGCCTAAAACGGGGGTCCTCAAGAAACAGATCAAGGTAGTGTCCAAGACCCCCGGAGAACTGGCCGCGTACCAAGCCCGCCTAGAAGGGGTGCGTTACTACAAACAAAACATTATCAAACAAATCAACAATCCGACGGCGCGCAGTATCAAATTCAAGGACGAGCGTAAAATCACAGTGGGTCTGTCCCGAAAGGACATTGTGTCATACCGCGGCAAGGTAAAAAACGCGTTTTACAATTGTTTTGCGCTGATTGTCCGTTTCTGGGACGACACGGTGACGGACACGGCGTCGGGTTCAGGTACATTCCGCGAGGTGCATATCAAGGTGTTTAACACCGGGAAGATGGAGATTCCGGGCATCGTCCATTACCGGGTTTTAGAAAAAGTCAAGGAACTGGTCCTGGACATTTTGCGTCCCCATCTCTCGCTCCCGGTGATGTTTGTGGAAAACTCCCACGAGGACCACGTGCTCATCAATTCCAATTTCAACTGCGGGTTTTTCGTCAACCGTGAACGTTTCCACGCCATCTTGAGTGGGGAAAAATACGAGATTGAGTCGTCGTACGACCCGTGCAGTTATCCCGGGGTCAAATGCAAGTTTTACTATAATCACGACTGGGGGTTTGACCGCGCACGACAAAATGGACGCATCGTAGCGTCCGACCGCAATCTGAAGATGAGCGAGCTGACCGACAACAAGAAATACACGGAAGTATCGTTCATGATTTTCCGTACCGGCAGCGGCCTGATCGTGGGCAATTGCACGGAGAAAGTGCTGCGCTTCATCTTTGAGTTCATCAAGGACATCTTGATTGCCGAATACGAACATATCTGCATCTTGAGTGAGAACCCTGTGGTCAAGAACAAACGGCCGCGTTTGCGCAAGCGGGTCATTTCGTACACCTCGGCCTATCACGACGTCATGGCGGGGTCAGGTACAGCGTAATGTAGAATATCCCCAACAAGGATATAGGATTCCTGTGCCCGGATGATACACGTGCCGGCCAGATACGTACCTCCCAGTCTCCGTCCGACCGATCAGAAAAAACAGGGTAGGATGCTGCAAGCGTCCCGACGCGCCTACCGCAAAGGAAAATACATGACCCGGAAGAAGCTGCCTTCATTTCGTAGCCGGCCTTCGCGCCATGTACAGGAAGCTGAGCGCATTTACGGCGTAGACAGCGTGGAACCCGGTCCGGAACTGGCCCGGGCGACCGGATGCTCCGTGGACGCTCTTCGGGCCATTGTGCGGAAAGGGGAAGGGGCCTATTTTTCGTCGGGGTCGCGACCCAACCAAACCGCTCAGTCGTGGGGCAAAGCGCGTTTAGCCAGTGCGTTGACGGCCGGCAAAGCGGCGGCCGTGGACCGACATATCTTGGAAGAGGGATGCGACCACCGCAAAAAGGCCTGGACGTTGGCCCAGCGGGCGTTTCGGACCTATGGTCATGGCCAAGGTCGGACCCGAAAAGTGTGGGTGAAATAAAAACGTGGCCAGAAATGGGTATCAGAAACACAATTGAAAATGAATATAAAGAAAATTGGCATTTACAAGGTAGGATATGGTTTCTCGGTTTTTCCGTCCTCACACTATGAATTCTGGGTTAGTATTCCCAATAGTAAAACCAAGATATGTAGAATAATACACAATGCTCTGGTAGCTCAGTCGGAAGAGCAAAACGCTGTTTGCCATATAGCATAAATGCTATGGGCCAGTAAAACGTTTAGGTCGTGAGATCAAAACTCACCTGGAGCGATTTTTTCATGTGTGTTTTTAACATATATGAAATGATATAAAGAACGTTATATATATTATGTTAGCTGTTAATACAACAATGAGCACATTTAACCCATATCACCGTTTGAACGATGCTATGAAAGAGCATGATTGTGTGTTACTCACTACAGAAGATGAAATGCGGTCCATTTGCCGTGAAACCAAGAAAGGATATGCCAAAGTGAGATACATTGCATCGTGTGGGCATCCGCATCAGGTATATTCGCATGTATTCATCATAATACGTGTCTTGTTATAGAACCATATTGTATGGTTCTACAACTGAATATTGCTCATAGTCGGAGTTGAACCGACTCAGATGGTTTATAAGACCACAATGCTAAACCGTTACATTATATGAGCTCATTTGCACAAGGCCATTTCATTTGCACAAGGCCATTTCATTTGCACAAGGCCATTTCATTTGCACAAGGCCATTTCATTTGCACAAGGCCATTTCATTTGCACAAGGCCATTTCATTTGC
>Ga0164297_10003248_pt1 | contig 15258 bp, 14 predicted proteins | sample GEODES058metaG_FD_113539 | JGI IMG/M metagenome (GOLD analysis project Ga0164297, IMG submission 113539) | Dystrophic lake water microbial communities from Trout Bog Lake, Wisconsin, USA - GEODES058 metaG | ecosystem: Environmental > Aquatic > Freshwater > Lake | place: USA: Trout Bog Lake...
CTCACAATCTCGCGATCAAACCGGTTCTGAAACTCCAAGAACAGCGCATCGTCACCGACAATGGGGCGGGCTTCAAGCAAAGCGGTGCGGATGGTGAAATCCGAACGCGCCTCACGAATACATTCATCAACCGTGCGGACCGAATGACCGACTTTCAGCTTGAGATCCCATAAAATGTAAAGGATCTCTTCGACAACCGACTCCGTCCAAGGCGTGACTTTATAGGGCAGCAAAAACAACAGATCGATATCGGAGCCGGGCGCAAGCGTGGCGCGGCCATAGCCGCCTACGGCAATCAACGCCATGCGTTCCGCCGATGACGGATTGGCGCTCGGATAGGCCGATAGAGTTGCTGCCTCAAAAAGTGCTTGGATCACTTGATCCATTTGCTGCGATAAAAAATGCGCGCAATCGAGACCATTGCGACGGGTGCGTAAAATCTGCTCGGCTTCCGCACGCGCGGTCGTCAAAAAGTCCCGAAGGCGCGCGACAATCGCTTGGCGACGAGCCCAGACGGAATTGTGTTGTTATGCGCTCGCTCTCAACTCATCGGCAAGCGTGTGATCGGATAAAAGAGCGGACTTTGATTTCATTCCGATACTGCACTCATAGGGGCAAGACGCTTGCGCTCGATCGCGTCCCAGATTGTTTGCGCAATATCAGGGCCGCCAAGACGTTTGATGGCTCGTAAGCCTGTCGGCGAGGTCACATTGATTTCGGTGAGATGACCATCGATGACGTCAATGCCAACAAAGATGAGCCCCAAAGACCTCAGTGTTGGGCCAATTCTTTCGCAGATTTCCATTTCGCGGGGCGATAATTGTGTCGTCTCAGCCGAGCCGCCGCGCACCATATTGGATCTTATGTCATCGCCGGTTGGGACGCGGTTCACCGCCCCTGCAGCGACACCATCGACGAGAATGATGCGCTTATCCCCTTCACTCACACGCGGCAGGAATTTCTGAATGACCCAAGGCTCACGAAATGTGACGGAGAAGAGATCATAGAGCGAGCCAAAATTCGGGTCGCTCGCGGAAACTTTGAACACAGCCGCACCGCCATTGCCATAAAGCGGTTTCATGACGACATCGCCATGGGTGTTGCGAAATTGCAGAATGGCATCTTTGTCGCGCGCGATCAGCGTCGGAGGCATCAAATCCGGAAAATCGGTGACGAGGAGTTTTTCGGGCGAATTCCGAACCGAACGCGGATCATTCACCACCAAGGTTTTAGAGGCGATTTTTTCGAGCAGATGCGTTGTCGTGACATAGGCCATGTCAAAGGGTGGGTCTTGCCGCAGCAAAATCACGTCCATTGTCGCAAGATTGGTGTGAACCGGATCGCCCAAAGTGAAGTGATCCCCCTTTTGGTCGCGCACCGAGAGCGGTGAGACATTGGCACTCACTTGGCCATTCATCATCACGAGCTGATCGGGCGTGTAGTAAAAGAGCTGATGACCACGCGCCTGCGCCTCAAGCAAAAGGGCAAAGGTCGAATCGCCGCTGATATTGATCTTCTGGATCGGGTCCATCTGAACGGCTACTCGAAACGGCTTCATGAGTGTGATCTCCGCGTCCTTGAACTGTCAAACCATCATGCGATGTCGATGCTATACGCATCTTCGATATGTTTCGGCCATGCCCATTTGCCGACGAATATAGCATCGCCGCGCAGCGTTTGCGAAGCGCACCATGGATTACGGGCGATCCAAGCATCAATCGTCTTGGCTATGCGTCTGACTTTTTCGGCGCTGATCGCCTCGCTGGCGGTGCGCAGATCGGCCCGCGCTTTGACCTCGACAAAGGCAATCACGGGCGCGCGCCAAGCCACGAGATCAATTTCCCCCTGTCGGCTGCGATAGCGCCAAGCGAGAATGCGATACCCTTTGACCATCAACAAAACTGCCGCGAGAAGCTCGGCACCAAGCCCGAACAGCCGCGCTTTTTTGCGCCCGTGGTCGATGTGATCCATTTAAGGCTCCTCACGGACCAAGGCGATGGCGCGCGCATAGATTTCGCGGCGGGGCAGACCCGTTTCAGCCACCATAACCGCCGTGGCATCCTTGACCGAAAGCCGTTTGAGATGGGCTTTCAATTGCGCATCGAAGTCGGCGTCCTGGGCTTTAACCGGCTGATCCGGATCGGCGGGTGCGATCAAAACGACAATTTCGCCTTTGATCGACTCATCGGCCTCAAAGGTCGCGCTCAGGTCCGAAAGCGGGCCTCGACGGAAGGTTTCGAATTTTTTGGTCAATTCACGGGCGACTGTGGCCGTGCGATTGCCCAACACCTCCTCAGCATCGCGCAGCATTTCGACGACGCGGCGGGGCGACTCGAAAAACACCAAGGTCCCGGGAATGGCTTCAAGCATCGCCAAGCGGGCGCGGCGGGCCGTGGCTTTTGGCGGCAAAAACCCTTCGAAGAAAAAACGGTCTGTGGGCAAGCCGGAGGCGACCAGGGCTGTCAGGACAGCGGACGGGCCGGGGATGGGCACAATCGGGAAGCCGGCCTCGATTACAGCTTCGACGAGCTTATAGCCGGGATCGGACACAAGCGGCGTGCCGGCATCTGAAATCAGCGCGAGAACGTCCCCGTCACCGAGACGTTTCAGGATTTTCGGGCGCATCTCACTCGCATTGTGCTCATGATAGGCCGCAAGCGGCGTGGCGATGCCGTAATGAGTGAGGAGCGTTTTACTGACACGCGTGTCTTCGGCCAACACCAGATTGGCTGCCGCCAAAGTGCTGATGGCGCGCAGCGTCATATCCTGCAAATGCCCGATGGGCGTCGCGACGATGTAAAGGCCCGAGGGAAGGGACTCCGCCGTCAATCTTGTGCCAAAAAGCGCGTAGGACAGGTCCCGCCGGCCGTTCATTCCTATCCTCTCACCGCGATCATCTCTTGCCTCTCGTAAGGCTGAAAATATCTGGCATGGGGGCTGCGACATCGCAACCAAACATTGTTTGCGAAAGGGTGATGGGTCCTTATAATCGCTGGTCACGATTCAAAACTAGGATGTTAACGTGCTTCACAGGCTTTCCTTTTTTCACATGATCCGCGCGGGCTTTCGCGACAAAGCCTGGGTGGTGGCGAGCCTGTTATGCTGCTTTGTGCTCAGCGGATGCGTCGCTTCGAGCCGCTTGGGCGGCGCGGTCATAAACCCTGATGTTGCTGCCCCTGCCGCGAAGCAAGACGGTAAAATGGCTGACGAGACGCTCGGGCCTGACAGCACAAAAGACAACACGATTGCGACGACGGATTTAGCGCCGCCTTCAGGATCAGACACAGACGCGACGCAAAAAGCACCAGCGAAGCCCGCAGCTGGCACGCTGCACGTCTCGCTCCTCTTGCCGCTTTCAGCGTCGGGGACAACCGGCAAAGTGGCGCAAGCGATGAAAAATGCGGCTGATATGGCCATTGCCGATTTGCAAGGCGCAAAAATTGATCTCGTCGTGAAAGATGAGAAGGGAACCATCGAAGGCGCGCGCGCTGCCGCCAAAGAGGCTGTGAGCGAAGACTCCTCCGTGATCATTGGCCCGTTGCTCGCACCCTCGGTGCAAACCGTCGGCGCGATTGTGCGCGGATCAGGCCGTCCGGTTTTTGCCTTTTCAACCGACACAGGCGTGGCGGGACGCGGTGTCTATCTGTTGAGCTTTCTTCCGCAATCAGATGTCGAACGCATCATTTCTTATGCAGCGTCCAAGGGTAAAAAATCGATTGCCGCTTTGGTGCCTGACAATGCCTATGGCACCACCGCGAATGCCGCGCTTCAAGTTAGCGCTGCCCGCAATGGCGTAAAGATTGTTGCGATTGAGCGCTATGCGAATGGCGCGGTTGATGATGCGGCGAGGAAAATCGCTGCCATTCGCGATCAAATTGACGCGTTGTTTATCCCCGACAGTGGCGATGAGGCGGTGGCGATGGGTCAGGCCTTGGCCAAAGCGGGCCTTGATCCGAAAAAGATTCAATTGATCGGCACGAGCATCTGGGACGATTCGCGGATTTATGCTGCGACGCCATTCCAGAACGGGTGGTTCGCTTTGCCGGACCAAAGCGGATTTACCTCATTTTCAAACCGCTATCAGACGCAATATGGCGAGCCGCCTGCGCGCATCGCGACCTTGGCCTATGATGCGGTTTTGCTTGTCAATGCGCTGCGTAAAAAAGCCGCCGACCATGCGTTTGAGGACGGCACAATCACAGCACCGGACGGCGTGATCGGCATCGACGGATTGTTTCGATTGCGCGCCGATGGAACAAACCAACGCGGCCTCGCGATTATGCAAGTCACGAAAGATGGGCCGAAGAAAATTGACACTGCGCCCACCGCTTTTAGCGGCGATTAGGACACCAATAATTTTTCAATCAGCGTATTCAAAACCGGAACACCTTTCTGTGTTGCGGCAATTGCGCCTCGTGGTGTGACGCTTAAAAATCCGTCGTCACGCAATAACGCAATCTGGCGCTCATTGAGCACTCGCCCCGACAGAGCGTGATAATGCTCGGGCAAAATGCCCTCGCGCAAGCGCAAGCCCATCAGTACAAATTCGCTGGCTTCGTCTTGAGACTCCAAATAGGTCTCGCTCACTGTGGCGTGACCTTGAGCTTCCACCAAACTGAGCCACTGTTCAGGATGTTTTTCGGTCGAAAGCGCCAAGCGTCCTTTGTCCGTATAAAGTCTTGCATGGGCACCGGGGCCAACGCCGACATATTCGCCATAGCGCCAATAAACGAGATTATGCCGACATTCTGACCCCGGGCGCGCATGATTTGAGACTTCATAGGCGGGGAGACCAAACGCTGCGCAGACCTCTTGGGTGACATCAAAAAGATCACGTGCGGCATCATCATCCATCACGGTCAATTTGCGGGCATTCACGAGCTTTTCAAACACAGTCCCGGGTTCAATCGTGAGCTGATAGAGTGAGAGATGTTCAGCGGCGAGCGATAAAGCCTCGCGCAATTCACGCTCCCACTCGCGCACGGTTTGATCGGGTCGCGCATAGATCAAATCAAAGGAATAGCGGTCAAACACAGAGGCCGCCATCTGAATGGCGCGACGCGCTTCATCCGCCGAATGAAGGCGGCCAAGGCGTCGCAAATCCGCATCATGCAAGGATTGCACACCAATGGAAATGCGGTTCACACCAGCACTGCGATAGCCCGCAAGGCGCGTGGCCTCGATGCTCGTTGGATTGGCTTCCATCGTGATTTCGACATCGGGCGCCAAAGACCAATAGCGGCTGATCGACTCCAAAATGCTCGCAATCGTGCGCGGTTGCATCAAAGACGGTGTGCCGCCGCCAAAAAAGATACTGTCAACGCGACGCCCCGGCGCAAGCGCTGCTTGCGACGCGAGTTCGCGATCAAAGGCGCGCGCAAAACGCGGCTCGTCAATTGCTTCCGCACGGACATGCGAATTGAAATCGCAATAAGGGCATTTTGAAGCGCAAAAGGGCCAATGCACATAAATGCCGAAACCAGCATCGAAGGGCGGAAATGGCGCTGATGTCACGCGAGACACGCTTGCGCCAATTGGATGAATGCCCGTGCCCGATGAGAGAGGCCCGCACCCAATGGTGGCAGGCCGTGTTTTTCCTCAGCGCTCATTTCGCCAAAGGTGCGGTCATGCCCATCGGGAAGAAACATCGGATCATAGCCAAAGCCTGCCCGTCCGCGCGGTGGCCACACCAAAGTGCCATCCACACGACCCTCGACGGCAATTTTGTGACCATCGGGCCAGACCACTGACAGAGACGAAATAAAATAAGCCCGCCGCGCATCGGGTGATGTCGCACCCATCGCTGCAAGTTTTTCTTCGATCAACGCCATCGCCATCGCGAAATCTTTCGTGGGGCCCGCCCAGCGCGCGGAATAGATGCCGGGATCACCGCCCAAGGCTTCGACGCACAATCCGGAATCATCGGCAAAGGCAGGAAGGCCAGAGAGGCGCGCCGCTGACTCGGCTTTAATCAGCGCATTGTCGGCAAAGGTTAAACCTGTCTCTTCTGGCTCGGGCAGATTCAATTCGCCCGCAGAGACAAGCGTGATCGCATAAGGCGCGAGCAATTCGCGCATTTCCTTCAGCTTGCCACTGTTATGCGTGGCGATGACGACTTTGTCTTGAAGCCTGCGCATGATGATAACTCTTACCCGATCACGGCTTTCTGCAAGGCGACCAATTCGCTTGTGCCTTGCTTGGCAAGACGCAACAGCGCCATCAGCTCGTCTTCAGAGAAGGGCTTTACTTCCGCTGTGCCTTGAATTTCAACAAGGCCGCCTGAGCCTGTGATGACAAAATTCGCGTCTGTTTCAGCGGTTGAATCTTCCGCGTAATCGAGATCCAAAACCGGCGTGCCTTTGACGATGCCGCAGGAAATCGCGGCGACATGATCACGGAGCGGGTTGGACGTGATGATCGACCGCGATTGCATCCAGTGGAGGCAATCATGCAACGCGACCCAAGCGCCGGTGATGGCCGCTGTGCGTGTGCCGCCGTCGGCTTGAATGACATCACAATCGAGTGTGATTTGACGCTCTGAGAGGCGTGACAGATCGACCACCGCGCGCAGCGAGCGGCCGATGAGCCGTTGAATTTCCTGCGTTCTGCCCGATTGTTTGCCCGATACGCTTTCACGACGGGTCCGCTCGGCTGTGGCACGGGGCAGCATCGCATATTCCGCCGTGACCCAGCCTTTGCCAGACCCACGCAGCCAAGCGGGAGCCTTTTCTTCAACGGAAGCGGTGCAGAGCACATGCGTTTGGCCGAATTTCACAAGGCAGGACCCTTCGGCATAGCGGGCAATATTCCGCTCGAAAGACACTGGCCGCAATTGATTGTCCGCGCGTTGAGATGGGCGCATAAAAAAGATATCCTCGGATTGAATGAACGATTGGGTTTACGTCTAAGCGGGCTTCGCCCAGACCGCAAGGTCGAAGCGATCAGGGGGGCGCTGCGACCCTGTCTGGGCTTGTCTCGCTCTGGAAATGTGATCAAGGTGAAACCATGTTCCTTGCTGTGACCATTGGCTGATCTGAGCGTGACATGACCGGACATTCTGATTCTGCCGCATCCCAGACCGCGCTGTTGGGGCTTAATGACCGTTCGCGCGAGATTTTTCGGCGCATCGTCGATTCCTATTTGACGACGGGTGAGCCGGTTGGCTCGCGCAATTTGTCCAAAATCATTCCGATTGCGCTCTCTCCCGCCTCGATCCGCAATGTGATGGCGGATCTTGAAGGCGCGGGCTTGATTTATGCGCCCCATGTCAGTGCCGGGCGATTGCCAACCGAAAAGGGTTTGCGCTTTTTCGTCGATTCCATGATGGAAATTGGTGATCTCACTTCAGAAGAGCGGCGCGATATTGAGGCGCAGGTCAGAGCCTCGGGACAAAACAAGTCGACCGAGACTTTGCTTGCCGAAGCATCGACCTTGATTTCAGGGCTGACCCGCAGTGCTGGGGTTGTGCTGACCAGCAAAATATCCTCGCCCCTCAAACATATCGAATTTGTGCGCATTGAAAAATTGCGCGCTTTGGCTGTGCTTGTGTCGGAAGATGGCAGTATCGAAAATCGCATTGTCGAATTGCCGCCCGGCCTTCCGGCCTCAGCCTTGATTGAAGCCTCGAATTATCTCTCCCATCGCATCAAGGGAAAGACGATTGCAGATTTGAAATTGGAGCTTGAAGAGGCGCGGCAACAGGCCGAGCAAGAGCTTGACAGTTTGACCGCCAATCTTGTGGCAGCAGGCCTTGCGAGCTGGGCTGGAGAGCAACAGGACCGGCATTTGATTGTGCGCGGCCAAGCCCATCTGCTCGAAGATCTGAAAGCAATGGAAGATTTGAGCCGCATCAAATTGCTGTTTGATGATCTCGAGACGCAAAAAGACGTGATTGATTTGCTCTCGCGGGCGGAGCGGAGTGAAGGGGTCAGGATTTATATCGGCTCGGAGAATAAATTATTCTCGCTGTCTGGCTCCTCAATGATTGCGACACCGTTTCGGGATCAGAACCAAAAAATCGTCGGCGTGCTCGGCGTGATTGGCCCGACGCGATTAAATTATGCCCGCGTGGTGCCGATGGTGGATTACACTGCGCGGGTGATTTCGCAGCTTCTCAATGAAGGGCGCTAGGCGCTTGCCATCTGATCAGGCGGCGTGATCACCCACATAAGCCATAGTGATCACCCACATAATCCGATCGATCTGGTAAATAACAACAGTCTTCGGGTAAAGGGTTTCGAGGCCTATTTTAAGCTAAGATATTGATTTTGCTCATTTTCATTTATGGGAAGGAGCGAAAATCACTGTTTTTTGCAAAATTCGGCTTGAGCATCTCTTTTATCGTGTTGTTAAGGAACTTAATCCTATAGAGCCAAAAAGTCAAGCCGCCCTGCGTCCCCTGTCGCCCTTGGAAAAGCGCCTCTGGCCTGCTAGACGCGTAGCCATGACAACGCATCGCTTCGACAATATTCGCAATTTCTCCATCGTCGCCCATATCGACCATGGAAAATCGACACTCGCTGACCGGTTGATCCAGAAAACCGGCGGGCTCGCTGACCGCGACATGGTGGAGCAAGTGCTCGATTCGATGGATATCGAGCGCGAACGCGGCATCACGATCAAAGCGCAGACCGTCCGCCTGACTTACAAAGCGCAAAATGGCGAAACCTATATTTTGAACCTCATGGACACGCCGGGCCATGTGGACTTCGCCTATGAAGTCTCACGCTCGCTCGCGGCCTGTGAAGGCTCGCTCTTGGTTGTCGATGCGTCGCAAGGCGTTGAAGCGCAAACACTCGCCAATGTGTATCAGGCGCTTGATGCGGGCCATGAGATTGTGCCGGTTTTGAACAAAGTCGATCTTCCCGCCGCCGAGCCCGAACGGATCAAACTGCAAATCGAAGAAGTCATCGGGCTTGACGCCTCGGGCGCGGTGCCGATTTCGGCGAAAACGGGCTTGAATATCGAAGGCGTTCTCGAAGCGATTGTGACGCATCTGCCTCCCCCGCAAGGCGATGAAACAGCACCCTTGAAAGCGATGCTGGTGGACAGCTGGTATGATGCCTATCTCGGCGTTGTCGTGCTGGTGCGCATTGTCGATGGCGTTTTGAAAAAAGGATCCGACATCACGATGATGGGCACGGGTGCCCGTTATCAGGTCGATAAAATCGGCGTGTTCACGCCGAAAATGCAGGACATGCCACAATTGGGCCCCGGCGAGATTGGGTTCATCACCGCGCAAATCAAACAAGTGGCTGATACACGCGTGGGTGATACGATTACCGAAACCAAAAAGCCTTGCACGGCTCCCTTGCCCGGATTCAAATCCGCGCAACCTGTTGTCTTTTGCGGATTGTTCCCCGTCGATGCGGCGCAATTCGAAGATTTGCGCACGGCGATGGGCAAATTGCGGTTGAATGATGCGAGCTTCTCTTATGAGATGGAATCCTCAGCCGCACTCGGTTTTGGCTTCCGTTGCGGATTTTTGGGCCTTTTGCATCTTGAAATTATTCAAGAGCGATTGAGCCGCGAGTTCAATCTCGACCTCATCGCGACAGCGCCATCGGTGATTTATAAAATCGCGCTCAAAGATGACACCGAGATTGAATTGCACAATCCCGCTGATATGCCGGATGTGATGAAGATTGAAGAGATTCGTGAGCCTTGGATCAGAGCGACGATTCTCACGCCTGATGATTATCTCGGCGCGATTTTGAAACTCTGCCAAGATCGTCGCGGCACGCAAGTTGATCTTAATTATGTCGGCAAACGCGCGATGGTTGTTTATGATTTGCCGCTCAATGAAGTCGTGTTTGATTTTTATGATCGGTTGAAATCGATTTCAAAGGGTTATGCGAGTTTTGATTATCACATCACCGATTATCAAGCCGGTGATCTCGTGAAAATGTCGATTCTCGTCAATGCCGAACCGGTTGATGCCTTGTCGATGCTGGTCCATCGCACACGCGCCGAATTCCGTGGCCGTGCGATGTGCGAGAAGCTCAAAGATTTGATTCCACAGCATCTCTTCCAAATTCCGATTCAGGCGGCGATTGGTGGCAAGATCATCGCGCGTGAAACGATTTCCGCCTTGAGAAAAGATGTGACCGCAAAATGCTATGGCGGTGACATCAGCCGCAAGCGCAAACTGCTTGATAAGCAGAAAGAAGGCAAAAAGCGTATGCGGCAATTCGGTAAAGTTGAAATTCCGCAAGAGGCCTTTATTGCTGCGTTGAAAATGGACAATTAACACAGTTCAACACACACCAACGACAGGGAGAGCGACGATGACCGATCTTGGGACATTAGAGAATTTCCACAAACGTTGGATTGAAGTGTTTAACAGCCATGATCTCGATGCGCATGCGGCACTTTATACCGAAGATGCGATGTTGTTTGGCTCAGTGCCGGAATTGATTATCGGTCGCGCCGCGATCCGCGCTTATTTTGGTGGACGCGGGCCGAACGTGCATGTCGCGCATTATCCTTTTCCACGCGTGACTATGATCGCGGATGATGTTGCTGTCACCGCAACGCATGTTGATTTTGCCGATGGTGATCAGCCCATGCCTTACCGCGTCACATGGATGCTGGTGAAGCGCGATGGCGAATGGAAAATCGCGCAGCATCACGGCTCACCGCGTCAATAACATCTCTCGTTTTATGGTCGTCTTGCGCGCACGATTAATGCGCGCGGGCGATGCAAAAATCGACGGCTTCGAGCAAAGCCTGTTTCATGGGCGTTTCAGGGAATGAGGCGAGAGCATCACGTGCCTTGACGCCATAGTCTTCAGCGCGCGCAATGGTTTCCTCAATCGTGCCGTGACGCTTCATGATCGTGATGGCTTCAGCCAAGTGATCATCGCCATGCTCGCCCTCTTCAAGCGCGCGTTTCCAGAATTGCCGCTCTGATTCAGTGCCGCGCGCGATTGCGAGCACGACCGGCAAAGTGAGTTTCCCTTCGCGGAAATCATCGCCGATGTTTTTGCCAAGCGATGAGGCAGCGCCACCATAATCAAGCGCATCATCAATCAATTGAAACGCAACGCCGAGATGTGTGCCATAGGCGCGGCAGGCGATTTGTGTGTCCTTGTCGCGGCCCGCGATGATGGGGCCGACTTCACATGCGGCTGAAAACAAAGCCGCTGTTTTGCCGCGAACAACGGAGAGATAATCCTCTTCCGATGTCGTGATATTTTTCGCAACCGCAAGCTGGAACACTTCGCCTTCGGCAATCACGGTTGCAGCGGTTGATAAAACGTCCAAGGCTTCAAGCGAGCCGACTTCGACCATCATTTTGAAGGCTTGGCCCAAGAGAAAATCACCAACCAACACGCTGGCTTCATTGCCCCACAGCATCCGCGCAGCGAGCTTGCCGCGACGCATTTCGCTGTCATCGACGACATCATCATGCAGCAAAGTGGCGGTGTGCATAAATTCGACAGCGGCTGCGAGTTTGACATCGCCTGTGCCGCTGTAATCACACAAAGCTGCGGTTGCGAGTGTCAACATCGGACGCAGACGCTTGCCGCCGGAATCAATCAGATGCCGCGCGATTTCGGGAATCATCGTCACATCGGAACCGACGCGCGACAGGATCATCTCATTGACGCGACCCATCCCTTCGCGGGTGAGCGCCAACAAAGGCTCAAGACTCGGAGCCGCAACCGGCTTGATGTGTTGAGATGCGAGAGCGCCCACGCGTGTCATCCTTGGTCTCAATTCCTTCGGCCCTGCTCGGGCGGCGGCAACTTGGCATGGAGGCTTGAGGTTCGCAACTTGCCAAAATGACTGGCGAGGATTTATTGCAGAAAGGATGAAAAGTCATGGCTTTCTTGGCGATAGACTGCGGATCGCGCAACCTGATCACGGTCATCGCGTGGGAACGGATGCGATTTTGCTGGGTGCCATGGTCGATCCCGCGCTTGATGGGCGGGTTTATGACGCGGGAGCCGGGGTTGGCGCAGCGGGATTATGCGTCGCCGCACGGTGCAGCAAGGCCAGGATCACGCTCATCGAGATCGACCCCGATATCGCGCAATTTGTCGAAATCAATAGAAATACCAATAGGTTAACGGACCGCTGCGAGGTCCTGACCGCCGATCTGCTCGCGCCTTTTGCGGATCGCAAGGCACACGGCCTGTGCCAAGGCGATGCGGTGGCGGTGATCACCAACCCGCCTTTTTTCGATGCTGCGACAATTCGCCCAACGGAATCCGCGACCAAAGCGCGGGCGCATATCATGCCGGAAGGCGGACTTCCGCGCTGGATTGCGGCCTGTCGCGACATGCTGCAAGCGCATGGGGTGTTGCATCTCATTCACCGGCCTGACGCTTTGCCCGCTTTGCTTGACGCGATGGGGCCGCCTTTTGGCGCGATCACGCTGAAACCCGTGTTGAGCCATGCCGACGGACCGGCGACGCGGATTCTCATCTCGGCGGTGAAAGACAGTCGCGCGCCGCTCAAGATTTTGAAAGCGCTGGTGCTGCATCAAGCGGATGGCCGCTTTACCGATGAGGCGGAGGCGATCCATCGCGGTGAGGCGGGCATCGCGATGCGTTGAGCGCGCCCGCTTGTTTTGCGGCTAACTTGGCTGACCAAAGGCAAGCGCGCCGCACAGGGCTGCGAGAAACAGCACCGTGTCATGCACCGCAAGCCAACGCGCGGAGATTGGGCCGGATGTGTGGATCGCGGCCATCGCGCCAATCGTCGCCGTGCCCCAGCCAAATCCGGCGCAGGCCAAAGCCAAGCTAAAGCCTTGCACCGTTGTTTGGCTCATCACGCCTAAAGCGCCGATGAGCAGCAGCGCCAAGCCTTCCAGCGCGACGACAAACCCGCCTTGATGGGCGACAAGCCGACCGATGACAAAGCCCGGCACATACATGGCCGCAAGATGCGTCGCCATCGCTGCAGACGTCATGCCGAAGCCGAGGCCGCAGCCTTGCATCAGCAAAGGCGTTTTCGCCATCAGCCCATTCATACCCAACCAAGCAAGGCCCGCGATTGCGGTTGCGGCAACAAAACCGGCGCGTGAGACCGGCGCGTCCGGCGTGGCGCGGGCTTCAATGGAGAGATCAAGCCCAGGCAGGCCGGTGGCGAGCCAAAGCGGGATCAGATTGGCGATGCCTGCGGCAGCCAAGAGCCAGGCTAAGGCGAAAGGCCCGCCCGCGGATGACAAGGCCGTCACGGCGAAAGGGCCAAGCACGGCCCCCACAATGCCGCCGCCAAACACGAAAGCGCCCGAACCGCCTGCGAGTGATGCGGCATGCCGATAAAACACCGCAAAGCCCTGCGCCATGCCGAGCCAAAGGGCGCCGAGAAGAAAAATCAGAAATTGCCGCTCACTCACTGCGAAGGCTGCGAGCAATCCACCGGCAATGCCGAGGCTCGCACCCAAGGCAAAAGCCGAGCGGCGGCCAAACAGATCCATCAAAAGCGAAGCAGGGAAACTCGCCACAGCTGAGCCGAGCAGAAGCGCCGCAAAAGGCAGCGCAACGGCCGCATCAGAGGGCGCAATCGCCAGGCTTGCAAGAGGAAGCGCGGAATAGATCAACACCTGCGCAAAAATCGCCACGCCGAAGGCTGACGCAAGGCGCAATGTCGAGGCGTGTTGCGGCAACGCACCGAAAGCGAGCGGCATGCCATCACTGCCACAGGCACAAAAGAGTTGACCGGCACGCAGTCTCAACCCATCGAGCCGCGCCATGTCTTACTTCTTTCCCAAATCATCATCATTCAAGATGCGATGCGCGGCCCCTTCGAGATCATCGAACTGCCCGGATTTCAACGCCCACATGAAGCCTGCCAAAGCGAGGAGGCCCAAGCCCAAAGCGGCGGGAACAAGATAAAGCAATATGGTCATTCGCCGATCCCCCGCACCTGCCGCGCGCGCAACGCATTGAGTGTCACGATAATCGATGATCCCGACATCGCCAGAGCGGCAATCAAAGGCGTGATACCGCCTGCCATCGCAAACGGAACCGCGACGAGATTATAGAGCAAGGCGACCGCGAAATTCTCCCGCATCACCGCGCGGCCTTTTTTGCAAAGTGCGAGTGTTTCCACAACCGCATGCAAGCGACGGCCTGAGAACACAGCATCCGCCGCCGCCTGTGTGACATCCGCACCGCTCGCGGGCGCAAGCGAGGCATGGGCACCGGCTAAAGCGGGCGCATCATTGATGCCATCTCCCACCATCAGCACGCTATGGCCCGCTTGTTTCAATGCGCGCAAGTGATCAAGCTTGTCCTGCGGCCTGAGCGCTGCCGAAAAGTCTGACACGCCAAGCCCGCGCGCGACCTCTTCCACCGCGCTCTGCTGATCGCCTGATAATATGATGAGCCGGTAGCCTTTGGCCTTGAGCGCGTCGATTGTCGCTTGCGCATCGGGCCGCATCGATTGGCCGATGGTGATCAAGCCAGCCTCATCGCCGCAACGAAACGCAATTACGGATGCGCCATCATGCCATATCGGAGCGGCCAAGCCGCAATGCGCCGCGCTGCCAAGCCGGGCTTCTTGCCCCTCGACTCGCGCGATAATGCCTTGGCCGGGCACTTCAACCGCATCCGTCAAAGGCTTCAACCGACCAAAGCGATCCACCGCATAATCGCGCAAGGCACGCGCCAAGGGATGATGACTGGAGAGCGCCAAACGACCCGCGAGCATCAGCGCGTGTTCTGACAAAGAGGCTGCATCAACCAGCGAGGATTCTGGCAAAGTGAGCGTGCCGGTTTTGTCGAACACGATGGTATCGATTTCGGCCATGCGCTCAATCACATCGCCGGATTTGATCAGGATCCCCCGACGAAACAAGGCGCCCGCGATAACAACTTGAACCGCAGGGGCCGCCAGCGCCAAAGCGCAAGGACAGGTGATGATCAACACCGCGATGGCGATGATCAGCGCGTCATGGATCGACGCGCCCGCGATGATCCAGAGGATTGCTGTAAGAGCCGCTGCGATATGCACGACCGGCGCATAGATTTTTGCGATCTTGTCGGCGAATTTCACATAGCGGGATTTTGCGCTGACCGCATTGTCGATCAAGCGCGCAATATCCGCGAGCAAAGTCTCGCCGCCTGCTGCGGTCACTGAAATTTCAAGCGTGGCGTCACCATTCAACGTGCCTGCGTAAACACGATCACCGAGGCTGACACGGCGCGCCTGTGTTTCGCCGGTCACGAGGCTTTCATCAATCATCGCCTCGCCCGCGACGATCACACCATCGGCTGCAAGCCGCTCGCCCGGGCGCACCAGCAA
>Ga0164297_10003249_pt1 | contig 15254 bp, 17 predicted proteins | sample GEODES058metaG_FD_113539 | JGI IMG/M metagenome (GOLD analysis project Ga0164297, IMG submission 113539) | Dystrophic lake water microbial communities from Trout Bog Lake, Wisconsin, USA - GEODES058 metaG | ecosystem: Environmental > Aquatic > Freshwater > Lake | place: USA: Trout Bog Lake...
TCCCTCTTCAGATGCGCCGCGCTATGGGCGCGCTTTTCCCTGCAGCTACCATCTCTGCCAGCTCAGCTGCCGTGTCCACAGCCGGAGCGCTGCTCCGCCTTGCATGCCTGTGCGACTTGATGGCTGGATGCAACCCGCGCGCCTGGGCTGCAGCCGCGCTTCACCACTCGTGCGCCTGCCACGCCGGAGTGCTTCGACCGACACAGCAGCAAGGAGCGCCTTCCGCTGGTTGGCCAGCCACGCGTGTCGCTCTCGCCGCCGCCATGCAGGTTGGCGAGGACACGGTCAGTGCTCGCCTACGGGAGCTGCACGCCGCCATCACGTGGCTTGCCCTTGGCTGTGGGCTTCCACAGAGCACCGCCGTGGCCGGGTTGCATGCTTCTCCAGCAGCTGCGTCTGAGTGTATGGTCGCTGCCCCCACTCAATGGCTGCTCACCGCTCTTCTGCCGTCCCTGGGCGACGAGGACGTGCGCACCGCCGTGCAGACGGGTCAAGCTCGTGTCTTGGCACAAGGGCCTACTGATGGCGGCGGCGGAGGAGCAGTAGAATCAGCACCCCTCCACATTGATGGCCCAATCACTGCGCTTGTACCAGCTACGACCACCAGCACTGCACCGGAGCAACAACAAGTAGCGCTGCTCCCTGCATCGAGGACGCGGAGACGCCTGCACGAGCTGCGGCCGTTGGGAGCGAAGCGCACACGAGGTCCATCGGCAGCATCATCTGCGCGGCAGCATCGGCCCTCAGCCCCAGCTGCTTCCCGAGTAGCAGTCCCACGGGCGAGGGCGGCGCGCAAGCATGCTGCTGCGCCGCTTGAAGGTGGCGGGGAGGGTGGAGCGCTGGTTGGTGTGAACCTCGGGGGCAACACTCTACATGATGTGATCGCAGACGAGGAGTGGGCCCACCTGCTGCGCTCGCAGGACGAGGTGGACGCTCTGAAGGAGCTTCACGAGCTGGAATGAGGAGCGCAGCCGCTGCTGAGCAGCTCGCTAACAGCTGACATGGCGTTTTCAGCATTCCGACGCGCCACTCGTGTGCCCTTTATCCATTCACTTGACTGGGTGCCCGTGCATTGTCTGCTGGCGTAGTGAGTGGCCCACCATGGGATGCTGCGGGTCGTCTCCACCTGCAGCCGATGAAGACGAGAGACAACCTCGGAGGCGTGCTGACTCGTTTTCAGCTGAAGACGACACCTTCTACGACTGCCTCGATGATGGCGGTGGCGACATGGACGCGGTGGACGCAGATTGGTGTGAGGACGGGGCGGCTGGAACGACCTCACCTGTCTCCCAGTGGCCAGACGTGACGCTGCCGTGTGAGCCCCTGGACGACGACGACGAGGTGCCGCCCTTGCCTCCTGGTGTGGAGGTCTCCGAGGACGAGAGACAGGCGGCGTTGAGGGCCATGCGCGCCAAAGTTATGGCAGCCTGGGACACCGGTGCGCTGCCCCTCAGTCGATGACCCCTTTGAGTGCGCACGCAGCCGTCTGACTCCACAGTGGCACTTCCACCACATGAAGAGCTGACCACGCCGCTGGAGGACCGCAGTCCAGCCACTCTGGAGCGCTTCCTGCGAGCTAGAGACTACGATGTTCCTGTTGCTACTGCGCTCTTCTTGGAGCACCGCGCGTGGCGGACGAAACTCGGCTGGCGTGTGCTTGCGTCCCGCATACCTGCTCGAGAGTTTGCGCACCAGAAGATCTGTCTGCAGGCGACCAGCGTAGACGGCCGGCCACTCCTTCTCATCGTGTCTCGGCGGCATAGCATGGTTGACCGCGACATGGACGCGTCTCGGGCGTTCATCGTGCACACCATGGACAGGATCTTCGATGCCATGCGTCCCGGTGGCCAGTTCTTGGTGCTTGTCGACTTCAATGGCCTGAGTCGAGCAAACGCAGACATCAAAGTCCTCATCGCCTGCTTCGAAATCCTGCAGAAGTTCTACGTGGAGCGCGTCAAGCACCTCTGGTTCGTGGAGCCGCCCACGCTGTTCTTCGCCCTCTGGAAGATCGTGCAGCCGTTCGTGGCCCCAAAGACTCGCGAGAAGATCGTTTTCCTCTATGGCAAGGAGGTGGCATCCACTGTTCTGGCGCACTTCAAGGCTGAGGACATCCCCAGGGAGTACGGCGGCGCTGGAGATTACCGGCCCATCGGCCCGGGGCCGTGCGTGTGGGAGACTTTGCCAGGCATGCCGAGGCGACGAAAGTATTAATCGACAGCTGTGAAACAGACTGCTGTTGCATGGGGTCACCCGCGCAGCGACGACATACTTATTCATGGATGGTCATGTGAGCAAAGCTCTTCTGCTAATGCATGCAATCGTGGTCCCTCTCGCACGACCCTTTGTCGTGCGCCTGCTGCTGGATGCACGCGCTAAGCGCACATCGCCACTTCCTCCCTTCGCGCGCCTCGTGGCTGCGTCAGAGTCGCGCAAAAACGGGCGGCAGTAGCTCCAAGAACATGGCTGGCGCTCCTATCGCGTGCAGCATCAGCAGCGGCACCGCGCCGGAGGGCCTCTCTGACGGCTGCCGTGGCGCGCCGCTGACTCCCGGTGCGAAGCTGCCGATTCCGGGAGACGAGAGCATCATGAGGCAGAAGGCCCACGGTACCACGGAGACGGGCGTGATGCAGGACCTGCGCTGGGGCGTCGACGTGCGTCTCGCGGACCGCATCTGCTGGTGCGTGCTCTGCACCTACCCGTGTCGCGCGCCTCGCCCCAGCTCCGGGCTCTCTCTCCGGGCAAGAGAAGTGGGCAAAGAGGCCCCTGGGCGTCTTCCGTGGTATGGCACTCACCCGCCTCTGTCTTTCATTTTCACGCCAGCTACAACCGGCACTACGCAGAGGTGCGTGCACTCTGTGCCGTGGAACTCGAGTGGAGCTGACACGTCGTGTGCCGGGTCGTATCCACAGCACGCGGGCTACTGGGAGACGACCAACTTCCTGAAGGAGGTGGATCGCACCAAGGAGACGGTGTACTACGACCCCGTCACTGGGCGGCCGCTCTTTATCGCGCCTCGCGGCCGCACCTTCGCGGAGTTCGAGAAGGAGTCCCGTGCCCATGGGTGGCCCTCCTTCCGAGACGAGGAGGTTGTTTGGGACGACGTCCGCGTGCTGCCCGACGGCGAGGCCGTGAGCACCGCAGGCACGCATCTGGGCCACAACTTGCCTGACCGCAAAGGCAATCGCTACTGCATCAATTTGGTGTCGATTGCGGGCCAACCAAAGTGAAGAAGACGACATCGATGAGAGGAGGTCAACGATGACACATATGTGTGATGATGTGGAGTGTAGCTGAGATGAAGGCTCACACGGTCGCTCATTTCTGCTGCTTCGCGAACTCGACAACCTCCTCGTTGACTTCAATGATGACCTCCTCTTCCATCTCCACCACCTGAGCGGAGTCATCCGCAGCGGCAGTCGCGCGGTCGCCCAGGAGCGCAGTGAAGCGCTGCTTGTACTCATCCGTGTCCATCTCCGCGCGCTTGGCTCGCAGCCAGTCCGACCAGGCCTGTTGCATCTCAGCCCGGCGTGCGGTCTCACCTGCGTCGTGGGCAGTCATCAGCAGCGCGTCCTGCTCGTCGTACCGCTTGCTGTATTTCTTCAGGTTCGCGGCGATTGCCTTCTCCTGCTCTGCAGACAGAAGGCAAGGCGGCCGCGGACGCCAGCAGAACTGGAAGAAGCGGTCGCGCGGGAGGCGGTACAGCAGCTGGCCGGAGAATGACCACACCTGGAAGCCGTTCTCCATGGCGTGCACTGCGCTCACGCTGGTGGCCACATACCGCCCCGTCGGGTCCCACTCAATGTCTGTGCAGCAAAAGTGCTCCGCTGTCGCCAGCGTCTCGCCCTCGTCCGCGGACCACCACTCGAGCTGGCCGTTGAGGCCCTTCAGGCCAGCCAGCAGTAGGTGGTGGCCGATGGGAGACCAGTACAAGCAGTTGGCTGCGCGCGCCTTGAGCGTCGTCACGTGCTTCAGCTTGCTTCCTCCATCGCCGCCGCGCATGGTGTAGATGCTCACGTCTGGCCGGGCTGCATCGCCGTGGATGACCGCGAAGCGGTGTCCCTTGGGCTCCCATGCAAAGGCGACGATCTTCTCAGCCTTGTTCTCCAGCTCCAACACATCCATGGGGCAGTCCTTCTCGCGGCAGCGGAAGAGCTCGAAGCCCGAGTACGTGCTCTTCTTCGTCTTCGTGAAGCGCTCCACTTTAACGCAGAGGTAGTCGCCCTGCGGGTGCCAGTATAGGCGCGCGTCGCAGACGCTGAACAGCTGCTTCTGCCGAACCTCCTGCCGGCCAGGCATCTGCCACAACGACACGCGCGCCGGCGTGTTCCCGCCGTTGCTCTCCGCCTGGAAGACTGCCAGCACCGGGTCTCCCGGGCTCCAGCAGCAGTCTGTCACCGCGTCGAGCTTGAGCGACTTCTTGTCCAGCAGCCCGAAGCTGGGCGCCTCGTACACGCTCACGCTGTTCTTGCCCAGCTTTGCGCAGAAGCGGTCCTCGCCGCCGCCAGCCCACTTGAAGACTGGCCACACGAGGCCGCCCCGACCACCTCCAGGCCCCCCGGGGGCACTGCCGCTGCCAGGCAGCATGAAATCATCTAGGCCGCCTGTGAAAGCGCGCAGCTTGCGTCCCGAGCGCACGTCGAAGAAGGCGACTGTGACGGACGTCTGCTCGCGCGGGTTGCTCGGCTCCTGCACATGGCTGGTCGCCACGTATCGCTCACCGGGGGAAAAGTCCACGAACTGCACGCCCGGATGCGCCATGCGCGCCACACGCGTCCAGCTGGGGCCGCCCCACAGAGCGATGCCCTGTCTGTGTACTGTCGTCATGTAATTCCCGCGAGGGCTCCACTGCACGAAGCTCTCCGTCCAGAAAGTGCGGCGATACACGTCCTCTGGCCGCTTCGCCGCCGCATCGTTCCAGTAAATCTCCGTCTCGTCCGCGAAGCGCACCGCGAACTGGTCCCGGCCGCGCGGGTCAAGCAGCCAGGACATGATTTCCTGGCGAGGCTCGAAAGGCTTAGCCTCTGGGGGCGAGTACTCGTCCGGCACGGCTGCAAAGCGGTCGAGGTCAGCCAGCAGGTTGACGCGGAAGACGTGTGCCTTGTCGAGCTTGTACCCGTCCGTCTGCTCCTGCGCCGCCTGCGCCTCCGCCGGCGTTGTAAACTCTATGAAAGCGTGCCCCTTGGACTGCTGCGTGGCCTCGTCAACAGGCATCCACAAGCCGTCTGCGCGAGCGCATGGCAGGGCCACGGAGTCAGACACGTGGGGGGGAACAGGCACTCACCGCGTCACAGCGCCTGACTCACCTTCTCTTATGACGCCGATCTGGCTGTAGATCTTGCGTACCACGGTCAGCAGCTTGTCGTACTTCTCGGGCGGCACCACCGGCAGGTTGGCCACGAACAGGACGCAGCTGTAGCCCGGCGGCTCCTCGGGCGTGTTGTCCACGTCCAGGTCTTCATCGTCTCTGTTTGGTGTGGCCGATGCTTGTTAAAACACGAGCTTGGCGGCTCACAGGCACAAAGGCACGCAGGGCGCAATCGCGCTCGTCCACGCGCTGTCCCGGAGCGAGGGAGTGTCCTGCCGGCTGTGCGACACGCAAGCGGGTGTCCGTGACCCGCCCGGTCGGCGCAGGGTGGGGGAGACCAACCCTAAGGGCGGAGTCGAGGCGCCGTGCACGCACGTTTCGATGCCGAAGTCCTCACCAGGAGGCAGCTCCAGCTCGTCCGCGTTCACGGCGGACCAGTCCACGAAGCCCGCCTTGTCGCGGCAGGGGCAGGGAGGACGGAAAAGGGGCATGTCAGAAGACAGCTTCTGACGCCGCACGCGTGCAGGCAGTGTCGCGCACCTCGTCTTTGGGCAGCTTGTCGAGCTCGTTATGGACGTCCCACATGAGCCAAGAGACACGCGCAGCACGGGACACGGGCCCAGCGGGGAAGGACGCACACTTTCGTCGGAGGTGATTTGGCACGCGCGCATGTCCCATTCTCCAACGTTCTGTGCTGTGTGTGTGTATGTGTTGTTGGGCCAGCCGCATGCAGCAGTGCTGCTTAGAAGGCGGGTTGATCATCCTCGTTGCCCTGGCCCCCCCCGCCTTGACGACCTGCACTCAGGTGCGCATGCGCCGCAGCAAGCTGCTGTGCGAAGCCACGCAGGCGATGCACATCGCTCGGCGTGCCGGTGAATGACTTGACTGCTTCCAGACACTCGGTCTCCAGGGTGCGCACATCAGCGTCACTCAGCAGAGCAGCGGCAGCCGCTGCATCGGCCTCAGACACCGGCGGCGGAATGCCGCCAGGCACGCCGACGCCACCGACTGCGACGCCGCCGCCTTCACGGCGCACGTGTTTGGCGGGGCGCCGCGCAGCTGCTGCCGGAGCTTGAGGTTGCCACTCCTCGTTTCCGTCGCCCTCTCTGCCTTCTTCGCCGCCAGCAGGCCCGTCATCACCATACCCCGCTCCTCCGTCATCATAATCCTCGTCGTCCGGGTCCAGGTCGCGGCCACGGCCGACAAGCTCTCGCTTGCGCTTGTGTGCCTCTGTTTGGATGGCGGCGCTGCACGCCACAGGGCCCTGCTTGCACCAGCACAGCCTCAAGCACTGTCAAGGAGGAGGCGCAGGCGGCGTGAGAGGTGAGCAGAGCGGTGCGGTGCGCGGAAGCAGTGCGCGTATTAGGTCTTTCCCGAGCCGTGCACGGGAGTGCGCTCACCTTGGTGCACTGCCGCCTGACAGCCTCGTTGCTGGGGTCGAGGTCAGCCCGGCCGCACGACTCGAACGCCTTGTGGAAGAAGCCACGGCAGTCGTGCACGTGGTAGCTGAGGCATTGGAGCAGACAGAGATGCACTTCAGTCAGCCCCCCTTCTCTCGGCTTCCTGCGCAATTGCTGTGCACACACCTCGTGTTGCACAGCTTGCCTGGCCCCACCAAGGCGGTGCAGACGAAGACCTCCTTGTCGGGAGTCTTGCTGATGGCTCCGCCGCAGCGGTGGCAAGTCTTGCTAGGCCCCTGGCGCTTGCGCTCGCGCCCGCGACGAACCGGGGTCTCGCCTGCGCCCTGGTCACCCACACCCAGGTCCTGGTGCACATGCGGCTGCACGTGCACGTGCTCGTGCTCGCCCAGGTCCTCCTCCATGGGCTCAGGCGAGGGGGCGTCCACTCAGGTGAGGCGGGGCCTTCGAGGGAACACACACGGCCCGCCGCCAGCGCACGTCGTGTCTCGCCTAGAATGAGCGACGGGTTGGACGCCCTGAGTGTCGCACAACTCCGGGAGCTGCTTCGGAGAGCGAACGTCCCGTCTACAGATTGTGTGGAGAAGGCGCGCCTCACCTCGGTCCTGTCTTGCGGCGCGACACACTGACGCCGGTGTGCTATGCGTGTCTCCTCTCGTGCGTGCTTGCCAGGCGGACCTTGTGCGGAAAGCACGGAGCAGAAACCTGAAGCCCCAGGCATCAAGGCCAGCGCCAAGCTCCACACCTAACGCGTCACGAGAGCAACAGGGAACGCGCAGTGCTCAGGCGGGTAGCGACAAAGAGCGGGACCTTGTCCAAAGAATCCTGCGCACAAACGACTATTACGAGCTACTCGGCGTGCCTCGCAACGCGAGCGACGACGACCTGAGAAAGGCATACAGACGGCTGGCGCTATCGCTCCATCCGGATAAAAACAAAGCACAGAAGGCGGAGGAGGCATTCAAGTTGGTGAATAGAGCATTCGACACGTTGAGTGACCCAACGAAGCGCGAGACGTACAACCGTTATGGCGCAGCGGCTGTGGATGGCTCCACTGCTGGTGGCGGAGCTGCTGGGCATCCGTTCGCTGGCTTCGGCGGCACGCCCAATGGTTTCGCTCAGGGTGACATTGACGAGTTGTTGCGCTCCATGTTTGGTGGCGGGGGCATGCATTTTGGTGGCGGGGGCTTCGGTATGCCAGGCGGCTTCCAGCAGCAGCAACAGCCGCGGCATAATCAGCAGAGACATCACCAGCAACAAGCGCCGCCATTCCAGAATCCACTAGCTGGCATTGATTGGCGCATGCTTGCGCCGTTTGCACCGTTGCTGCTCATGTTCGCGGTCCAAATTCTAGGATCGCTTCCGTTCCTCTTCCGCAACATGCACATGGTGAGCATGCTGTACTACTTCACGCCGCGCTCACAGAGGCCAATGCTGGGAAAAGTCCTTGCAGGACTCTTCCTCATGCGTGTGTTGGGCATGGTATAGAGACTCTAGAGTGTGGTGCTATACGCGAGTCACTTGAATTCCAAATTGTGTTTGCGCGTTTACAATCTGTCCGCCTGTGTCGAAGAGGATGCATTTGCTGTCCAGCCACTGGGACCCGCATTCTTCTGCTCCGCCGTCGCTCGAGAAGGCACCCTATGCAGAAGGCGCGTACTTGGTTGCAAAAGCGAAGCCGTTGTTGGTGCCCGGATCCTCGAGGTGGGACATCAGGTTGGCGATGGGTCCCTCGCCGGTCACGATGGCCTGCACGAAGAAGCCGAGCATGGAGAACATGGCGAGGCGGCCGTTCTTGATCTCCTTCACCTTCAGCTCCGCGAATGCGTCCGGGTCGTCAGCCAGGCCCAGGGGGTCGAACGGGCCGCCTGGGTACAGCGGGTCGAGGCCCTCCAGCGCGCCTTCGATCTGGCCGTTGGCGCGGAACGCCTCAGCCTGGCCCATGAGGATGACAAGCACCGCGACGGTGGCCACCGGGGACTGGGCGTGGATGATGGCGGGGTTGTCCAGGTAGTTGAGGCCCTCCGGGCGGAAGATCTCAGCCTGCACGTCCACCCAGTTGGGCGTGCCCGGCGGGCCGAACACCTCCGGCACTACGCAGCCCAGGGCGCCGAGCATAGCCCAGCGGGCGTGGATCACCTCGATGGTACGGTACCGCTTGAACGCGTTCGGGTTGGCGCTCAGGCCAGCAGTGTCCCATCCGTAGTCACCCGGGAACTGTGCACACACGGAGGCCAGAGTCAGCATAACAACATGTGGGGATCAGTAGTTGCGCGCGCGTGGGTTGGGTCACGCACCTCGCCAGTGAGGTATGACGGCACCTCGGTGGTGAGCGGGCCCAGGTACAGCGGGCGCTCCGGGCCGTACCTGGACGGTGGCGCGAGGGCGGGTCAGCGCAGGGAGGCAGGCGCGGAGTCGGATGTGGATAGAAACCAGCGGTTGCAGTCAAAACAGGGAGGCTGAGCGCAGCATCCAGCGGCGGACGCGAGCAGATGATACGTGTCGCATGCAGCCCGAAGACAGGGGTGCATCGCTGGGCCAGCAGGTTGGGAGCGCGCGGCGCAAGGCGCCTGATAGTGTAGCGACCTGCAATTGTGTGGTTCCCGCCGCCGCTACCAGCGCACGCGGTGATACGCATACGTCTCGTATGGAGCGCGCAGCTCCGTGGCTGCCGGCTAGGAGCTTGCCGCGAGGAGTTGGCGGCACGGCGAGTGCCGAGAGGCACAACCGTCTGGGAGTTTTGCCCGGGAGGACGCACCACGCGGCGGAGCGGCTCTCGTCGTCATCGTCCACCACCTTCTTCTTGGGCGCAACCTTGGCCTTGGTGGCCATAGCAACCACGTTCACCGCGGTCTGCAGCGGCGCGGCGCAAGCCGGAGTAAGCACCAGCATGTCGTCAAACTTCGTTATGACCCGGCTGACCGCGACTAAACAGCGAAACGCACCTTGCGGGACCGGGTGGTGCGGGCGACAGCGTTGAACTGAGACACACGCATGGTGTTCATCTTTCCTTTGCTTCTGCGAAAAGTCCAGGTGTGTGATGACGCGGCATGATGACGCCGGAACATCCCCACCGGCGTCGGAATTGCGTTTCATGCATGATCGTCTTCCGTATCAGGTGCATCTGCCATCGACACTACTTGTGCCGTGTCCGCGGATGGTGAATCATCGTCTACTGCTGCCAGCAGTGCTCGGCGCCTCTCCTCCCCTCTAACCCCGGACATCGGCGGCGTCCCTAGCCGGCCCTTTATAGGTGGCGGCGTCGCCGTGCCCGGGGAGTTACCCCCAGCGCCCCAGGCATGGAGACCGCACCATGAACCCATCTCGGCGGCCACAGTCTGCTGTGCCGCCTGTGCGGCTGCCGCCTTCGCTTGCTGCCGTTCCCGCTCTAGCTCCTCCGCCTCTGCACGCGCCTGCGCCTGCGCTGCCGCTTCCACGTGCAGGCGGCCTTCGGCAAGGGCATCAAGCAGTGCTTGTCTCGCGTTGAATGCCTCCCAGCGCGCCACAGTGAGGGCATCCGGGTTCACGCGGTGCGGCGGCACTGGCACATGTCCCGGCGGATCTTGCAGGTCTTGCCGCCCTGCTTTCAGGTGCTCTTTGGCTCTCTTCACAGACGCACTCTGGTACGGCCCTTCCACTGGAGGCGCCGCACGCGCAGCACCGCCCTGCTCAGCTGCAGAGTCGTCAGCCTCGCCGTCAGCAGCGCCGCTGAGAGCCCGTGCGCCACTCTTCCCGTCTCCCCGGCCAGCAGAGGGCTTGGAGGTGAACGTAGCCCCTACGTCTGCGTCTGCTCCGAACAAGGCTGCGTCCAGCGTAGCGCGCCACCCGGACTTAGCGGGCTGATGCACACCCGCGCCTGGCTGCTGTCCGCCAGTGCTGCCTGGTATGTGTTGCGTCAGGTACAGGGAACTGCCGCCCAGACCTGCGTTCGCAGAGCCCTGCGCCGCCTTGCCGTCGCCGAACGCTCTCAGCTGCAGTGTCACACAAAGCGCAGGAGACAAACACACGGGCGTCGCAGAGCAACACAGCCAGGGCGTCAGTGTCTCCACCGGTGGTTTGCTCCCCTGGTCAAAGCAGCAGAGAAAAGGCCCCACTGCTCACGCACCAGGGCGTCGTAGTTGCTCTGGCTCTGCTGCAACAGCCCCTGCAACTCCCACACCTGCTCCTGCAACCCCTCTGCGCGCCTGCGCTCCTCCTCACAGCTTCGTCTCAGCTCTTCGCTCTCCCGCACAGCTGCTGCAAGGCGCCTCGAGGTGAACACGTCGCCGCTCAGGGCCCCGCCATCTCTGAAGCGAACCATGGCGAATGCGCTGGCAAAATGCAGCGGGGCAAGTGCATGACACGGTGGCGACAGTGACGCGACTCCCCTCCCTCCGCAAATGCCCGTGGGGCCTAGTCTGGTGGAGACAGCTGGCAGTGTCGTCGGAATCATCGGTGTGAGTTGGCTTACCTTTGGACTGGTGTCCTACAACGAGGTTCTGAAGAAGCAAGACGAGTTCCAGAGGCTGAAAGAGCTTCAGCAGCGCCAGCAGCCACCGCCGCCGAGCAAGTCGTCAAAGACGCGGCGCTGAGTACCTATGGCGACGCGAGCCGTGTCGTGGCGCTGTCTTGCTGTCGCCAGATGCGCTGTAAGCAAGCCGTGTCGGCGCACAGCAACCACTACTGCTGTCGCCGTTGACGCCCCGCCCGCGTCTCGCCAGAAGCCTGTGTCTGCTGCAGGCCCGCCTCCAGGCGTTGATGCGACGCAGCTGTGCGGCTCCGCGGCGGAGGTGGCGGCGGTGTGTGTGCCGGGCAAGGTGACGGGCGTCACACAGACAGACAGCACCACGTGCGTGCTCTTCTTGCGGACGCCCACCACGCCGGGACGGGCGTGTGTGTGGCTGTGCTGGCACCCTGTGGCTGGTCGTCTCGCGCTGGGTCCGCCGCCGACGCCGGCTTCGAGACAGGGGAGTGACTCCGCAGCCTTGTCTTGGGGCGCTGTCTTGCATGCGCAGCTGCAGGGCTCCGCGCTGGTGGAGTGCAGTCTCCCGACGCCGGGCGAGCGCGTCGTGCGTCTCACGTTTGCGCCGCGGCCTGGAGAGGCGGCGAGCCACGCGGTGGTGTTGGAAGCTTTAGGGGCTCACGCAAACGCGTTCCTATTGACGCTTCCTGACGGCGTCATCCGCGCATGTGGGTACCAGACGGGGCGGCAGCATACACGGCAGCGCACACTAGCCACTGGCGATGTGTACACGCCGCCGCCACTCACTCGTGGCGGTCTCGCAAGCATGCCGTGGAGGGAGGCTGCCTGTCACGCGGCAGCCGCCGCCCAAGGGAAGGGGCAGCGCAGTGTGGCAGCTGCCATTGTGCGATGCCTCGCTGGCGCGAGTCCCACACTGGCTGAGGCGCTCTGTCTTGAAGCCGATGTGCCGCCCCAAGGTGTGTCTCCTGACCAGCTCAGCGATGAGCAGTGGACGAGACTGGCTGCTGCTGCTGCACAGTGGCAAGCAGCATTGTTGAATAACGATGTTGCGGCGCTGCGTCCTGGCAGATGGGGCATCCCGACTGCTGATGAGCCTCACCTTGCGCAGTCTGGTGTTGATGATGGCGGCTACGCGAGCCGGCCCATTGGCGACGCACTGCACGCCCGGCACGCTAGCTTCGCAGCAAGTAGCGGACTGCGTGCGCGCCGCGATGCGCTGCTCGCATCTGTGCGGGCTGCGTGTAAGAAAGAGCGTGGAAAGATTTCGCACTTCAAGACCGCGTTGGAGGGCACCGCGCAGGCGGACACGCTGCGGCTGAATGCCGACCTGCTGCTTTCGCAGCTCCATGTTGTAACTGCTGGCGCGTCGGAGGCGCGCATCACGGATTGGGCGACTGGCGAGGAGCTTGTTCTGCCTCTCGACCCTGCTCAGTCCGCGCTCGCGAATGCTCAGCGCATGCACACCCGCGCAAAAAAGCTGGCCCGCGGAGTGGCTCAATGCGGGCCGATGCTCGAGAAGGCGGCGGCGGAGCTGGCATGGCTCGAGGACATCGAGCAACAGCTGACCGGCCTCGCCCTGGAGGCGCACGGCGCATCTGATGACCTGGTGGATGAAGAGGAGGCCAAGCTGCTGGGTGACATCCACGCAGAGCTGCTGGATGCCAAGCTTGTGAAGCCGCTGGCGGGGCAGAGTGGTGAGCAGAAGAAAGGTGGCCGCGGTGGTGCTAAGACCACCTCTAATGCTTCAGCTTCGTCATCCTCAGCAGGTGTGCGCCGCTTCCGCACAGCCAGTGGCCTGGATGTGTTTGTGGGCCGCCACAACCGGGGGAATGAGACGGTCAGCCACAGCCTGTCCAAGGACGGCGATGTATGGTTCCACGCCCGCGGCGTGCCCGGCGCACACGTGGTGCTCAAGCTGCCTGCAGGACGAGAGGCACAGGATGCGGACATGCAGTTCTGCGCCGACCTGGCGGCGTTCTTCTCCCGCGAGCGGGGCGCGACCAAGACGGCTGTAAGCTACACAGACCCGAAGCACCTCAAGCGCGCCCCAGGCGGGCGCCTGGGCGCTGTCATCATGACGCAGGAGCGCGTGTGGACTGGCCGCCCTGGCGATGGTCAGAAAGTGGCAGCCGCAGCGGGTGAGGACACATCTAATTAGATGAACAACATGTTTTCTGGAAACAGCCACATCGGAGCCCCTCCGCCTGTGCACTGCCTCTCCTACATCGCAGCTATGCTAAAGGTGTTCCACCTGCCGCTGGGCCCCATCGCAGCCTTGGTGACCGCCTCGACAGAAGACTTCAAAACTGAGGAGTGCGTGAACAAAACACCGGCGTTCCCCAATTTGCACTGACTCCGCGCGCTGCCTTGTCTCTTTGCTGTTTGCAGGGCGAAACCCGGAGTCAAATCTCGCACGCTGAATTCGCGGCCGTTGACAGCTGCCGCCGAGAAGCTCCTTGGCCGCATATCCGACAGCGAGCACCGCTACAAACTCATAAACACCTTGTTCAAACACATCTCTTACACTGCAGCTCAAGATTCTTCCACAAACAGAGAGCTGGACTTCAACAGCACTCCATCTAAGGTTGGCGACCTGATTCTGCGCTTGCGTCTGAGCCACGAAACCGACAACGGTGTGCTGGCGGGCGCGAATACCGGCATCTCGTGGACCGAGGATGCCAGCGCGCAGGAAATTCTGGAGGTGCGCGTCGCCAGTACCAGTCCTGCGGTGTCCACCTTAACTGTTCTGTTTCACGGCGCGCCGGCTGGCATTCATTACGTCATCGACGTCGCAGACCTGCGAACGCATCCGACGTGCATCCTCAACAATGTATACGACCTGCTGGTGAAAGAGACGGGTAATTGCACTTCAATCACTACAACAGTCAACCAGTTCACCTTCTCTCAGTTTGCGGTGGTCTACCGCGCTATCTCCGACCTTCCCATCCACCTCAGCATGCTGCACGCGGGGCGCGAGGTGCTGGACTTCTTCGGTATCCTCAAGGAGCCGCATCAGCGAGAAGATTTTTCACCAGGAGCCAGTTAGCGCTATCGCACCGCTGCACTGGCCGGGAGGCGCGGACTGCCCAGAAGAGCAACAAATCACTCCTCCGAATGGCCGCTTGTTTCACATAGATAGCGCTGGCAACACTTGCTGGAGCCCCGCGGAGGGTGTAGCCACCATGAAGCGACTGAAGGAGATGCAGATCATCGAAAAGATCAAAGCTGCGCTTTTGTTGAAAATTCCTTGTCTGGCCACTCCTCAGCGTTCCACGAATGCAGAGCTGAGCCTGTTGACAGCTTCTTTCGATGGCATTGTGCGCCTCGGCAGTTGATACCGCCGCTTTCCAGGAAACAGGATAATGCAACTGCTTGCATCAATGCAGGTTCCCAACAATCAACGGAGATCAACAGCCCGCACAAGCGGCACAAATGCATGTGTGCAACTCAAACAATCGCTAGATCTATGCGTATCCTCGTGCTGTGTCGATTGCATTGTGTGTCTCTCACTCCGGCTTCTTCACATCCGGCGGCGCCAGCGACACGCTCGCCTTGGTGGGCACTCCCTCGCCCGCATCAGCAGTGATGAGACGCAGCACGTCCGTGGGCGTCACGACACTGAGCGGCACGCTGTGCTCATCCATCACGAACACGCAGCGCGCGTGGTGCTCCACGAACGCCTTGAGCAGCTGCCCGAAGGTGTCATGCTGGGCGCAACGCACCAGCGTGCGCTGCTGAAGCAATGTCTCGCGGCGCACCAGGCCGCTCTTGTCCACCGCGCCGGCGCCATGGCAGGAGCTCCACACAGTGTCGTACTTGACTGCAAGGAACTCTCCAACCGGCAGCGCAAGCATGCCCAACTTATCGGCCATGATGCCCTTGAGATCAGCAAGCTCCAGGGATCCCACCAGCGCATTGTGGCCCGCACCATTGTGCACCCCGGCTGCTGGCAAGCCCGCGCGAAGGACTTTGTCGATCGCCTCGATGGTCTGATCATCCGCAGAGACGCACACCACCGGCTTGGGCACCAACCGCAAGTCAGCGAGTGTGGCTTCTGGCAGCGTGCCCA
>Ga0164297_10003250_pt1 | contig 15247 bp, 14 predicted proteins | sample GEODES058metaG_FD_113539 | JGI IMG/M metagenome (GOLD analysis project Ga0164297, IMG submission 113539) | Dystrophic lake water microbial communities from Trout Bog Lake, Wisconsin, USA - GEODES058 metaG | ecosystem: Environmental > Aquatic > Freshwater > Lake | place: USA: Trout Bog Lake...
CAAGCGAGACTTATTTTTAGCAACGGCCAACAGGATTGGCACGCCAGTACAGAATATTGAAAAAGACTTTTGGGGTGTTTGGGTCTCAGACTTGCTAGTCAACGGGCAAGGGCAAGGGCAAGGCGAGCCTAAACTGCTTTTTAAGGACCCCGCGTGATGCATAAGTGGGAGAAATTTTGAGAAGAACGGGTGAGTATACTTGTCCTTTATAAACGAATTTAATGTTAAAACACGCCGAATTAAATGATCGGGGATGTGGCGGAGAACTTGGGCCTACTTCAAGGCCGTTCATGTACTCATATGAAAAGCTTATTCGCGCAGTTAAACTACATGTAAGCATCCTTACTTTTAAGCATTTCAAGGTTTTAATATGAAACGGTCTTTGAGATTTCTAACATTTATATTGGTTTTTATCTCATCTACCCATTTATTTGCGCAAAATTACCCTTCCAAATCAATAAAGGTACTTGTGGGGTATGCACCTGGCGGAGCCGTAGATTTGGTTGGGCGATCACTTGCTCAAAATCTTTCTGCACAACTTGGCCAGACAATAATTGTCGAAAACAAACCAGGTGCTGGTACTAATATTGCCACAAAGCAAGCGATTGATAGTCCACCGGATGGGTACACCTTTTTACTGGCCGCCAATGCTTTAGCAGCGAATATGGCCTTGTATAAACCCCAGCCATATAACGCTGAAACTGACCTGGCTCCCATTGCACTTATTGGTCACGTTCCTGTTGTTATTGCTGCGAACACGAAGGGTAGATTTAAGAATTTAGCGGATTTGATGAAGTATGCAAAATCTAACCCTGATCAAGTAACTTTTGGTTCTCCTGGTAATGGTTCTACTCCCCATATGGCTTTAAAGCTATTTGAGCAAGTCTCGGGAATTTCTTTGAGGCATATACCCTACAAAGGCGGTGCCCCTGCGATCACCGATTTGATCGGTGGACAGTTAGATCTCGTAGCAATTAACATGCTTGAGGTTGCTCCGCAGGTTAAAAGTGGTAATTTACAGATTTTGGCTGTGATGACTCAAAAACGTTCTCCGCTTTTCCCCGATGTCCCAACGGTTGCTGAAAACGGGTTTCCTAAATTTGAGGCATCTGTTTGGTATGGATTACTAGCTCCCGCTAAAACCCCAGCATTGATTTTGGACCGAATGCATGATGCGGTAGATAAAGCGTTGGAGACACAAAGTATGAAAGATCAACTGAATTCGGTTGGGGGTGAGGTTACACCAGGAAGTAGGCAACAGTTTGCTGATTTAATTAGATCTGAAATTAAACGTTATGAAAGGTTGGTTCGAGAAGCGAACATACAACCCGATTGAGTGTAAGAAATCAAAGCTTTGCCAAACTACAAACAAGTTAGCCTACAACAATTTAAATAAACACGAATACTCTTTTGTGTAAAACAGTTAAGCCGCGACAACTCATTTTGTAAACACACAGTGCGCCTGTGCCAAATGCTGTTCCTAAGTTGCCTTCATTGTTCAAAGTGCATCTAACCCCTCTTGCCTTGCCTAGATTAACTGCTCAGGGTTGGGCGCGATGGAAGGTTCTGTGGACTAGTAATTGAGTCCCAACCACTCTTTGACCTGGGTGTGCAAGTCGCCTGTGAACATGGCTTGGTCCCCGCTCGCAGCAATGGAGCCTAAGCTGAGCACGAAGATTGTTTGAGACATCTTAACGACTCGTCTCACATTGTGATCGATCAATAAAATACCCATACCCTGCTCAGTAAAGCGACTGAGCCACTGGAAAATCTCCTCCGCTATTTTAGGAGACAGTCCAATACTGGGTTCATCGATTAAACACAATTTGGGTTGCAACATCCAGGCCTTGGCAAATTCAAGTTGTTTTTGTTGACCCCCTGATAGTTCTCCAGCACTTTGACCCAATTTATCTTTGAGTGCCGGAAATAGCTCCAGGACCTCTTCATAGCGACCTTGCCAAGAGTTGGCAAACAAATGGCTCCTGGACTGAACGGGGAGTAATAAATTCTCTTTGACGGTGAGCATGGGAAAAAGGCTTGACTCTTGGGGAATGCAACAAATTCCCAGGTCTATTAAGTTGTGGGGTAAAACTGCATTCAACGGTTGGCCGTCAAAGTAAATCTCGCCAGCTTTGGGACTCAAAAACCCACAAATAGACTTAATAAGCGTGGACTTGCCTGCACCGTTGAGTCCAATCAACCCGCTGATTTCACCTTTTTTGACATGCAATGAAACATCTTTTAGCACATCAATGTCTTTGGCATAGCCTGCAGTAACCGAGCGCATCTCAAGTAAATAATCAGCCATGATCGCCTCCAAGATACGCCTCTATCACCTCTGCTTTATCCAGTACATCCTTGGTCTTGCCTTGGGCAATGATCTTACCCGCATTCATGCAAATACTTTCCTCACACAGCTCTTTGATAATTGGCATATCGTGACTCACCAATAAAAAGGTTTGTCCTTGTTGGTGTCTGTCTTTGATAAATTGACTCATGGTTTGTCGCATCACGGGGTGAACGGCTGCGAAGGGCTCGTCTAGCAAGGCCACTTTTGGCGGGACCATGAAACACATTCCAAATTCAAGTAATTTTTTTTGTCCTCCCGAGAGTTGCGCCGCATCCAAGTACTGAACACTCGGCAAAGTCAACTCTTTAATGAGCAAGTCTGCCCGCGCGTGGCACTCATCTTTACTCAAACCCAGGGCCTGTCCAGCAATTAGTAAATTGTCTATCGCACTTAATCGAATAAAGACTTTGGTCATTTGAAACATTCTTGTGACCCCTAATTGCACAAGCGTTGAAGGGGACTTGCCCGTGATGTCCAAATCCTCAAGAAAAACTGTTCCCTCATCAGGCATCAACTCACCTGACAACATATTCAACACTGTCGTTTTACCCGAACCATTGGGGCCGATTAATCCGAGTATCGAGCCTCTTGGGATATCAATAGAGACGTGGTCTACAGCTTGGTTACCGCCAAAACGCTTGGAAATAGAATGTACTTTAATTATGGGTTGGATCATGTTTATGCCGCCAAATTCTGTTGAATTGTTGTTAGCGTTTTTTATCAGTCAGAATATAAAAATAAAGCTTCACAAACAAACCCCAAAGTCCAGTCCTAAAAAACCGTGCAAAGAGGATCACGGTTAACGCAAACACGATCATCTGTATGTTACCGACACTGCGCAGCCACTCAGATCCAAGGTAGACGATCAGTGCACCCATCAAGGGACCGCTCAGAGAGCCCATGCCGCCAATCACCACCATCGATATGATGATGCCGGCCTGTTGAACTAAACCCATCTCTGGGCTGACCAGTTCTGTAAAAGTGCCGTACATACAGCCCGCAAATCCACTGATTGCGCTTGACAAGACAAATGCAATCAACTTGAACTTAACGATTGGGATACCCCGGCTTTGGGCGCCATGTGCGTCGTCTCGGATCGCGAGTAAGAATCCTCCGAACCGACTTCTCATCAAAATATAGACAAGGAGGGCTGTTGCAATCAATACGGCGAGGAATAAGTAGTAATAACCAATTCTGCTCTCCATCAAAGACGGCACATTCAAGCCCTGGTCGCCTCTAGTGTAGTCATGAGAATTACTAATAATTACTCTGGCCACCTCAGCGAACGCAAGAGTTGTTAAAGACAGGTAAGGGCCTTTTAAACCAAGCACGGTGGAGCCTAGCAAAAAACCGAGCAAGGCACTCACCAACACTGAACTTGGAATACCGATCCAAAGGGAGAGTCCAAAGTGAAAGTTTAGAAGGGCGGCTGTATAGCCTCCAATCATGGCGAATGCTGCAGGCGCCATTGAAAATTGCCCCGTGAAACCGGCTAACAAATTCCAACCCATCGCAATCAATGCAAAGTAAAAGCTAATGATCAAAATCCCCAGGGTGTAGGGTGTCAGGTCTAAAAGCGGAATGAGAGCAATCAAGCCGCAGAGCACCAAGAAGAACTTCAAATCTAGAGTCAGTTTGTTGGCCCAAAGGTTGCGTTTGCCGATCATGTCTCACGCCCTTTTCTTCCTGCTAGGCCGTGCGGTCTGATCAGCAAGACTGCAATCAGTACCATGAGGCCAAATGTATCTCTGTAATCATAGGAGATATAAACAGCAAAAAACGATTCCATCACACCCAATAAGACTGCAGCCGCCATGCTGCCCCAAATTGAGCCCATACCGCCTAAAACCACTATGATGAAGGATTTGAGAGCGGGAAATGAGCCCACATCAGGGGACGGATTCATGATGGGGGCCATGAGTGCGCCAGACAAGGCGGCGAGTAGGCCAGAGATCGCAAAAATCAAAGAAGTGGTTTTAACTGGATCGATACCGGCTAATGACGCACCAAAACGGTTTTGTGCCACAGCCTGAATCTGACGTCCCCAAACTGATTTTTTAATAAACAAAGCCAAACCCGTCAACACAACGACCGATACGCACGCGGCAATTATTTTTTGCCCATTGAGCATCAACGGCCCTAAAGCAATGCGTTTAGTGCTCACTAAACTTGGCCCTAAAAAGGGTGATGGACCCACCACTTTATCGACCAAATGAATTAATAGAAGAGAGAGTGCAAACGTCACTACAACGGCGTACTCATCTTTAACAATCGACCAACTCTGATAGCCGTCGTATAGGGGCCTCATAAGAAGCCGCTCTATGACCTTGCCCAAAATGGCACCCGCAATACCCGCAACCACAAGTGAGACCCACGGATTTAGCCCCAACTTCATTGCACTCAGGGCGTATACGTAGGCGCCAATCATAAAAAACTCGCCGTGAGCGAAATTCACGATTCTAAGAATGCCAAAAATCATAGATAAACCAACCGCCATGAGAGCGTAGAACAGACCCATGATGAGTCCATTAACGGCGAGATCTATGAATAGGGACATGGAGTAGAGTTTTCGCATCCCAGAGATGCGAAAACCAAAAGCTTTAACTTAAATGAGATAGGGTTGGGCGGTATTTTTTATTTCGGGTGTTGTAGCTTGCCAATGTTTAAAGGCATTCCAGGCCCTTGTAACAGGGAAGTTTTGCCCACATTTTGATTGACATCAGTGAGTTGATAGTTCACATAAGGGATATCTACCCACTGTTGGAAACTTACGCCTGGGTTGCTATCAAATTTCATCTGACCCCTAGCCCCATCAAAAGTGCCTGTCTTTAGCGCAGCAATCATTTTTGCAGGGTCGGTGCTTTTACTTTGCTTCATGGCCTCGACCACAACAACGAGTGAGTCAACTGCTTGGAAGATCAAGCGGTTGGGCTCATTTCCTGTTTTTTTCTTATAAGCCGCGGAAATTTGCTTGGACAATTCGGTTTGCTTCATATCGGGGTGGTACATCCCGATGGTTAGCATGTATTTGCCTGCTTCGTTCACGTTTTGCCAAAAGTCTGGATAGTCTGCCATTCCGGCGCCGTCGTAGACGATGGTTTTGGAACTTGGGGCCACACCTTGTTCATAGAGTTGGTTTAAGGCAATGTAGGCGGCGGGCGGCAACATCGTGAGCACGACCACATCGGGTGGATTGGACTTTAGCGTTAACACTGCAGGCGTAAAGTCTTTACTGGCTCTATCAAGGGTTTCATATTTAAATTCAACGGAAGGATCTTTTTTCTTGAGTGCTGCACCCAGGCCCTTGGCCAGACCAATGCCGTAATCCGTGTTTTCAGCGAAACCCACAACGCGTTTGACTTTCATTGATTTGATGGTATCGGCCATGGAGTCTGCCACGACGGAGTTGTAGGGGGAGGTATTAAAAACTTCGGGGTAGCCTTTTTCACGAACTGAATCTGCCCAGCAATTGGTGTTCACATAGGGGACTTGGTAGCGGTGAGCGACTTCTATTTCACTCAAACAAACTGAGCTTTGATGAGTCCCCGTAATAGCAACTACTTTGTCTTTGGTGATTAATTTCTCAACAGCTGAGCGTCCCTTTTCGGGAATACCTTGGTTGTCTTCGATCACAAATTGAATGGGTCGCCCAAGCACCCCGCCAGAGGAATTGATCATATCGCGGTAGATCTCCATGGCATCTTTGACTTGAGTGCCCTGCACCACCGAGCCAGGGGGGGACTGCGTTATAGACAAGCCAATCAGTATGGGATCAGCGGCCAAGGCGTTAACGCTTGAAACACTTAAATAAGCGAACAGTCCAGCCAAACTGGTTTTTTTCAAAGTATTCATCATCGTAGTTACCCCAAATCAAAGCAACCATTATATTTTTTGTGGGTCCTAAAGTTAAACTTTATGCCTCTAAGATACTAGGTTAAACCCTGATGGTAAACTGAACATTTAGTTACAGGAGATAAGTCATTGATGCTGAAAAATAGTAGTTTAGTAGTGTCGATTTATCTGTCTTTTTTTGTATCGACACCAGTTTTTGCGGATCCTGATACACAGCAGATGACGCCAGCTTTTCAGACCTGCTTGGACCAAGTTGATTTAGGCGGCATGAAGAATTCTCAGTGGCTCCGCTGTTATATGGATGAGTTTCACCGACAAGACACGGTACTTAACGTGGAGTACAAAAGGCTCGTCCTAAGAACGCCTAAAGGGTCCTACAAAGCGCTGCTTCGTGCGCAAAGAAGTTGGGTTAAGTTTAGGGATGACTGGTGTGCATTTGAGGAGGCATTGCCGATGGCCCCAAGCCCTTTGGTGAACAAAACTGCTTGCCTACTTGACACCACGATTGAGCAGATCCACAAAATACGCAAAGAGTATCCTGATTTTAGCAGGTCAACGCCGTAATTATTAATCTAAGCGCATTAAACTAGGACACAGACTCCCACATTGCCACAAAATATCAAACGTCTATGCTTCAACTTATTAGCGCAACTCCTAGCCCCTATGCTAGAAAAGTACGTATCGCCTTAATAGAAAAAAATATTCCATTCGAACTAATCACCGAAGTACCTTGGAACAGCGACGCCATCACGCCTAAATACAACCCATTGGGTAAGTTACCCGTTTTACTATTAGAGGACGGTAGTAGCGTCTATGATTCACGGTTTATTCTGGAGTGGTTAGAACTCATGTTCCCGGATACACCCCTACTCCCCTCGAGCGTGCCTGAGAGACTTCTTGCTAAACAATTTGAAGTTCTCTGTGATGGAGTGTGTGATGCTGTGGTGCTGTTATTTTTCGAGCGCATGCGCGGTAAGAATGAAAGCCCAGATTGGTCGGCGCGTCAAATCAGAAAAATAGAGGGAGGAGTCGGCGAAATAGCGCGTTTAGTCGGGCAGCGTTCTTACGCAGTTGGCAACAGTTTAAGCTTAGGGGACATTTCTATTGGATCAGCGCTGGGTTATTTGAGTGTCCGTTTTAAAGAATTTAATTGGAACAAACTTTACCCATCGTTGGAACATTATTTTTTGGCACTAGAGCAGCGATCTTCCTTCAAAGAGACCGTCCCCTATCCTCAAACTATTAGCGACAAAGTGGTTTAGTAGCGCAGGACTCAGAGGCTTTGCGGTATTAGGGTATAAGGTATTAGGGTATTGGGTATAAGGTATTGCGGTTTTACAAAAAAATGCAAGGTTGGGTTGCACTCCACTCCTTAAAGCAATCAAAGTTCTATCATACGGTTACACTTGTCTGCGCCTTAGGGCTACTTTTTGGGAAGTAATTATGATTGTTAAACAAATTTGGACGGGCAATGAATACCGCAACTTCAACTACATCATTGCATGTAAAGAAACAGGGGAAGCTTTAGCCATTGATCCTTTGGACAGTGAAAAGTGCTTTCAAATAGCTCAACAAGAGGGCTGGGAGATCACCCAAATATTGAACACACATGAGCACTTAGATCACACTGGAGGAAATGCGGCCTTGGTTGAGAAAACGGGTGCCAAGGTCTTGGCGCATCACAACGCAGGGGGCAAAATACCGGGTATAGATCGCGGTTTAAAAGCAGGTGACATTGTCCAGGTCGGAAAGACGGTGATCTTAGAGGCTTTAGATACCCCAGGCCACACCCTGTGTCATATTTGTTTGCACTCCCACGGGGAGCAACCGGCGCTTTTTTCTGGGGACACACTATTTAACGCGGGCGCTGGAAATTGCCACAACGGCGGGAACGTTTCAACTCTTTATAAAACATTCTCTGAGCAATTGAGTCAATTATCCGACGACACAGTGATTTATCCAGGGCATGACTATATCGAAAATAATCTTAAATTTACCCTCAGCAGAGAGCCCGGTAACGCTCAGGCCCAATCACTCTTGGATCAAGTTCGAGGCCAAGACCCTAACCAAGCGCATCTAACGACGATGAGAGAAGAGCGCGAGGTCAACACTTTTTTCCGGCTTGGTAGCCCAAGCGTGATCCGCGAGCTGCGCGCAAAGTTCACGCAACTGGCAGATGAGCCTGGGGACGAAATTGTCTTCACTAAATTGAGAGAGCTGAGAAACAGCTGGTAACGGTTCGATAGATTTAGAATTCAATGATGCTTCGTATAGATTCACCCGAGTGCATGAGGTCAAAGGCTCGGTTAATTTGATGAAGGGGCATTGTGTGGGTTATGAGTTCATCGATCATTATTTTCCCATCCATATACCAGTCAACTATTTTGGGGACATCTGTGCGTCCTCTAACGCCGCCAAAAGCGGTGCCCTTCCAGGTCCGCCCGGTCACGAGTTGAAAGGGGCGGGTTTTAATCTCCTGGCCCGCTCCCGCTACCCCAACAATGACTGAGACGCCCCACCCTCTGTGGCAGCACTCTAAGGCTTGGCGCATCACGTCCACATTGCCGATGCACTCAAAGCTGTAATCTGCACCGCCCCCCGTTAATTCAATTAAGTAGGGTACGAGATCCTCTTTCAGTTCTTTGGGATTGACAAAGTGAGTTGCACCAAATTTATGAGCTAGGGGTTTGCGCGCGTTATTTAAATCAACGCCGATGATCATGTCTGCACCCGCGATACGAGCGCCTTGGACCACATTTAGTCCAATCCCGCCCAACCCGAAGATGACCACGTTGGCACCGGGCTCTACTTTGGCGGTGTGGATCACGGCGCCAAGTCCTGTGGTCACTCCGCAGCCTATGTAGCACACTTTATCAAACGGAGCGTCTTCTCGGATCTTGGCTAAAGCTATTTCGGGGAGCACGGTAAAGTTTGCAAAGGTGGAGCATCCCATGTAGTGGTGTATGGGTTTGCCGCCGATGGAGAACCGACTGCTCCCATCGGGCATCAAGCCTTTGCCCTGTGTAGCCCGAATGGCGGTGCATAGGTTTGTTTTCTGGGACAGGCAAGACTTGCACTGACGGCACTCGGGTGTGTAAAGCGGGATGACGTGATCGCCTTTTTTTAAACTCTGAACGCCTGGGCCGACGTCAACGACGATGCCCGCACCTTCGTGTCCGAGAATGGAGGGGAATATCCCCTCAGGATCACTTCCAGAGCGGGTGTACTCGTCTGTGTGGCAGACGCCTGTTGCTTTTATTTCAACCAATACCTCACCGTATTTGGGGCCCTCCAGTTGTACTGTTTCAATGACGAGTGGTTGCCCCGCCTCATAGGCCACGGCTGCTCGGACGTCCATAGGTAAGCTCCTTTGATCAATCTTGGCCGTAAGACCTGGTTCTTCACGGCTGTGGTGTAGTGTGGCTGTAGTGTGGCTGTAGTGTGGCTGTAGTGTGGCTCTAATTTGTAAATTTTTTTCTATTCGTCAAGTATAAGCGTACGCAGTGTTGCAAGGCATTGGGCGACTAAACCCCAAAAACAAATGAGTTACACCCTAACAAAAAGCAGTGGAAATCATGGAGCTGCCTTCACTGCGTAGGCGTTTAGAAACAGAGCTGCCTAGATTGTTGGAATCATGCCAAATCAAGCGTTGAGTAAATTCCATTATTTCTGGCTCTGACAGCAATTGGGATACTTCTCCGAAAGCCGCGCTTGGTCGCAAGAACACGGTGTTGGAGCGGGTGCTGTAGACGTTAATGAAAATATGGGAGGAGAAGTTGCCTTTTACTAAGAGTGTTTTGTACGTACCCGTGCCGATGAGCCAAAAAGTCATCACAGCTAGAAAATCTTTGATTTCGTTTTCGGGTAGAAAGCGGTTTGTGTAGCTGAGGACCCGTGCGGTTGCAGACTTGGTGACTCCGCGTTGATCAAGACCCGAGCTCTCAAACGCAGCGTAAAGCTCCCTAAGCGCAGATACGGGGATGTATGCATGCGCAAACATACTAGTATTTGTATTTACAAAATAGATCACAGCGTGACCGCTGGGTACAACGGAGTCCTCCCTATTTCCGAAATATTTAAATCTCCAATCAACTGAGTTGATAGCCCTCATTATTTGATCGAAAGCGACTTCAATTTCTGTCATGTTGTGTACCCTTCAAAGACGGGACTGGCAAAAAACCAATCCAACAAATCCTTTATAGTCCATTAAAAGCGATCTGTCTGTCGGACATGGGGAAGAGAACGGATTACTGTGTTGCAAAAGGTTGAATGAAGTAATTTCAGGTTTTGAGGGGCGAGCATCATTAAGGTTATTTTGTCGTATCTCTTACTTGGGTCATACCCCGAAGCCATAATGTGGTTTTGCCCGTCGGCCTTATGCCATTAACTTTGCCCACTAACCTTGCCCACTAATTTCGCCCACTAACCCTGGGATGAGACTTTAATCCATGACTGTTTTAAGTTTACGCTCTGTAGGTCATGCTTATGTGTCTGATGAGTGGCTTTTCCGTGGCCTCGACTTTGAGCTTGCGCAGGGCGAGCGTGTTGCCATACAAGGCACCTCCGGTTGCGGCAAATCCACTTTACTCAATATCATGGCGGGCTTGGAAGTGCCCACAAACGGGGAAGTCGAATGGTCTGGCCAGCCCACTTCGGCGTGGTCAGCCAAGAGGCGCCAGTCTTGCCGCCAGTTAGAGATGGGGTTTGTGTTCCAAGCGTTTCACTTATTGCCGCACCTAACGGCTCTACAAAACGTGATGGTGCCTTGTTTGTTAGGTGGGCAGTCTGCAAAAACTTGCACTGCCCCAGCGCGCTCACTGCTTTGCGACCTTGGGATGGACAAACGCCTTGACGCACTGCCCAGCAGTTTGTCAGGAGGTGAGCAACAACGCGTGGCCTTAGCTCGTGCCTTAGTGCATCACCCCAAAGTGGTGTTTGCAGACGAACCGACTGGAAACTTAGACACCAAGACGGCTACTCACACCCTGGCCTTGTTGATTGAGCTGTGCAAGGCAAGTGATGCCAGCTTGGTTGTGGTGACCCACTCTGATGAGGCGGCAAGGTCAATGGGGCGGACCTTGCGCTTGACTTCACGTGGCTTAGTTGGATGAAGTTAAAGGGCCATCAGCTGCTTTTTCTGTGGCTTCTTAAAGGCGCCTTTGTTCAGGCCTGGGTGAGGTGGTTGGTGGCACTCACCATGGTGTCCATAGGGGTGATGTTGGCAGTTGCGATTCACACGGTTAATCATTCCGCACTGGCCTCTTTTGGGCAGGCTTTGGATACCGTCAATGGACAGGCTTCAGCCCAGTTGGTCGCGCCTTTGGGGGACATTGATGATGGGCAGATCGAAGTTTGGGATCAGCGTCGAGAGGCTTTGGGCATTCGCAGCGTAAGCCCGGTGCTGGTCGTGCGCACAGACCGCTTAACGGTGCTGGGGATTGATTTTTTTAAAGCAGCCATAGTTTCCCCGTCCCTACTGCCAAGCGCATCCAACGGTGGCACAGATTTGTTTAATGCTAAGGCGTTGTTCTTATCCGGCGCTGCCCTCACCGCTTTGAAGGTGCGTGTGGGCGAGACCATTGTTTTACAAAATGGGGCCAACTCTGTTTCACTGGTGGTCGCTGGAGAGGTGCCAGGCGCGGCCTCTCAGGTGATTGGTGTGATGGATATTGGAAGTGCCCAATGGGCCTTTAAGCGACTAGGAGTGGTGTCACGGCTTGACCTGCGGCTTGCAGACTGGCAAACCCCGCAGGGTCTGAGAGCCGCGCTACTTGCACAGTCTGAAAGGCTGGAGGTTGTCGCTATTCCAGACCGAGATCGTCGCATGTCCTTGCTCTCAAGGGCCTACCGTGTGAACCTCTCTGTGTTGGCCATGGTGGCTTTGTTGACGGGTGGATTTTTAGTCTCCACTGCGGTTAATTTATCGATTGTCCGCCAACGCTCGGAGCTTGCGTTGTTGGGCGTTTTGGGTGCGAGCGAGTCTTGGCTTCGTCGCTTCGTTTGGGCGCAAGGTGGTTTGATTGGAACTGTGGGGGGCTTATGCGGTGTGGGTATAGGGCTTTTGCTTGCGAGCGCTTTGATGCACTGGTTCGGGGGAGACTTGGGGGGAAATTACTTTGCCAACACTCAACCTGCGATGGTGATTGACTGGCCCGTGATGGCTTTTTTGGTTCTGGCCTCAACGCTGATGGGACTTGGCTCCGCTTGGCTGCCTTTGATGCAAATTAATTGGCTTGAACCCATGGCGGTACTGCGTGCGGGTCAAGCTGAAACGCTGGTGAACAAGGCGCCTACTTTGAAATGGAGCTTGTTGGCTGTGTGCCTATCGATAGGGTTGTTGCAGTTGCCCGCTTTTAACGAATTACCTTGGGCTGCATACGGTGCGATCGCCGCTTTGCTTGGTGCGGGATTACTGGCCTTGCCTTGGTTATTAGGCGTGCTTTTGAGGGGGCTGTCTAGGGTCTTAACACATTCACGTGTTCCTGCTGTTGTGCAGTTGGCGCTTTGGCGGCTTGAGCAAGCGCCCTCACAAGCGACGCCTTTGATCACGGGAACGGTTGCGGCTTTCTCGTTAACAGTTGCGATGATGGTGATGGTGAGTAGCTTTCGCACTTCCGTTTCAGATTGGCTGGGGCTGGTGTTGCCAGCAGACTTGTACACCAGCAGCCAAGCTGTTGGTGAGCAACCTGGGTTCAGTGCACAGGTGCAAGAGGTCATAGCAGCTTTGCCCCAAGTTCAAAGGGTGGAGACCCATCGTCAGGTGAGCCTTCGTTTATCGTATGACCGTCCCGAAGTGGTGCTGATTGCGAAGTCCTTGAATCTGCAAGATCCCGTTCAGTCAGTGGCTTTGGTTGGGACAGCAAAGTTGCCACCCAAAGACGGTCAAAGCAGATTGGTGGTGTTCGGCTCAGAGGCGATGGCAGACTTGTATGGATGGCGTGCTGGACAGGAGGTCTCCCTACCTTTGAGCACTCAAGGCCCGCAAAGGGTCTGGGTTGGGGGCCTATTTAGAGACTACGCTCGACAGCACGGAACGGTGATGATGTCGACCTTAGACTATGAGCGACTAACTGGGGACCACTCCCGCTCCAACGTTTCGGTGTGGACGACACAAGGCGCGGACCTGGGCGAGGTGACCTCGCGCATTCAGGCAAAGTTGCCCGAGCTGTCTCATTTGAGGTGGATCAGCGCGGGGGATGTACGGCAGTTGTCGCTTAAAATTTTTGATCGCAGTTTTGCGATGACGTACGCACTGGAGGCGGCCGCTTTGTTTGTGGCTTTGTTCTCGGTCGGGGCTGGTGTCACGGGGCAGTTGATTTTGAGGCGTCGAGAATTTGGTGTGCTGGCCCATTTAGGAATGTCAGAGGAGGACCGCTCACGCTTGGTGTCTATGGAGGTGGGTTTGTTGCTGATTGTGGCGGTTTTGTGGGCCAGTCTTTTAGGGGGTTTGATGAGCCAAATCTTGATTCACAAAGTCAATCCCGAGTCTTTTCACTGGACTATGAATACCCATTTCGCTGTTGGGCAGTGGTTAATGATCAGTGTATTGATGATGGTCATTGGCGTGCTCACAGCGCGGTGGGCGGCAAGTCAAGGGCTTGACCCGAGGCGTTTATCCGAGAGCCTTCGGGCGGATTGGTAGATATGATGATGCCACGGCGCAACGCCATCAAAAAGGCTGCGTTTTACTTTGCAGGGTTTGCAGGTTTGTTGGAGCTGCAGCCTACTTTTGCGACCCAGGGGACTGACTTTTATCCACAAGCGACCCCTCGTCGCTTGGTCTTTCCAAGGGACTACGGCGCGCATCCCGAGTACCGCACTGAGTGGTGGTATCTGACTGGATGGTTAGGACAAGGATCTGACGCGACGGGGTTTCAGCTTACTTTTTTTCGAAGCCGGACCCAGCACCCGAGTGAGAACCCCAGCCGTCTAGCGCCCAAACAGTTACTTTTCGCCCATGCTGCGGTTGCCGTTGCCAAGCAAGATATTTTCTTAAACGCTGATCGCGCAGGGCGGTTGAGCACAGGGTCTGTGCGCGCCGAGACCACGGACACGAACTTACAGTTTGAAGATTGGTATTTGCGCCGCGTGCAACGCTCAAGGGAGGAGGTCTATGAGGGGCGTTTTGAAGGCGAAGGCTTTGAGGTGTCGTTTGTTGCAAGCACTCAACAACCCGTCATCTTACGTGGGCAGGGGGGGTTGTCTCAAAAAGGTCCCAAAGCTGAACAGGCGAGTTACTACTACAGTCGAGCTCCTTTGAACGTGAGGGCTCAGGTGCAAATCGGCAAAGAAACTCAGTCCCTTGAGGGCAAAGCATGGCTAGACCACGAATGGTCCAGCCAACTGTTGATGTCTGGGGCGGTGGGTTGGGACTGGGTGGGTATCAATTTGTTAGACGGTGGCACGCTGATGGCTTTTCAAATGCGCAACAACAAATCAGAGCCACTCTACTCACATGTTGATGCTCGGGACCGAGACGGGTTGCCCGCCGTGGGCTGGAGTGGCCTGAGGTGGCAACCGCACGCGACCTGGCGCTCAAAGTCGTTGACCGAATACCCCGTGCATATGGATTTGGTGGTGGGTCGTCAAAGCTTTCGTCTTGTACCGCTGATGCTGTCCCAAGAGGTAGATGCGCGCGCCAGCACGGGCGGCTTTTACTGGGAGGGGGCTGTTAGTTTGATGCAAGGAGAGCGTCTCATGGGCCGCGGTTACTTAGAACTCACCGGGTACGGTGCTCCACTGCACATTTGAAAAATTTTTCTTTAACGAATTACAACACTCCAAATGCACGCCCTTAAGCACCTTAACCCCTCTTTTTTAATAACCAGCCTGTACCGGGGTCTGTACTCGCGCTTGTGCCTTTGCATTTTCCTGTGCCAGTTCCTATGCCTGTTCCTGTGCCTGTACCTGTTCCCGTACTCTATGTCGCAGGCCCAAAGCCTTGATACCCGTTACCCTCAAAGAGAGGCGAGAATTTTCTTGTTGGGCGAGACTCACGATAATTCAAAGGGTCATAGTTTGCGTTTGGAGTTTGTTGAGAAACTA
>Ga0164297_10003256_pt1 | contig 15231 bp, 19 predicted proteins | sample GEODES058metaG_FD_113539 | JGI IMG/M metagenome (GOLD analysis project Ga0164297, IMG submission 113539) | Dystrophic lake water microbial communities from Trout Bog Lake, Wisconsin, USA - GEODES058 metaG | ecosystem: Environmental > Aquatic > Freshwater > Lake | place: USA: Trout Bog Lake...
GTTGCCATCAACAAAGATCCTGAGGCTCCTATTTTTAGTGTTGCTGATTTTGGACTTGAAGCAGATTTATTTGCTGCCGTGCCTGAGTTGGTGAGCAAGCTTTAATTTTTCATGCAAAAAAAAACTTAGTGCCACAAGTGCGGTTTGATTCAAGAATAAGGTGTGAATTGATATGAATTTTTTCCGCAATGTGGCTTTGTTAATAGGACTTGTCATCAGCTCGAGCTTTTTGCATGCTCAAGATAAAGTTGTTTATCACTTTGACAACACCCAAGCTCAGGGGCTAAAAGGATTGCGAAACATTCGCAATCAACTTGACGCAGAACCCAATACGGTTGTCATTGCTGTGACACACGCTGCAGGAGTGGATCTGTTGATGGATGGTGCTCAGGATGAGGCGTCGCATACCGCTTACGAACCTTTGATTGCCGATCTGGTGTCTCGCGGTGTTCGGTTTGAGGTTTGCGAAGTCACCATGAAGAATCGTTCACTCAAAAAATCGCAATTCATCCTTGAAGCCAATTACACGCCATCAGGGGTAGTTAGAATCACCAAGCTTCAAAACAAAGAGGGCTTTGCTTACCTCAAGCCCTAAGGAGTTTGATCCTCAGGCGGTTTGATCAAGCACAACAGCAGTATTTATCGATCATTAATTCTCATGAACACCAGCACCGATACACCGAAAGTCTTTGATTGGACCGATTCTTTTGAATTGGGCTTTAAGCAAATGGACGACTCTCACAAAGAATTCGTTCAAGTGGTCAATCAATTACTGACTTGTGCAGATGAGGATTTCGTCAAAGCCATGGATGATTTTGCTTTGCATGCAAAAGAGCATTTCGGAGCTGAAGATACCTGGATGCGAGAGACCCAGTTTCCAGCGGGTGATTGCCACATCGATGAGCACGCAGCAGTCATGAAGTCATTCAATGAGGTGTATGCATTGGCCGTGCAAGGAGACATCAAAACGGGAAGGGGCTTTGCGCAAGAGCTCATGAACTGGTTTCCAGGTCATGCTGACTATTTGGACTCGGCGCTTTCACACTGGATGTTCAAAAAGGAACATGGCGGTAAGCCGATCGTGATCAAACGAAGTGTAGGCCAGCGTTCTTGATCCAAGCAAGGTTCTGGACTGCTCCAGACCCCCTTTCTCAATCGCTTTTGCGAATGTATTAAAACTCAGTGTTGCACCACCCAATCAGTCACCCAAGACCAAAACGGGTAAGTGACTGTGCAAGATGACGTCGTGAGAATCGCTGCCAAGGATAAATCCCTTGATTCCAGTGCGCTTGTGGGAGGCCATCACAATTAAATCGGCGTGCACTTTTTCTGCTGCTTTGAGGATGCCCGTTGCCACATTTGCACTGAATATGTGATGTGTGTTGACAGATATACCGGGATCAAGGAGTTTTTTGGCTTGATCAAACAATTTCGTTGCATAAATTTCACAAGCTTTTTTGTGGTCATCCTCAGAGACGTAGTAATTCATGGTTGAGTCTGAGTAGAAATTAGGAGCCAACGGCTCGGATACATAGTTCAGCACAATGGCTGCTTGATTGTCTTTTGCAAAAGTGTTGATTTGTGACATGATTTTTACGTTGATCAAATCTGAACTGATGGGTAGAAGGATGTTTTTATACATGGTGAGGTCCTTTGTGAAGTGAGGGATTTGAGGTTGGAGTTAATGTCGGGGTTTAGTCATCACCTAAGCCAATCGGTGCAGGAGCATGGTTGGTAATGGTGGTGAATAAATGATGGAAGGTCTCGTCTTCTCCTTTCGAGTAGGACAAGGGGTCGACATTGGATTGAAAATGAAAATCAATTGCAGCCCACTCTGATTCACTCAATACCTTGAGTGCTTGCGGAATGATCACTGTGTGTTCAATGTGCATGTGATTGAAGTAAAAGTTCAAGTATGCATTTGCAGCTTGGACGAAAGCACTTTTCCTAGACTCTCCCAGTAATTCCCAGGCCAATAACAAATGCTGCAATTGCATGCCCAATTGACTACTTTTTTGATGTTCAAGTTCGAGGGATTCCAGAGTTTCTGTTAACTCAGGACTGTGTTTGAGCACTGCTGGAAATAAATATTCACTCTCTTTGGGATGGTGCAATCGCTCTGGAAACTCTTCAATGTAGAAGAGCATCGCTCTGAGCACATCAAAGAAAAGTTTTGGATTTCCCTTTGGGCCTCTTTCGATCATCAAGTTCATGGATTGAAGCATTGCTGATATGGAGGAGTGCTCATCGTTAATGACTTGTATGGTTTTATGCATGCTGAGTCGCTTTTATTGATTTGAATTGGGTTTGAATGATTTCATGGTAGATCAAATGAAAATCATGAATTTGATGTAAATCAAGTGTTGAGGAATTACCCTGTCCCAAGAGTGACAGTGCGTACTTCACTATTCAAAACGATAAGACACAAATGCCCTTGCCTCTAAAGAATGGCTGTTCGATTTTCAAACTAGCACTCAAAAACTTTGATCTGACCAGCTTGAATTCCAGTGCTGAAGTTGCTGAGTTGCCGATGAAACTAAAAAGGGGGGGGATGGGTTCTAGGAAACAATGTGAATCAGTCAGGACTTCGAGATGGATGGCAGGGAAGTCTTTTTCAATGAGCCCTTATGGCTGGTTAATTTTGTAGGCTGGGCAATGGACTTTTTGATCAAAAGGGAAGTTCAAGCGATCATTGATCAATATCAATGTCAGCCTGCGATTTCACTTGCATCATTGCTTAACTTTAAATTTTTATTAAGTGGCGAGAGTAGGACTGTTTAAGTGCCATTTTTCAAGGAGCCTGCGATGAGTATAAAAATCAAAACGGAAATCCACACCGAGCGTTTTCAAAAGTGCAAAAATAGCATTTGCCTTGTCGACACGGAATCTAGTTTTGAGGAGTGTGCTTTGGCTCACCAATGCTTTGATGATGAGCCTTGCCCTCATATGCTCGCCTTAAGCAGATCTGAGTCTTTACAGAGCGACAACCCGAGGTTGAAAGAGCTCAGGAAACTTTTATAGACTCAGCATTCACGCCGAGAGTTGATGAGGTTCTGAAGTCGAGGCATGTCCAAGATGGCTAGACTTTTGTTGTTGATTTTGATGATGCCGTCGTCCTCGAGCTTGGTAAAAGTTCGGCTCACCGTTTCGATCTTGAGGCCCAGATAACTGCCAATTTCCTCTCGAGACATTCTGAGGTTGATCTCGGAAGCTGAAAAGCCCCTGGACTTCATCCTTTGGGAGATGTTCAAGATAAAAGCAGCCAACTTTTCCTCGGCTTTCATGCTACCCAGGAGCATCATGATATTGTGCTCATTGACAATTTCACGGCTCATGATTTTGTACACGTGGTGCTGAAGGGCATTGACCTCGTGGGCAATCGATTCCAATTTATCAAATGGCATCAAGCAGATCTCGGCGTCCTCTAAAGCGATGGCATCGCACGTGTGCAAGTCTGTGGCAATTCCATCAAGACCCATGACTTCGCCTGCCATCTGAAATCCGGTCACTTGCTCTCTTCCGTCCTCGCTGGAGATGACGGTTTTGAAAACGCCCGTGCGAATGGCATACAAGGCGTTGAATTTTTGACCATTGTGAAAAAGATGATCGCCTTTTTTGACTTTTTTGCGTGTCTCAACCAACTGATCTATTTTTTCAATGTCTTGAAAACTCAAACCCACTGGCATGCAAAGCTCTTTGAGGTTGCAATTGGAGCAGGCGACTTTAAAGTTTCTAATGTCCATGGAATTGTTTAAATCTCAGTCAATGGAATTGATTTTGAATCAAGAGAGGTGAGATTGGTGTGAAATGTTTGTGAAAAGCCGACATTTAAGGGTATTCAAGCCTTATTGGAGTCTAAAACAGCCCCTCGTTTGATGAAGTTAATCCTTTGGATGTACAAATCGCCCTTTGGGGTGCGATTGAGCTCAATCAAGACATCCCTGTTTTCAATGGGGTGTTGAGTGCGGTTGAAGATGTTGAGGTTGATGTTCAAGATCTGATCCAAGAGGCGATTGAGTTTTTGTCTGATGGAGCTGCTTGCACTTGAATTTTCTTCTCCATCTGGATATTTAAAGCTCACCACACCAGAGTGAGTCTCTGCTGATGAAATCCAAGCTTGCACACGTTGGGGAAGTTCTTGAGGAGCATACTTTTCGTAAAAGACAACTCGAACCACGTTGATGCTTTCTGAGTTAACAGAGGCTTGCATATCACGATCGAACTTGTCAAAGTCAGAGTACTCGATGTTCGATTTTGCTCGGCCCTCACCCAATAAATCCACTCCCGGTCCTGCGCAAGCTGAGAGCATCAGGATGAAGGTCAATAGAATAATTTTAAGCATGTGTGTTTGAGTATTTGTTCAAGTGCCAGAGAAAAAGCCACGCGGATTGAGGGCATCAAGCGTAATGGCAAATGTAGTGAAAGGCCTCATCCACATGGATTTCAAATGAAGAGTTGGCGTCAATGTGGAAACTCTCACCAGCGGAGACGGACTTCCAATCGCTTTGACCTTTCAATTTGTAGCGACATGTACCCTTGACGCACTCCATGACTTCGGCTGCAGCGGTGTTGAATACAAGTTGAGCTGCGAGGACCACGCCAACGCTTTTTTTGGTGCCATCGGCAAGTGTGAAGCTGTGTGAGACACACTTGCCATCAAAGTAAACATTTGCTGCGGTTTGAAGGTTTACGCTATTGAAGTGTTCGGTGATCATATGGGTTCAGAATGAAGCAGTGAATGAAAGAAAAAAAGCGGTAGGTTTGAAGTTCAAGGACCAGGGCCTATCAGGCCTTGGTCTATTGAACGAGGATCAATGTGTCCTTGATTTTTTTGCACCCTTGGCTGGTGCGCGAGTGCTGGTTGGTTTTTTGGCTGTTTTGCTAGCAGCGCGGGAGGTTTGAGTCCTTGCTGCCTTTAAATTGCCTGCAATGCGCATGCGAAGTGCATTGAGTTTGATGAATCCACCAGCATCAGCTTGGTTGTATGCACCACCGTCATCGTCAAAGGTGGAAATCTTGGTGTCAAAGAGGCTATCGGTCAGGCTCTCTCGTCCAATGCACATGATGGTGCCTTTGTAGAGCTTGAGGCGTACCACCCCGTTAGCAGTTTTTTGCGACGCATCAATGAGTCCTTGCAAGAGCTCTCTCTCGGGGCTGAACCAGTAACCGTTATAGATCAGTCTGGCATAACGTGGCATCAGGTCTTCCTTCAATGCCAATACTTCGCGGTCAAGGGTAATGGATTCAATGGCTCTGTGGCCCGTGAGCAAAATGGTTCCCCCAGGCGTTTCGTAGCAACCACGGCTCTTCATGCCTACATAGCGGTTTTCAACTTTGTCCAATCGACCAATGCCATGCTTTCCGCCCACGATGTTCAGGTGGGTGAGCACTTCTGCAGGGCTCATGGATTTGCCATCGATGGCAACGACATCACCGTGTTTGTAAGTGAGCTCAATGATTTGTGGCTTGTTGGGTGCTTTCTCGGGGCTCACGGTTAAGCGCCACATGTTGTCTTCTGGTGAGAAATTGGGGTCTTCTAAGATGCCGCCCTCGTAGCTGATGTGCAACAAGTTCGCATCCATGGAGTAGGGGGCGCCACCTTTTCTTTTCTTGAAATCTACTGGGATGCCATGCTGATCAGCATAGGCCAAGAGTTTCTCTCTCGAGAGCAAATCCCACTCCCTCCAAGGCGCAATCACCTTGACGTTGGGCATTAAGGCATAGGCACCAAGCTCAAAGCGGACTTGATCATTTCCTTTGCCAGTGGCACCGTGGCTGATGGCATCGGCTTTGCTCTTTTTTGCAATTTCCACCAATCGTTTGGCGATCAATGGCCTTGCAATGGATGTTCCAAGTAAGTACTCACCTTCATAAAGCGCATTGGCTCTGAACATGGGGAATACAAAGTCACGCACAAATTCTTCGCGAAGGTCTTCAATAAAAATGTTTTCGGGCTTGATGCCCATTTTGATCGCTTTGGCACGTGCTGGCTCAATTTCCTCACCCTGTCCAATGTCTGCCGTGAAAGTCACCACCTCGCAGCCATACTCATCTTGAAGCCACTTCAAAATGATGGAGGTGTCTAGTCCACCGGAATAGGCCAAAACCACTCTTTTGGGGGCTTGAGAGGAGCTTGCAGGTGCTGCGAGAGCGGGCTTGGCTTGAGAAAGAGATTTTTTTGTTTTGGACATTTTTAAAGATGCGGTAAAGCTTTGATTGGTGAATGACCATTGAAGCAATGGTGTATTTAACGCATCATTTTAAAGGATCTATGCCTGGATGATCTTTGGTGTAGCTGTTAAATATGCTTGACACAAAGAAACACCCCCAAAAATCACACCATGGGGTGGATTTTTGGGGGTGAAGATCTAGAGCTGGGGTTTATTGTTGAGGTGCAGAGCCAGGAGGGGGCACCATCCCATTGCTGGGTACATTTCCATAATTGGGTTGTGGATAGCCAGTTTGAACTGGGGCATAAGATGGTCCTGCAATAGGGGTGATTTGAAGTCTGACAGAAGGGCCTGGGTCGTTGGGCATTTGAGCCGTATATTGTTTGCCAGCAAATTCATAGACCACGCTGTAGGCTGTGACTCGACTTTCATAAACCATTTGTCGGGTGCAGTTTTGAACGTTTCTCACTTCAGGCGTTGGATTGCCTTCAATTTTGTCACCCAAGATTGCGCCGCCAAAGAGCCCCAACATGGTCGCTGCTGCTTTGCCATCGCCGCGCCCAACGCTGTTGCCAATGGCGCCGCCTGCAATGGCACCCATGGCTGCACCGGCACCTGATTTGGGACCATTGACCGCAACTTGTTCATTGGTACAAACTTGCCTAGGTGTGGCCACTTGTTGAACGATAGGGGTTGCAGATAGCACTCGTGCAACCTCTTGGGCTTGGGCAAAGGGTGTCAAAGCGATCACAGTCAAAGTCAAAAGTGAGCTTGTGATGGGGTTGAGGGTGTTTTTCATGTGGTCTCCGCTGAAATATTTCAATAATTTGTATCTTGGGGTAGAAGTGTCAATCTCAAGTCTCTAATGAGTAAAGCTTTGTGAACCAACCCCTGTGTCAGGCGTGGTTCAAGGCGCTAGAGAAATTTGAATCAAACTCATCACAACATAACGTTTGTCCACTCCTCGGGGTTGACACCAATCACCAAGTGTTTGGGCTCTACCTCAACCACAGGGCGTTTGATGAGTGAAGGGTGAAGTGACATGGCTTGAATGGCGGATTGAGCATCCTGCACCAAAGACTGTTCACTCTGTGGTAATTGGCGCCATGTGGTGCCCTTTTTATTGAGTACCACTTCCCATCCCATGACTTTGACCCATTGCTTTAATGCGCTTAACGGCACGCCTGCTTTTTTGAAATCATGGAACTCATATTCCAAACCTCGTTCTTCAATCCATGTTCTTGCTTTTTTAACCGATTGACAATTGGGAATGCCGTAAACTTTTATTTTGTGTTTTGTGCTCATGTTTGAATCTGAAAATGTGGACTGACCTCAGATGTCCAAGTCAATGGCTCGGTCTAACAGGGTTTTGTCTTTGCGCAGTAAAGATTTCGCTATTTTATGTGTAGGCGTGTAGGGCAGTTGCTGTTCAAAAACCACGTATCGAGGGACTTTGGTGGCTGCAAGCTGCGACAGACACCAACCTAGCACCTCTTGGGCTGAGAGGGGTTGATCGGACTTTAAAACAATCACCGCCATGATGTCATCCTCGCCCAACTCAGAGGGCACTGCAATGGTGGCTACTTCATTGACCTGAGGCATTGCGGCAATGACTCTGTCAATTTCAAGCGCCGAGATGTTTTCACCACGTCTTCTAATGATGTCATTTTTTCGAGAAACAAACGTGTAATAACCGTCTTCGTCTTGGCTCACCAAATCTCCCGTTTTAAACCAACCCTCTTCAAAATGGGCTGCGGTTTGTTCAGGGTCCCTGTAGTAGCCTTGCATGATGATGGGCGTTTTGACCCACAACTCGCCAACGGTATCAACGCCCAAAGTGACACCATTCTCGTCCACGACTTTGCATTTGGCCCATGGCTGGTCTGGGTCCGGATGCTTGCCCTCCGGTCCCATGGTGCCTGGTTTTTGTAGACCAAAAAACGGGCTGCAAGTCACGCCTGGTATTTCTGTCATTCCGTAGCCGCTTACCAAGTGTGGAATGTGAAACTCGCCTTGAAACGTTTCAAATGCAGAATGCCTAACCCCATAAGCCGCTCGCAGGGTGTGGTAGGTGTTGAACTCTTCTCTGAGTCTTTTCTTCAAGATCTGGCAAGCAGCTTCAATGACGTTGACCACCGTGGCTTTTGATTGAACGGCTTGATTCCAAAACTGTGAGGCTGAGAACCTGGGGACTATGGCCAAAGAAGCGCCTGAGGCCAAAGTGCCGGAGGCCGAGTAAAAGAGTGCATTGATGTGAAAAAAGGGAAGCACAATCATTAAGCGATCTTCAGCCTGCAAGTACATTCTTTCTACAAAAGTTTCTCCTGCCAGAAGGAAATTCTTTTGACTGTGCATCACGCCTTTTGGAAAACCTGTGGTGCCGGATGTGTAAATGATCAAGCAAGTGTCTTGCTCCTCAGGCGGCGAGAGATGAATGTGGCGCCTGAGGACTTCTAGACGTTTCGCAGCTGGGTCAGATCTCGATTCAAGCATTTCTTGAAATCTCAATTGAACCTCTTTAGATTCACTCGGATCATTTTCACTTTGCAAAGCCACAGCGATGGGGTGGTTTTGAGAAAGCTTTTCCATTGCGCTTTGTGCACTGGCTCTAGCATGTTCATCATGGAAGAGGAATTTGGGTTGAGCATGCTCCAAAACGTAGAGCGTCTCAGCGGTTGCAAACTCGGGGTTGATCGGAACCATGATGGCTTTGAGTTGGGAGCATGCAAGTAGCAACAACAAATGTGCTTTGTGATTCCTGGCCATGATGCTCACTCTGTCGCCAATCGCTATGCCCAATTCCAAAAGTGAAGCGCTCAATTGGAGATACTCTTTTTGAAACGCTGGCCAAGATGTCTCTTGCCCTTCAAACCAGCAAAAGGTATCTGTTGACTTCTTTTCAAGCCGACTTTGAAAGGCATCGGCTAGAGTGAAATTGTGTTTCCGGTATCGCCTTAAGACCTCCAAAGGCGGCACTAAGGGGTTTGGGACATTGGAGAGATGGGAATTCATGGCTTAGGGACAATCAAATGGGCTTGGAATGTTGTAATAAAGGGGCAGGGGGCGGTGAAAATTGTCAATTTATACTTGACCAAGATCCCAAGGCGCAGCCAGAGCCAAAGTCGAGCACTCCATCTTTTCTCAATCAGTGACAAAACCTCAAGATCATGAACGCCATCATAGATTTAAAAAATCAGTCTCCATTAGGTGTTTTCCAAGAGCATTGTCGACAAGGTCACTTGGCCTACCAGTTGTCCCCATCGGGTGAGGCTGTTTTTTATCCCAGAATTTGTGAACCCAAAACTGGCGAGGAGCTCACCTGGAAGCTCTCCGCAGGTCTAGGCGTGGTCTACGCCGTCACTGTTTTGTATCCCAAAGGAGAGAGCCCTTACAACGTCGTGTTGGTCGAGATGGATGAGGGCTTTCGCATGATGAGTTGCGTGACGGGTATTGATCCTGAGCGGGTTGAGATTGGTATGCGAGTCAAGGTGCACATGGATTTGAGTGATCCAGAGCGACCTCTACCCTTGTTTGCGCCTTTCCCATCGAGTCCGGAGGACCTAGCATGAGTGAGATCCATACTTCTGGAAGGGCAAAAATAGCCATTGTGGGTGCGTGTGAGGCCGACCTGGGGCAATGTGCGCAAGGCACTTCCCCCGTGGATTTGATGGCTCAAGCCTCATTAGGGGCTCTGGCGCAGGCGGGTCTTAAGTTAAGCGATGTCGATGGACTTTTCAGTGCAAGTACCCAAATCAGATTCGCAACCACAGCGTTGAGCGAGTATTTGGGCTTAAATCCCTCTTACCATGATGGCACACAAATGGGGGGGTCTTCCTTCATGACGCACTTGGCGCATGCCATCTATGCCTTGGATGCTGGCCTATGCAACGTAGCCCTGGTGGCATACGGTAGCAATCAACGCTCGATCACGAGGCAGGCTGCCAGTCCCAGAGAATTCAACCCCTATGAAACGCCATACAAACCGATGTTGCCCATCTCTGCCTATGCGCTGGCGGCATCTAGGCACATGTACGAATTTGGTACAACCCGTGAGCAGCTCGCTGAGGTGGCTGTGGCTGCAAGGGGCTGGGCCCGTCTCAATCCACGGGCTTGGGACCGAGACCCTTTGAGCATAGATGATGTGTTGAGGTCACGGATGGTGAGCTCTCCTCTGACCCTTCGGGACTGTTGTTTGGTCACTGATGGGGGAGGAGCACTTGTGCTCACCCGAGCTGATCGGGCAAAGCACCTCAGCTCAAAAGCGGTGTATGTCTTGGGGCACGGTGAATCCTTGTCGCACATGAGCATCTCCGGTATGCCCTCTCTCACCACCACCGCGGCCAGCATCAGTGGCCCTAAAGCCATGAACATGGCAGGTGTGAAGCCCTCGGAATTTGATTTGGTCATGCTCTACGACGCCTTTACGATCAATACGTTAATGTTCCTTGAGGATCTGGGTTTTTGTCCCAAGGGTGAAGGTGGACATTTTGTGAGCGCTGGCGCCATTGCGCCAGGGGGAAAGTTGGCGGTCAACACCAATGGAGGAGGCTTGTCCTATGGGCACCCGGGCATGTATGGCTTACTTTTGCTGGTTGAAGCCGTGCAGCAATTGAGAGGCGAGTGCGGTGAGCGTCAAATTCCCAATTGTCAGTTGGCATTGGCGCATGGCAATGGAGGTGTTTTTTCGACCCAGTCCACCTTGGTTTTGGGGCTAGACCCCAGTTGATTCATTCCTTTGCCGAGATGTCGTGCATCTCCCGCCTTTGAAGGTGTCACAATGGCAGGCTTCAACGGTTTAACGTTTCAAAATAGAGAGTTCGCGTGTCAAAGTCCTTGCAAGAGTGGTTAAGTCAAATTGAGTCACTGCACCCAAGCACCATTGAGATGGGGTTGGAGAGAGTCAGTGTCGTGGCAAAAGCCATGGAAATTCAAATCAAAGTGCCTGTCTTTACGGTGGCGGGCACCAATGGCAAGGGATCGACTTGCGCCATGCTGGAGGCCATTTTGTCGCAATCTGGCTACCGTGTAGGTTTGTACACCTCTCCTCATTTGGTGGACTTTGTGGAGCGCTGTCGCATTCAAGAGGAGTCGGTGAGTGAGGATTCCCTCATCAAAGCCTTTGAGTTTGTAGAGGACAGGCGAGCTCAGGTGAGCTTGTCTTATTTTGAGTTCACGACCTTGGCGTTTCTTCACTTGCTCTCCAACGCAGATTTGGATGTGATCATCCTTGAGGTGGGGTTAGGCGGGCGTTTGGATGCGGTCAATTGGGTGGATGCCGATTGCGCCATCATCACCAGCATCGATATGGATCACATGGACTACTTGGGGCCTGATCGCGAGAGCATCGGTTTTGAAAAGGCTGGGATCATGCGTGAGTCTCGAACGGTCGTGGTCAGTGATCCTTTGCCTCCACAAAGTGTGTTGGATCACGCAAAGGCTTTGAATGCTGATTTGTGGCTCTTTGGAAGGGACTTCAACTTCTCTGGGGACAAGCAGCAGTGGGCTTGGAGGGGGCGCTCTAAGGGTTACAGTGGCTTGGCTTACCCGGCTCTTAGAGGAGCCAACCAACTCTTGAACGCCAGTGGGGTCTTGGCTGCATTGACCTCGCAAAGGGAGAGGCTACCCGTCACGGCTCAGGCGGTGAGAAATGGTCTTGCCATGGTTTCACTGCCTGGACGCTTTCAAATTGTGCCTGGAACGCCTCAGTTGGTCCTGGACGTGGCTCACAATCCACATGCGGTGGCCGCACTCACAGAAAATTTGGACGCCATGGGATTCTTTCACAATACACACGTGGTGTTTGGTGCCATGAAGGATAAGGACGTATTGGCCATCATGAAGCGAATTGCTCATTTGGTCGATGTTTGGTATTTTTGTGACTTGCCGACTACTCGGGCATTAACTGCAACACAACTGCATGAACTGTGGAGTGCCAATGCACCACCAAGTGCTCAAAAAGCCTTGGTCTTTGAATCCCCTCAGATCGCTTTGAGTCAAGCCATCTCCAATTCAACCCCCGCTGATAGAATCGTCGTGTTTGGTTCTTTTTACACGGTTGGTGCCGTTTTGGCTCACGGGCTCCCCAGGCTAGATGCACCTCACATGGGTTCTTAAGCGCATGGCTTTCTTTAAATTTCGCGTTAACCATCAAGACGATCTCAATGCCTCTGCCCACCAGGGTCAAAGCATGGAAGTGCTCCGGCAAAAAGTGCGTCATCGACTGATTGGGTCGGCCATTTTGGTGTTGATTGCAGTCATTGGATTTCCTTTGATTTTTGACACTCAGCCCAGACCCGTCGCTTTGGATGTCGCCATTGATATTCCTGATAAAGCTCGAGTGGGGGTTCAAACCCCGCCCACCCCGCTAAAGAACTCGACCCAAGTCAAAGCACCGCCCCTGGATGAATCTATACCCAGTGAGTCACCCATTAAGGAGCCATCTCAGGCCCAGTCGCCTGTCTCTCAAGTGGAAACTGTGAGCGCCAAGCCCCAAGCTGCCGCTCCTGTGACTCCACCACCACCTGCACCCTCAGCCAAGGTGGCCCCAGTGGTGGCGGCCTCAACTCAGTCGGACTCAGTCTCCGCACACCCCAAAGAGTCAGCTCCTAAAACCTCAAAGTCAAGCGAAAAAGTCGAAAGCGTGAACGCGAAGGCTGGACTAGATCCCAAAGAGGTCATCGTGCCTTCAACCAGCAACGCAGCTGTGCAAAACGCTTCCCCGTCCGACTCTAAAAAAGAAGCTTCTAACAAGGAGTCTTCTGTTGCAAAAGACAACAAGGACAAAAAGGAAGCGGACAAGCCAAAATCTGATTCAGGCCGTTTTGTGATCCAAGTGGGCGCCTTTACGGATGATCAAAAGGTCAAAGAGATCAGGGAAAAACTTGAAAAAGCCAGCCTACACACCTTCACGCAAGTGGTGACGCTCAAGGATGCGAAGAAAACAAGAGTTCGTTTGGGCCCCTTTGCGACCAAAGAGGAAGCCAACCACACGATGACCAAAGTTCATGCACTGGGCTACAACCCGACACTGATCACCTTGCCATGACGGTCTTTGACTGGATCGTCATCGCTTTGGTCGTTTGGAGTTTGGCCAAAGGGTTTTGGATGGGTTTCATCAAAGAGATTTTGTCCTTGATGGCTTGGGTTTTGGGCCTGGTTTTTGCGGCCTTTTATGCAAGTGAAGTTGGCGCTGCCCTTCCACTCGCCGGTTCCAGCGAGGGCTTGCGAAATTTGATTGGCTTTGTACTGATTTTTGTTTTGATCTCTGTGCTCATGAGCATTTTGGCTCGGGTACTACGCCAAATGGTGAGTGCGGTCGGGTTGGGGTGGGCCGATCGATTGTTGGGAAGTGTTTTTGGTTTGTTGAAGACCGCTTTGTTGCTGTTTTTGGTGACCTTGGTGGTGACCTCAACACCACTTGAAGAAATGGATTTTTGGCAGCAATCTTGGGCTGCCAAAGAATTAGAGCAAGCGTTTGGGGTTGTCAAACTCATCACCCCCATCGATTTAGGAAAGTATGTGACTTAATATGTGTGGAATTGTTGGCGTGATCTCAAACGCACCGGTCAATCAATTGATCTATGACGCACTTTTACTCCTTCAGCACCGTGGGCAAGATGCTGCTGGAATCGTCACTCAATTGGATCAAAAGTTTTTCATGCACAAGGCCAAAGGCATGGTGAGGGATGTCTTTAGAACCCGAAACATGAGAGCGTTGCCCGGCAATGCAGGTCTTGGGCAGGTTCGCTACCCTACAGCAGGTAACGCATACAGTGAGGAAGAAGCTCAGCCCTTTTATGTGAATGCGCCTTTTGGTTTGGTTTTGGTTCACAACGGCAATTTGACCAATGCCAAAGCTTTGAAGGCTGAGCTTTTCTCAACCGATCATCGTCACATCAACACGGAAAGCGATTCTGAGGTGTTGTTGAATGTATTGGCCCATGAGCTTGAAAAAACAACGCGTGGTCTACCTCTGGGCCCTCAAGATGTGTTTGCCGCTGTGAGGGGTGTTCACCAAAGGGTCAAAGGCTCTTACTCCGTGGTGGCCATGATTGCGGGTCACGGCATTTTGGCTTTCAGGGACCCACATGGCATTCGTCCACTTTGCTATGGAGTGAGCCAAGACGGCGCTGTCATGGTTGCTAGCGAATCGGTGGCCTTAGAAGGGACGGGGCACCCGATGGTGCGCGATGTGGCTCCTGGAGAGGCCTTGTTCGTTGATTTAAAGGGAGCTGTTCATTCCCAACTTTGCAGTGATCAAGCGGTTTTGAATCCCTGTATTTTTGAATTTGTTTATCTGGCTCGTCCTGACTCAACCCTGGATGGTATTTCGGTTTACCAAGCGCGATTGAACTTAGGTGAAACGCTTGCCAAGAGGTTGGTCTCGCAGGTGCCTCCCAGTGATATTGACGTTGTGATCCCCATTCCTGAGTCCAGCAGGCCGAGTGCCACTCAACTCGCGCACCTGATCGGTAAGCCCTATCGAGAAGGGTTTGTGAAAAACCGCTATGTGGGTCGAACTTTTATCATGCCAGGTCAAGGGGTCAGAAAGAAATCGGTTCGCCAAAAACTGAGCGTCATCAAAAGCGAATTTCAAGGCAGAAATGTGCTCTTGGTCGATGACTCTATTGTGCGGGGCACAACCTCGCGAGAAATTGTGATGATGGCCAGAGATGCAGGTGCTAAAAAAGTCTACTTGGCCTCAGCAGCTCCTCCCGTTCGATACCCCAATGTGTACGGCATCGACATGCCCACCAACGAGGAGTTGGTGGCGCACGGCAAAAGCATCGAGGAGGTCAGAGAGATCATTGGCTGTGATGCTTTGATTTACCAAGATGTCGATGCGATGAAACGTGCTGTGCTTCAAGCCAAGAGCGCTGCTCACCCATCCATTGGAGGCTTTGACGCCTCTTGTTTTGATGGCGTTTATGTGACTGGTGATTTGAACGAAGCCGATATCGAGCGCATGAGCCTTGGACGAGTTCAGCAATCTCAATCTAAAGACAACTCGCGCTTATCCCTTCCCAACTTCAATGACGAGTGAGGTTCAAGACATGACACA
>Ga0164297_10003257_pt1 | contig 15230 bp, 13 predicted proteins | sample GEODES058metaG_FD_113539 | JGI IMG/M metagenome (GOLD analysis project Ga0164297, IMG submission 113539) | Dystrophic lake water microbial communities from Trout Bog Lake, Wisconsin, USA - GEODES058 metaG | ecosystem: Environmental > Aquatic > Freshwater > Lake | place: USA: Trout Bog Lake...
AATCTGCCGCTGGGAAGCCAGGTTACCATCATCGCCTCATCCACCTTTTCACTGAATGTTTCCACGCCAACAGAGATCATAAACAGCAGCGCCATTGTGAGCGCAGTGCAGCAGGGCGTCAGCAGCTCCCTAGGCGTGGACCCAGCGGCTGTGGCCGTGACTGTCGAGTCGGGCAGCCCTGATCCCAACGCCAACGGCACGGTCACGTCTGTGGTCCAAGTTTTTGTGCAGCATGGCGCCATCGGCGATGTCAGCCTGCCCGATGCCGCCGCCGTCGGCAACAATGTGAGCGGCAGTGTGACGCCGTCGGGTGTTGGCATTCAGGGCGGCAACGCCACTGTTGCTATCGCCGCCAGCAGCGACACGGCGACGCAGGGTTTCATTCCGTCTTTTGGTCCGGCGCCATCACCCTCAGGCAACGCAACGGTTCCCACGGCATCTGTACTGAATGTGACGGATTTCTCGGCTGCTGTCGCGGACGAAGTTGCCACAGCTGTGCCACTGGCAGTCAAAGCCGCGCTGGTGTCAAACAATGTGACGGATGCCACGGTGAGCAGCGTCAGCGTGCCTGACACCAGCACGGCAGCAAGCGTGGCCCTCCCAGGCCCTGATGTGACCACCGCATCGTCTCAGCTGCTTGGAGGCAGCGCCGTCAGCGGCAATGCGCAGGCGGGCACGCAGCAGCGCAGCGGCGTCGCCGCGCCTCCGCCATCCATGGTCAATGTAGCAGTGCCTCCTGCCCCTGCGGCGGCACCCCCGCCTCCATGGCATTTCCCCGCCGTCATCGCCAACTACTCCAGCGCTGGCATCACGCCAGGCGGCATGCTGGCCGTCTCAATCGCAGCGATGGCGGCAGCGGTGGCGTTGTGAAGATACAGCAGCGTCAATCAGTCAAGGTGGGGAAGAAATCAGGACAGGAAGACCCGGAGCGCACAATCAAGCGCTACAGGATGGAATCAGAAGCCCAAAGTGCAATCAATCGTCGGCGTCCATGCCCACGTCACGTCACCTTGTCCCCCCTCGCTCAGTCAACGTGCTCCGCGGCCCCGCGCCCCTGTGCGCACTCCCAGCAACCGTCACCTACACGCGCGCTCTGCGTCACTTTACCTTGCTTGCGCGCCCTACACGCGTGTGGGGAGCCGTTCCTGTGCGGGCCCAGCTATGGCGACTCAGGCCGTTGCTGACACTATCAGCTCCTGGACGGGCGGCTACACGCTGTCCAGCTTGTGGTCAAGCAGCGACGCACTCGCTGCAAGTGCCGGAGGAGCAGCCTCAGGATCAGCCGCGGACTTGTCTTGTGATCCAAGCTCGCCCTGCAGACTCAGCGGAGCAGCTGGATCTGACACCCCCCCCGGGTCCGACGACGACGACTCCGTTGCGTTCGGCAGTCCAGACGATGACCCTGCCCACTGGCCTCGGTTTCGTGCAGTTTGGGCTGGAGAGGCCGACGTGACCAAGGATGCTGCTCTGCGCCGTTGGAAAGGTCATAAGCGGTGGCGCGCGATCAACGACATGGATACCGTGTTGAGCCGCCCACAGACGAATTTCAGCTTTTTCAAGGCGGCGTACCCACACGCGTTCCATAAGCGATCAAAGGATGGCAGCATTCTGCATCTGGAGCGCGGTGACCGATTCGCTCACCTGGTTACCACCGCCACAGCTGCCGGCCTCACTGCGGCTGACGCAGCCATGCACACGGCCTGCCTGAACGAGTACCTTGCGACGGTGTTAGACGCCCGTCCCTATCCAGGAGGCCGAGTCATCCGCATTGTTGACTGTTCCGATCTGAGCTTGTGGGACATGTCCAGCACGGGCGTGGTTGCATTCGCCCGCGGATTTGGTAGCGTTATCGGGCCTCACTACCCGGAGCGTTCTTCCCGCGTGTTTGTGGTGAATACTCCAGCCTCATTCGCAACTGTCTTCCATTTGATCTCCGGCGTGTTTACGAGGCGCCTGCTGGACAAGGTCTCCGTGTACAGCGTCGCAGATGCAGCTGCTGCGGCTGAGGCGCTGCGAGAGGTGGTCGATCCCGAGTGCCTACCAGCCCAATATGGCGGCACCTGTTCGTGTGCAGGCGGTTGCTTTCGCGGCGCACCCGAAGAACAGCGGCTCTGGGACCTCGTTGAACGAGTGACGCCACAAGAAACACGGCTGCCTGTGCCCTCGACGGCAGATGAATAGGAGCCGGAGCCACGCTGGCAGCCAAAACTTTGTGAACGCGCCCTCGCCTGTTCTGTGTAACGCCTACATCCTACGAGTGTTGCTGGCTTTGTCCGAAGTCGTTGCAGACGTGCGTGTGAAGTTGCGGCCGCCTGTCACAGCAGAGAGGACTGAATGCTTGCAGTAAACACAAGCATGTCACCCGCTGGGGCTGCTCTTGTGCGCCCTACTGCCTCGTCCGCGAGCTTAGCGACAGCCACGGTGCGTGGGTCCCGTAGGCCGGGTGCTGGGGGCGTGGGGGTGTGGTGAGTCAGGTACATGCAGCAGCACAAACTGCAAATTCGGCCGCCTGTGTGTACCCGCCCCTGAAGCTTGCGGCCCCAACACCGTGCCTTGCCACTGCATGCTTCCTGGCAACTGACGTTTGCAACGCTGCGCTGTGGGGGTGCAGGCAGTGGCCAACGGTGAGAGCAACAACCCTCTGGATGTGAGCTTGAGAGCCATCTCAGGGGCCGGGGCTGCCGTCGGCAACGCTGTCGCGTGGCCGTTCCAGCAGCTCAACGGTGCATTGCTGGCCCCTGCCATGGATGCCACTGGCAAGGCATTCAGCGCGGCAGGTGCAAATATTACGACTGCTGTGCAGTCTGCGACGGAGATGACGCAGAAAGCAGCTCAGATGGCTGGCAATGCGATTCCACCCCTCCCCGACTTCATGGGCGCCGGTGGAAGTCCGCGGGAGGCGACAACTAGCAATGCGGACAGCGCAAGCGAAGCGCCTAAAGCAGCGCTGCCGAAACTAGCAGATGTACCAGCAGCAGCTGCTGCTCAAGCGCCGCCTAGCAAGAGCCGACAGGTGATTAATAGCATAGCAGATAAGAGGCCACGGCTGTGCGGGTCGTTTGGCGATGCTGTACATTCAGCAGTTCTGCGATGCGCAGATGCCTGGTCTGTTGCGCGCTATGGCAAGCCGCTGGATCTGTGGGTGGCAGCGCCAGTGGCAGAGGGGGCGGCACTACCGGTGGCGTTGGAGTCGCAGGTGCAGCAGGTGCTTGATGGAGTGACGGAGACGATGTTCGTGCTCGCATGTCTCCTGATTGCGCTCTGCTTCATCAACCTGCTGCACTCCTTCATGTTAGGCTCTGAATACTGGTACACGTGATGTCTTGCAATGCACAATACTGCTGCACTACCGAACCCGTGTGCACGTGCACGCGGTTGTCCTTGTCACTTTCTTGCCCTCTTCGGGGAAGCAAGCAAAGTCTCCACGCCATGTCCTCCCTGGAGGTGGACTCGCAGCAGCTGCTGCGGGCCGACCGCGCTGTGAAGGCTGAGAAGGGCATCTGCTTGAAGGTGAGCCAGAAGACTGCGATAGGCATCACAGTCGGCGGCGTCATCGTCTCCTTCCTCATCGGCCTCGCCATCGGCTTCGGGTGCGTTGCCTCGTCACACGGCGCCACGTCGACGCCCAGGCCCGGGCTTGCGAGCGGAGTGCGCGTTCGCACGGGAATTGTGTGGGCGCTAAAGCCCTATGGCTGCTCTGCTTGCACCCGCCCCACCTGCGCACCTCGACACAGCGCGCACGCACGCAGCCCGCACTCCGTCAACTGCTCTACGCTGCTACACACCGTGCGCTGACTCGCTCTCGCTCTCGTGTGTCTGTGCGCCTCCGGGCCTTCTTCGCGGCTCTTGTTTTGACCAGTGGTGGCCAAAACGCGCCTCCCACCGCCCTGTCCAACATCATCCCCCGCACGCCGTCCCCGCCGCCGCCGCCGTGGTTCCTGGCGCCTCCAGCGGTGGTGCCGTCCTGGCTGGGTTCGCCAACGCTCAGGGCGGTGTCTACCATGTCGCTGGCTGCGCTCAGCCCGAGTGGCCTGTGGGACCGCCTGACGTGGGACGCTGCCGGCAACCGCCTGTTTGTGGGCCTGCAGACAGACGGCTTGGCTATGATCAAGTTCGCGCCGGCAAGCAACGGCATGCTGGGCAACGTGACCCTGGGGCCCTCCCTGGTGGCTGGCACCTCCGGCACCAACGGCCTGGTCATCGCCGGCTCTCTCGGCTTCTCGGGCGATGCTGCCGGCTTCACGGGCACTGGCGGCGTGTACGGCACTGGCGTGACGCTCATCAACATGAACACCATGACCGTGAAGTCCGTCGTGCCCATCGCACAGGGCGTCGGTGTTGACAACGCCGTCTACGACAAGTTCTCCAGCACTGTCATTGCGGTCCTTGTGAACGGCAGCGTCGTGTCCATGAACGCAGCCACGGGCGCCGTCATCAAGACTGCCAACATTATCACAGTGTCCTGCGCGCCATCGCAGCCATGCGACCCGCTCGAGTTCCCCACCTCTGACGGCGCTGGCAACATCTTCGTCAACAATGCTCCTGGCAGTGCAGTCGTGCAGTTCGACTCCAAGACGCTGGCCGTCAAGAACACGTACTCCACTCCCGCTATGGGCTGCATTGACCCCACTGGCCTGGACATCGACACCAAGAACCAGCGCCTGTTCATTGGCTGCGGAGATGCCTCGACTCCCGTCCTGCTGATCTTGAACTCCGCCACCGGCGCCATGATCACCACCGTGCCCATCGGCCGCGGCAACGACGGCGTCATCTACGACGCGGCTCGCGGCCTCATCTATGCTAGCTCTGGCACGGTGGGCACCATCACCGTCATCCAGCAGAACAGTGCAAACGACTACGCCGTCCGCGAGGTGCTCTTCAGCGCTGTCGGAGCGCGCACGCTTGCGCTGGATCCGGCCACGGGCACCCTTTTCACCGCCACTGGCGAGGGGCGCTACAACCCGTCCAATCCAGTGGATGCGGACTTCGCGGGCACCATGTACAGCCCCAACGAGTTCTTCGGCAACACCGTGCGCGTCCTCATGTTCGCTCCGCGGTAAATAGAGGTCTATACGTCTGAGGTGGACAAAACGACGATGCAAATCGATACACAGATTACACGCGCTCGCACTGTCCATTAGTGCACTAGTCGTCACACTCCGCCTCCCGCTCGCACGACGCTGCCAGCTCCAGAGGCGACGGCAGCGTGTTGACGCGCGCAAGTGCAGCAGCCACCGCTGCTGCTGCCTCATCATGTGCGGCGGCGGCGTCAGCAACAGACAGCGTGCGTGTCAGATGACGCATCACATCATCATCGTCTTCACCTTCGTCATCAGTCAGTCCGCCATCCGCAGAGGCAGTCAGATAATTGTCCTCGATGTGGAGGCCCACCAGCGTGTCTGGTGAGGCCACCTCAGGCGCAACAGTTCGCAGCTGAGCATCCATGCCAGCACTCGTGCGCCAGTAGTCTGATGGAAATGCCAGCGATTGATCATGAGCATCGCCGCTCAATGCAAGGAGCTGCCACATGGGCGTTACCGCCAGTGACGGCGCACACACCGGCGTGTCGCTCACACTCGCAGCGGCTGCTGCTGCCGCAGCGGATGACCAGTGCGCGACATCAGCATCAGATTGGGCCTTGGCCAAGTTATCCGCGTACTGCCGCACAGCAGCACAGGCAGCATCGCCAGCGGAACCAGCATCAAGCCCTGGTGTCGGCGACAGTGTAAGCGCAGCAAGGCCACTCTCCGCAAGCAAACCCTTCAGGCTGTCTTTTCGGCGTAGAGATGTCGCAACCGCCTCCGCTGCCGCCACCACTGCCTCATCCCGCAGCGATGCCAGATGTGCCATGCGCGCGCTGTACAGTGACTCGCAGCCATCATCTGAGAGACGCGACTTGCCTTCATCATCGTCCTCGTCGCGATCAAAGCACTGAGGCGTCACCGAGCCAGGCGAACAAGCCACAGAGGAACTCATGCTGGAAGTCGGTGACGCTGGACGAGTCATGTCGATGATATGGTGGCTCTCAGCAGCTTGCTGGCTCTCCTCGCTGGCCATGACGTCCTCATCCGTGGTGCCCCACCGCAGATGTAGCAACTGCGAGAGAGCAGCCATAGACGAAGCGCAAGTCGCTGCCGCCACGCGGCACGTGTGCATGTCATTCGCTCTGGGCGACGGAAGGGCAGTCACGAGAGCTGCATCGCCGACACTGCGTGCGGAGCCAGGCACTGAGCTCTCCGCATCGCACTCCTCCTCATCTGCAATACTGTTGTGCACGCGTTCGCCATCCCGCGGGGATGTACTCCGCCCGATGGATGCAAACAGCTGTGCCGTGAAACTGGGGGTAGCGGTACTGCCGTTCCGAGGAGAGGACTGCGTCCACATGGGTGCTGGTGTTGCCTCGGGCCTGTGAACAAGCTCCACACTGCTGCTGATCAGTGTCCCACGCGACACAGCGCCGCTGCTGGCCATCTCCAGCCGACGAGGTGCCGCTGCTGTCCGAGATTGAACCGCAATCGGAGCAGCTGTCGGAGCAGGTGGTGGTGGGATGCTCATCGTTGCTGTGCGCGCAGCTGCGAGGTCGGCCTTGAGCGCCGCATTCTCAACACGCAGAGTGTTGTTTTCATCGCTCAGCATCGTGAACCAGCGCTCAGTCTGGCAGCGCAGCATCGCAAGAAGCGAGGAATCCGCGCCAAAGCCAGCACCAACGGCAGTAGACTCACTACTGCCGCGGCCAGCAACCATGGCGCGGCGCATGCCGCGTGCAGACACATTGTCAGCTGGTTGCTGACCCACACGCCAGAAAGGGCGGCCTCGAGGCGTGATAACACTGTCCAGAGCCCGGGCGGAGAGGTGCTCGTGTCCAAGCTGTTGCTGCGATTCCAACTCCCACGCATCCCAGATGTGGTCCCAGTGCAGACGGCGCAGCGCTTCATCAGGCGCAGCTGCCGGTGGCGCTGCAGCAGGCATCCAGCAGCAGTGTGAGCCGCACAAAAGAGCTGTCAGAGCGCTGTTCCAATGCCGTGCTTCGCTCGGGCCGTGGGACATGTGGCTCACAACCACATCGTGGTGGTGGCACCCACCTGCGACGCACGAAATTAAAAAGAACCAAGGTGCGGCGGGGGAGTATCGAACAAACTTGCCTCGAGGCGTTCACAGCTCCACAGCGCGTGGCTTGGCTTTTCGGGGCCGCCTTTGACCCGCGGCAGCTGCAAGCAGCGCGGCTGTGTCAGTATCCGCAGATGACGGCAGCCCAGATGACGATCGCGATGTCGGCTTCGCGGTGGTATCCTTGCTGACAGGCGAGCGGGCAATAGGCGCTACGCCTGGCGCGCTATCTTCCCCGCCAGCCCAGCCACGGGCCCAGCTGGCATGCAGCGCCATATCTGACACTGCGGCGCCGGTGAGCTTGCCTTGGCTGCCGAGGCGCAGGGCTTGGTCAGCAGTGATGCCGGTCGCCGATGGCGCTGGCGCCAGTGCAGGCTGCGGCGGCTGGTCGTCTGATGACGGTGCGGCAACAACAGCAGCAGCAGCAGCATCCGTTGAAGTCATAACTGATGAAGAGCCGCCATCAGAGAAGGCATCGCTTGCAGCAACACTGGCATTCACTGCGGCAAGTCCGTCAACATCGCACGCTGCAGCAGATGCGCCATTCATTTCATCGTGCAGCGCAAATGACTGGTCTGCATCCGGTGCAGTTGTCACCTGTGTCTGCGTTGTTGACGTCCGCGGCACTGGAGAAACAGCGTACAAGGCCGCATCTTTAGCCCATCCTAGCCACGATCTGGAAGTGCTCCCTCCAGCACCGGGCTTGAGTTCTCCACGCGAGGAGTCTAGTGAACCGCGCGCCCCGGATGCATCCTCTCGAGAAGCAGTCGACATGGGCGAATGCAGCTCGTCCATACTTGGCCTTGCCTGCCCTAATACGCTCGTCATCGGAGTCGCACTTGCTGATGCAGATACTGGCGTCATCACGCCAGGAGATGCGGTGCCGTCTTCATCATCAGGGCGAGTTGTGCGCAGGCGAGGAGGCATGCCCACACGCCCGACAGGTGCAGGTGCATCCACAGATGCCGCTACAAGCACAGATGCCGCCACATCTTCTGTCAGAGCTCGCAGGCGTTGTCTCAGCTTTGCCCCCTCGTCAAGTTCCTGTTCCAACCGAGATTGCGCATCAGCGTGCATATCCCGTAGCTTGTCGTTTGCAGCCTGAGCAGTACTGAGTCTGAAACGCAGCTCGGCTGCCTCATCCTGCACCAACGCGAGCTTGCCGCGCAAGCTCTCTGCTTCAGCCTGTCCCGATAACAGAACGCGTTGGAAGCGGTGTCAGTCTATGGGCACAGATGTCACGCGTAGCGACAGTGTTTGATTTTGAGCTCACCTTGGCAGCCCGTAGCTCGGCTGCCATTTGCGCGTCATGGTCGTCCCGAGCCGCAAGTGCTCGTCTCGCCACCGCCAGTTCCGAGGTGACTTCATGCAAGCGGAGTTCCAACACCGTATTGCGCTCCTCTTGCGCCTGAGCCGCGTTCTGTCCAGCGCTGCAGTGATAAAAAGCACGCGTGAAGCAGAAGGTTTGAGTAAGAATTGAACGATCGCGAGGAGGGAATTGCAAGCCTGGAAGTCTTGCGTGCAGGCTAAGAGAGACACGCACCGAATAGCACACGCAGACATGGCGAGTGCCGACTCGAGCTGCTCCACAGTCACAACAGCAGCTGGCGGCGGCGCACTGGGCGTGGACGGGCGAGAGTCCCGGGCGGCTGAAGTGCCCACCTTAGCTGGCGCCCCTTCAGACACGGGGGTGCGCCCCCTGCTGCGGCTTCCGAACGCATAGCCCACTGCTTTCCAGCCAGATGACTGCGACGAAGGTCGGGCTTGCGCATTGTCCTCCGGCACCGGCGTGCGCTCTCCAGGCACTGCTTGACCGTCGGCAGGAAGCGTCGCCATGGACGCGTGCGCCCCCGCCTCCAACGAGAGAAGTTGGGCAAGCGGCTGGTGTCGGGCAGCGGTAGCTCCAATGAAGACCGTCTAGTGCGTTGAATCACGGGGACAATGGCTTTCTCGACTAGTTTCTTGTGCTTTGCTGTGCAGCGCAACTTTGAGAATGGGGCAGTTGGTTGCTTGACATTGAATTTCCTCACACGGCCTGGGTGCGCAGCTCCTTCACGCGACTGCAATCTCAGCCAGCCCAGCCACCAGCGCGGCATGCTTGGCAGCGCCGCTGTCCTCCTTCAGCGCCTTCATCACCGCCGTCGCCGATGTGGCGGCATCCATAGCTGGCGGCGTCGCGGGCGCAAGGAGGCCCAGACGCGTGCACTCAGCCGCAAGCGCCAACGCTGCGTCAATCACTGCCACGGGCTCGCTTCCATCCATGCCAGTGCGCGACATGACAGAGACAGCGCTGGCCAGCAATGCCGCCACACTCATGGCACATTGCCGTCCGCCAGTAGCACTGCGTCCGGAAGTCTGACCACTCTCTTGCATGAGTGCCGCATGCATGGCTGCCTTGCCAGCTGCGCGAACAGCCACATCCGCATGACGCGCACGTGAATCCACAGCCGCGGTAGCGTGCGCATGCAATGCGTCGAGCAAATCATCAGCGACGCGGCAGCTGAGCAGTGCGCTCCGGCAGCCATTGTCGCCCATTGCGAGCTCGCACAGACAAGTCGCAGCCGCTGTGTCGAATGGCCGCTGCGCTGTCGCACTTGATGACGCTCCTCCCGACGAGAGGCTCGAAATCAAGATGTCACACAGCTCGGGAGCGCCTCCCCAGGCGCACAAGCCAGCCATCATGCGGACGGCCTGGTCAGCCTCCTCAGGGCTCATGCTGCCCGCGTTGTCGCAGTGCTTGGTCACCAACTCACGGAGACCCGTCCGGCAGTGTGCAGCCAGAGACGCTCGTGCAGACGCCACCTGCGGGCTCACAGCAGGCCCACGGGTCACAGGAGCCTTGGCCTTGCGGCCCCGCGCAGGCGCAGATGCGCTTGAGCCACCACGAGGCGCCGCCGCCATCGCTAAGCAGGTGCCAGCACGCAAGACCGCTGCTTGTCCGCCAGGCGTCGGTGCGCATCGTAGCGCAGCTAGCAAGGCCAGCTCCACCGGGGTCTTCTCAGACGGCCCATCCTGCGCATCGCCGTTACCATCCTCATTCTCGTCCAACTCCTCTTCTTCCTCCTCGTCCTCGCCAGCGTCACGAGCTGCGGCCGCCATGGCTGCCACCTTCGTCTTCCGCTTACTAGGGGCAGTGATGGCGGCACCTGGCGTTCGCTTCTGAGACGCGATGCCATCGCACAGAGCAGCCATGGTTTCCGCCACGGATTCCCACACTGCGGGCGGCAGAACGCCCGGCGGAGGTACCGGCGCAGCGGCGGCGGCGGCTTCTGGTTCGTCTTTTGCGCGGCGCTTCTTGCGTCCTCCTGGCGCAGTAGCCTGCTGAACAGCCTCCTCGCCGCCACTTGCTGCCGCCAGTGCAGTGGCGAGGAGCGCGACCAGGTCATGCGCGACAGTGGCAGGTACGCCGCCAGGCTGAGATCCAGTGACTGAGCGGCGGGCAAACGCGGCGGCAGCTGCGGGCTGCTTCTCTGCAAGAGCGAGGAGGCGGCGTGCTGCCTCTGCCAGTGTGGCGCCACCCGGCACGTAGGTGGGCACAAGAACACGGGCAAGAGTGGATGCAGTTTTAGCATCTGTCTCTGACGCCAGCCATTCGTGAATGGCATCGAGCGGCATGACCTCGTAGAATTTGATGGCACGCACACCGCGGACTGCGAGGAGGAGGTCCGCGAATGCCGCGCGGACATGCGGGCTGCTGTCATTGCCCAGATGAGCAAGTTTCGGGAGCAGAGGCTGGAGCAGCGCCTGTGCCGCGGGATTCACCACGAGGCCCGCCAGTGAAGTGGCGACGCTGGTGCGCACTGCTGGCGCAGCGGCATCATTCGCAAGATCGATGACCAACTTGTGGAGGTACCCCGCTGCTGTCTTTGGCGGAATGAGCTCGTAGTACGAGTCCAGCACATTGACGACACCCATCACTGCCACTGAACGCACAGCGGGCGCGTCATCAGCAAGCAAGTCTGCGAATGCCTGCGCTTGGCGGGCAAGCAGCGCGTCTGTGTCATTCACGGCAGCCTCGGGGTCGTGCAGCGGAAATAGGTCGAATAGCGCGGATGCAGCGTTGCGGCGCACAGCTGGGTTCGCGGCACTGAGTGCGCGGAACAGGAGTGGGCGGTAAGCACGCAGCAGGGCGGCATCGACGCCTGCAACAGACCGATTGGCCAGGAAGCCGGCATGCAGGACCTTGCGGCATGCAGTCGCCGCCGCGGCATTGCTTGCCGTCAGACTGCCAGCTGCGAGGCCGGACAGGATGGTGCGCTCCATCTCGCCTGCAGGCGCGCCAGCGGCTGTGCGCCATGCACGGAACAGAATGTCTCCGTACGTGTCCAACATCGAGGCGCGTGCAGTGGGCAGCTGCTCCTTGACGACGTCGAACAGCTGGCGCGTGAGAGGGCCGTGGAGCGTGAACAAACTGCTCACAAAGCGGCGACCCTCTGCGCAGCGGAGGAAGCATGGAGCGAAGGAGCATCGCAGGAGCAGTTGAACGAGGCCACTCGCGCTGTCCGCATCATCGTAATCGAACAGCTCCAGAGCGCCGCGGAGGGCGTGGCAGCGCTTGACATCCACCGCCTTGCCAGTGCTGCGCGCACGGAAACAGACAGACACATGGATATGGTGTGGTGTGAGAGAACGTCTTGTGTGGACAATGCCAGACGTTCACAAAGCCGCACCTGAGAGCGTGAAGCAGCACGAACGGCACTGTCTTGGGGATGACCTCCTCCTTGCGCGGCAGGGACGCATGCCACCAGGCCTCGCACAAGCGGGCCACACCATCCTTCGTGCGTTCCCGAAGAGTATCGTACCCTCTCAGCGCCCCAGAACACATAGCGCCGAGTTGAACCAACAGAACATGTGCCCACACACCTGCAGGTCCAGCGGCGCGACGGGTGACAGAAGAAGCGCGTGGTGAAGGAGCGCCAGTGAGGGAGCCAGGCCACTTGCAGCATCGCCTCCACCACCATGGCTCACTAAGCTGCTCGCGAGCGCGACGCTCGCGTTGAGTGCCGACACCGCCTGGTGAGTGGTCTACACACGGGCGGGGAGTCGCGGTGTTAGACAGCGCTGTGGGTCTCCGGCCGGGGCCCACTTGGTTTTGAAACGTGCCAGTGCAGCGTCGGGCTCCTCCATCTCCTCATCCCCGTCACCTCCACCACCGTTGGCTGCAGTCAGCAGAGTTTGCACGGCGGACTCGACCTGCGGAGTGCGGGGTCGGTGGGGCCGCGCGGGTGAAGTGAGTTCATGGCACGACAGCTGTGCCACGTGCAGGGCTGCTTCACGTGCCGTAGCTTGCAGGCCGGTGCACAGTCGTGGCTTGTCTTTCTTGCTCATCGACTGGACGACTTCGTCCAAGCCGCCGCGGGAGGACTGCGCGCGGTCGTTTGTTTTGGGGCAGAGGCCGTGTCAGAGGCGACTTTGCATGGCTCACTGGGGCTTCTAAGAAGACGCACATGGCGGGATGACAGCGCCACGAACGTATCGCCGCCATCGCCAGCTTGCAGCGCTGACAGAAGCTGCTCCACAAGAGAGGGCGCCATGGAACCTGCGAGGCCTCACGTCCTTCCCGCCACGTCACCACCGGGGCGTTAGTTTGCGCGACTCTCTCCATAGCTAGGACGTCCTCCTTAGTTGCGTCCGCGCGCTGGTGGCGTCGCGGTCTGAGGGTGCGTGGGGATGCCGCCTCGTGCGGCTCCCGGTCAACGCCCTCAAGCCCTCGGCGCTAGCGCTGTCTGCTGCGGTCTCTGCGGCGGCGGCTGCGACTCTCAGCAAGCGACCTACGTCCTCGTCCGGTGTGATAGAGCTGGCTGCGACGACACAAACGCAGCAGCTGCATACCACCTCGACTGTGCAGCGCACTATGTTGCGAGCAAAAGCCCTGGGCAACACAGGGCACCTCACTTGAAGAAGACCGCTGCTGCCAATAAAGCCACGCTACTTCTCCACGACGTCCAGAAAGGGGAACTTACGGGTGAGTGAGAGAACCAAGTCCAAGGACAAGGACTGTGTCTTTTCGTCAAAAGGAGACGAAACTCGCGGACTGACGCCCTCCAACCCTCGCTGCGACAGGCTTGTTCTGCTTCAACGAACGTCACAAAGAAGGAGACCCGCGGCGCTGCACTGGACACTACCAAAGCTCCAAAGTGGTCGCCTTCAGCCCGCCGCCGCCACAGCCTCCCGTCGCCGCTTCGGCGCCACCGCCAGCTGCGCGTGGCACACCGAAAACACAGGTGCCGGGAGGAAGTCTACCTCGAAAGGTGTGTGTGCGTGTGTGTGTGCGCGCTACGCTACGTGCCTGTCGTTTGCCGAGTAGACAGCGACGGAGGGAAAGGAAGGGTCTCTGTCTGACGCCAACGCGCTGCGCTCCCTTGTGTCCATGTGTCCTTGTCTAGGTGCCGAACCCAGTACACCACAGTCATTGGATACAGACTCCCAAGGCTTCACAACAGCCGTCTGCCATTGGGTCCCCTGAGGGCAACGGCAAGCGAGTCATCCCTGGCGCTGATTTTGTGGATTTAAATAGCCGTGGACGGCGGAAACATAATAACAACGGCGCCGGGGCGGACACTGCGGCGCAGACGCATGCCGCTGATTCTGGAGGAGGAGGGTTGTCGTGCTCAAACTGGTGGTCTGATATGAGCGATGACTCAGCCTTCGAACCCCGTGGTTGGGGGGGCCATGGCATTCCCCACCTGGGAGAGCAACTCGGGTCACAACAACGTTCCTATGGCTGTGAACGAGAACGGCAATGGTGTATCAATCGACATCAAGGGACGCCCGACACGAGCTACCAGCATCATGCTGCCGGTGACAGTGGCAGCCCAGGCTCAGTGTTCTCCACCACTGCTGTTGCGGAGGCAAAGTCGATGGAGGAGAAGGGGGATGACCCTGACCTCATGGTCGCGCTCCTCCTGGACATGGGCTACTCCAAGGAGGACGCGCAGGTGGCGTTCGTATGCCGCGACATCGCTGCATGTGTGGAGGCCATCGCAAACAAAACGGATCCCGCCGTGCTGGAGGCGTTCCGGCAACAAGACATCGCCCGCCAACAGCTGTTAAACTGGCGCCACAGCACACAAGCGACAGCCGCGGCACACTCCGCGCCAGGCGAATTGCAAGCCAGACTGCAGTCTGGCAGCGGCGGCCAATATGAGTGGACAACCGTTGGAGGCCGCAGTCAGAAGCCGCGAGGCAAATGGGCGCTGGCTGGCATGTTGCCGCCAGACATCGCGACTGTTCTCAAACGCATACTCGATTGCGGCGACCTGCAGGAAGACCAGCTGGATGCTCCTATGATACGCAAACTGTTGAACGTCCCTCCTGATGTGGCCCTCGAAGTCGTCGTGGGCCTGGAGAAGTGCTTGGCACACCGCAGGCACATCAACCAGGAGGGCATCAAAAACCTGACTGGCTGGATTGAGAACGGCTTGAAGCGAGTCATGGCGCTGCATCCAGACGCCAACTCGGGCGCCCTTTCCCAGCTCCCTGCAAGTTTCGAAGGCCTTGACCCGGCTGTCGTGACGGGACTGCTGTCAGCGCTGCGCGCCTTGAAATGCGATCCGCAGGATGTGGATAGCACAACGACGGGTGCGCTGAAGCAGTGGACCCTCACAAGGGGGCTCCCTGCGACCTTAACGTTCCTGTCGGACCTCGAATTCCATCCCCGCAGCAACTTCATCGCCAGCGTGAATGGCTTTATCTGCAGTGCCATGAAGCGCTTCGATCCGGAGCGCGCGCTTGCGACTCAGCGCAACAGTCACCACAGTCCGGGGTTTGTGCACACCTCCGCGCATGGACATTATCCACCACGGAGCAGCGGCAGCTCACCAGATCTGTACTTGCACTATCACGCGGGCAGCCAGCAGCACATGACGTCGGATGATGACGACACACCTCACATCCAGCTGCCGCCTGGTTGGTGGGACAGCCGCCCTAATTACTACCGCAACCAGAGCAGGAGCTCTACTCCAGACACGGGTCAGCCTCACTGGACGCCAGCGCCATCTGAGACGAAGCCCGCGGTACGCGCTGCTCAACTGCCAGCACAGAACCCCTTCTCGCAGCCGAGGGTGCAAGAGGCGGCTCACGCACCACATCCGCCGCCGTCGGTGCCAGCAGCTGTAGGAATC
>Ga0164297_10003258_pt1 | contig 15230 bp, 17 predicted proteins | sample GEODES058metaG_FD_113539 | JGI IMG/M metagenome (GOLD analysis project Ga0164297, IMG submission 113539) | Dystrophic lake water microbial communities from Trout Bog Lake, Wisconsin, USA - GEODES058 metaG | ecosystem: Environmental > Aquatic > Freshwater > Lake | place: USA: Trout Bog Lake...
CCCGTTGCCGTTGACGTTGCGCCCATTGTTGCTGACGTTGCGCCCATTGTTGCTGACGTTGCACCCGTTGCCGTTGACGTTGCGCCCATTGTTGCTGACATTGCACCCGTTGTCGTAATTGACTCAAACCCTACACCGATTCAATCGGTGTAATTTAAAGGTTTTTCAATGACTGAGATCGATGTACTGGCTCGCAGAACGGATAAGCAACTAAGTATTCACGAGGCTGTTTGTGCAGAACGTTATCAAAAATTGGAAGACGCGGCTGTGGTCGCGGCGGCTAGGATGCAAAGGGTAGAATATATCTTGTATTTAGTCGCCGCTTTATGTTTTATGGGCAGTCCTCACATCGGTGAGTTGCTAAAATCAGTTATCGTAAAATAGGACACCTATGTTGCCGACACCTAATTTTAAAAACAGCATTATGCTATCCAGTTTAATATTGTTTGGGTGTACGTCTACGCCTCCTGTTCAAATACAATACCCGCCCATTCCCGATATTCCACAAAATTCTTTTGCCAATATCGCGGCTAAAAAAACACTTATTGGTCGTGTATTGTGACCGCCGATCAGCTATTAAAATTAGATATTGATGTATCTTGGCTAACACCATTGCAAGCAGTATTTGACAAATACTCGATTAATACCCCACAACGACAAGCATGCTTTATCGGTCAATGCGCGTATGAATCATCGAATTTTAAAGTGATTCAAGAAAATTTAAATTACAGTATCCAAGCTGCTGCACGTACCTGGCCCACTCATTTTTTAATTTCAGATGCAAGTATTAATCCCGCTTGGTATGACCGCCAACCGGAGCATTTAGCTAATCGAGTCTACGCTAATCGTATGGGTAATGGCCCGGAGTCCAGCGGGGACGGGTGGAAATACCGTGGTCGGGGGCTTATCCAACTAACCGGGCATGATACGTATAATTCTTGCGGCGAGGAAATTAACGTCAATTTAGTAGCGTATCCGGATAAAGTGTTTATCCCGGAATATGCAGCTTTATCTGCCGGCTGGTTTTGGGATATAAAGGGACTAAACGCGCTTTCAGATGCCGGAGAATACACCCAAATGACAAAAAGAATTAATGGTGGTGTACTCGGTTTGGCTGCTCGTATTGCGCTAATTAATAAAGTTATCGAGGCTCTTAAATGACAAATACTCCTTCGTTTGTTTTAACGTACAACAGTCTAACACTTGCCGTTCAGCAATATCTGGAACGACAAGATGCGGCGGTGGTCAATCAAATCCCGACGTTTATCACGCTATGCGAATTTGAAATAGCCCAGCAGCTAAAAACTTTGGGGCAATTGCAAGTAGTCACCACCAATATGTCAGCGGGTAATCCGGTCTTGGCAAAACCGGCTAGGTGGCGGAAAACGGTATCGATGACGTACACCAATAGCGCTGGGGTTACACAGCCAATTTTCCTGCGCAAATTGGAATACCTATTTAACTATTGGCCGAATACAACAAACACGGCACCACCTGCTTTTTATTCGGATATCGATTACGAGCATTGGCAGATTGCGCCAACACCAGACCAGCCGTATGCATTGACCGCGCTATTCTACGAGCGTATCGCGCCCTTATCTAGCAGCAATCAAACAAATTGGCTGACGCAATACGCGCCTAATGCAATGTTGTACGGAACGTTGCTTCAAGCAATGCCGTTTTTAAAAAACGATCAACGTCAAATATTTCAACAAAAATATTCTGAAGCAATTACCGCGCTTAAGACTGAAGATGAATTACGCATTGGTGATCGTCAAACAGTAGCAGAGGATAGTTAAACATGACAACCTATTTAAACCCGTTTTCCGGTGCCACCATTGAACCGGCGCAAGTCGGCTATGAAGCGCTAACCATAACTGTGAATACGACGCTAGAGTGGCCGATTAACGGCAACGATACGATTCCTGCTGCCGGTATCTTGGACGTAACCGCTACCGTAGCTAATCTTCAAATTATATTACCGCCGGCTACGCAAGTATCTGTCGGCCAACAAATAGTTATCCGTAATACCGGGTCTATCACTTTTACCGTTACAACCAATGCCGCGAATACTCAAGTTGTTTCGGTAATATCTGGCGTAGCGCAATTTATTTTCCTGACGAATAACTCTACCATTGATGGTGTCTGGTCCGCCGTAACTCTTGGCGCCGGTACATCCGTGGCTAATGCGGGGCAGCTGGCCGGGTTTGGCGTAATCGCCGAGGGTGTAACATTAAATCAAAATTACCCATTAAGCTCTGTATTTTCTAACTACTCTATATTGTCTACCGGGCAAGCATCTTTTTACGTATGGACAGGTGGCGCTGGGACATTAACAATGCCCGCAGCAAATACCCTGGTGCCCGGTTGGTTTTGCATGATAAGAAATAATGGTACCGGCATTTTAACTATCGCACCGGCCACAAGTTCTGGCGATGTCATCGATACTACATCGCTGCAAATTGGTGAATCTTTGGTTCTGGTATCGAATTTAACATCTGGTTCGGTCGGTTTTAGCAGCTTTGGGTACGGTCGATCTAATACCTTTGCCTATACCTTGCAGATTGTAAATATTACCGCTACGCCGTACACCTTAAGTACCGCGGTGGCGGCTAGTACGGTGCAAAAATATACGACGGCATTAACTAGCGCCGCAGTGGTTATCGTACCGTCCACCGTGCAGATATACGCCATAACTAATGCTACGGGTTACTCTTTGAATTTTCAAACAGTCACCGGTACTTATGCTGCCGCAACGATAGCCAACGGCAATACGAATATCTTGGTAAGCGATGGCTATAACGTCTACAACGCTACTACCGGATCGGGTTCACTAACGACTATCCAACTAGCTGCGGGCGCAGCAGCGACCCCTTCTCTGGCTTTTATCAGTGGCACCGGTACCGGTTTATATCTGGCGGCAGGGAGTAATCTGGGAATATCCTCGAATGGTGCTAACGTCGCTACTTTTCAAACAGGAACCCCCGGAATAATTGTACCCGGCGGAATCTCCGGGGGTACATTTTAATGACCGATAAGGTTATTCCCCTAGTTATTAAACCGGGTATCCAGCGAGACGGTACTTTGTTTGCTTCCCAACGATACATCGATGGTGAATGGATGCGATTTCAACGTGGATTACCCCGTAAAATGGGCGGGTATGTCGGTGCATTTTTAAATGCCAATCTGTCCAGGGGCATGATTATGAGTGCCAGCAATGGAACCAACTATGTGGTATCCGGTTACGCTGATGGGGTGGAGGAGTGGCTTACTTTAACCACCGGGGGTAGCGGATCTGGTTCTACACAATTTACAATGCCGTCATCTAGTTATTGGTCCGCTAATGCTAATAATTTATGGCAATTCGATATTGGCTTTGATTCCACCGGTGGTGGGGCAAATCAATTAATCGCGCACCCCGGCAGGAACTTGACTTTTGTCAGTAGCACTACCAATACGCGACCACTATTCGGCCCATTTACAGGTACTACATTGGCCCCTGTTGGAGTTTTTACAGTACCCGCTGGTGTTGTATCCGGAAGTAACATAATGACCCTGGTGAGCGCCTATGGCGCCGTTGGTGCGGGTCTTACTGTCGCCGGATCGGGTATCCAAGCAGGAACAACTATTCTATCGGTGCTAGGCACCGTTGTGTACTTGTCGCTGCCGGCAACTACCGGGGCGAATGCTATTGCGCTGGCCGGAGTTACTGTCACAGGAACCGCGGGGCAATGTTCCTGCACCGCGTCTACCATCGTCCTTAACCAGGTGGTTTCTGTTACGGGTACGGATACCGGTACCGAAAACGGGATAGGTATAGGAACCTATTACGTTATCGCCACCAATGGGACTACGACATTCCAATTATCGTTATCGCTTGGCGGGTCACCTATTACAACTGCCGCGGGGACAACAACCGGCGCGACATTTACTGTTTATACCCCGCAGAATTTAACACTGGATAACAATATTACCGTTTCCGGGGGCGTGTGTATGCTGTACCCGTACCTGTTTGTGTACGGGAACAATGGCCTAATTCAAAATTGTGCCGCGGGTGATTTTAATAACTGGACTAGCGCGGACTCAAATTACAATAACGTAGCGTCAAGTAAAATTGTTAAGGGCTTGCCGGTACGCGGTGGGACTACATCACCATCGGGTTTATTTTGGTCGTTAGACTCATTAATTCGAGTATCTTACACCCCGACCGTAACGACAACAGGAACATCTAGCGCCACTTTTTATTGGCGGTATGATCTGGTTAGCCAGCAAAGTTCTATTTTATCCTCGAATAGCGTGATCGAGTACGACGGTATTTATTACTGGTGCGGGACAGATAGATTTTTAATGTACAACGGGGTAATGCAGGAAATACCAAACGACACCAATTTAAATTATTTTTTCGATAATTTAAATTATAACCAACGCCAGAAAGTATGGGCCAGTAAAGTACCGCGATGGGGCGAGATATGGTGGTTTTATCCAAAGGGTAACGCCACCGAGTGTACCGACGCGATTATCTACAATGTGCGCGAACAAACCTGGTATGACACCGGGCAAGCACTAGGTGCGCAAAGATCCGCCGGGGCATTTTCTGAAGTTTTTAGATTCCCGGTATGGGCCGGAAATACTGTTAATACCACCGGTGCAAATTATACTCTTTGGCAGCATGAAACCGGCACCGATCAGGTGTATCTAACTAATGTAGATGCGATCTACTCGGCATTTGAAACAAACGCACTGGGATCACTTGGTGGCCTAGTAGGTACCGCAGCGGTAGGGAATAATAATTGGGCCTGGTTGGAAAGAGTAGAACCAGATTTTATACAATCCGGTACGATGGACATGATTGTAACGGGTCGGGGTTTCGCAGACGATACCGATCAAGTATCCGCGCCGTATGTTTTTACATCAAGTACCTTAAAGATAGATCTTCGGGAACAACGCAGGGAGTTACGCCTGCGGTTTGAATCCAATGTACAAGGTGGAAATTACCAAGTCGGTAAAATATTATTATCCATCGATGCTGGCGATATTCGCGGAACAGGAAACCCATGATCTCGTATGATCCTCGCGGTAAAACATGGGATAGCTGGTGTGCTCTTATGGCTGAATTGTTTGCGGATAATCAACTCGGGACGGTACCCGAAGAAAAATGGCAGAATTGGGGTATCGCAATGCTCGGTATCGGTAATTTTGCCCAGTCAGGTGTTCCAGATCCCCGAAATTTTGCTAATTGGCAATTATGGGCCGCGCAAATGACCGGTATAATGTCGGTCAACTAGGAGCACGAATTATGCCAACATTCGCAACACTTGTAAATCAGTTCCTACCCCCTGCTACTTTAGCGGAAGCTACAGCGGCAGCAACCGCAGCGGAACAAGCAGCAGCGGCAGCACTAGCGAAACAATATAATTTAAATACTGCTTCGAGTCAGTTAAGTATAGCCATTGCAAATGCGGTACAACAAGCTGGCGCCGCTGCCGCAGCACCACTTCTAACAAATAACCCTCAAGTTCCTGCTAGTGCCGTGGCGGGTTACGCTTGCAGTTTTGCCCTGAATACTATGTCGCAGGCGGTACCTAGAATTGAAAGCAATAGTGTTAGTGCTATTGCAGATTTAACATCGGGTCCATCGGCTTGGGTATCTTTCAGAAACACGGTGGAATCAGTAGCACCGATTATCCTTGCGGTAGCCCTACCAGGTATAGGCAGCGCGATTAGTGAAGCACTTGACGTAGCAGGTATATTGGGCGTTTCAGAATCCACAGCAGTAGCAGTAAGCACCGGGTTAGCACACGTCGCTGTCTCTGTTGCTTCGGGTACCCCAATCACTACCGCAATCGAAAATGCAGTAATTGGTGCCGGTATCTCGGGGGCAGCAACTGAAGTAGCGCAAGGTATCGCCAACGCGGGTGCTAATGTAACTCTGGTCGATACCGCTACTAAAATAGCATCCAGTACCGTAACCGCAGTAGCGCAAGGACAATCAGTAACGCAAGCGATCACTGGGTCACTGGAGAGTTTAGCAGGAAGCGCAGTTGCTGGTGCTACTGGAATTACCGCAGCGATAAATAATGTCGAATCAAATGTTAAAAGCGCGGTAGCAGATGCATTTAGTAGTACCCCATCGCCAACAGCGATACAAGCCGCCACGGCAGCAAATGCATTAACATCAACGCCACCAGATAGTGCAAATGCCGCCCCCGCAGCGGCAGCAGCGCCCGTACCAGATACCACTGCGGCAACGCCAGCACCCGTACCAGATACCACTGCGGCAGCACCCGTACCAGATACCACTGCGGCAGCGCCAGCACCCGTACCAGATACCACTGCGGCAGCGCCAGCACCTGTACCAGATACCACTGCGGCAGCGTTAGTACCAGATACCACTGCGGCAGCACCTACGTCTACCCCCGATCTAAGTCAATTAACCGATGCACAGATAGCGCAGTATCAAGCATCGTTACAAATACCTGGTGAAACTCCTGCGCAAGCATACGCAGCAGCGATAGCACCCGTACCAGATACTCCTGCGGCAGCGCCAGCACCCGTATTAGATACCACGGCGGCAGCGGCGGTTCCAGATACCACGGAGGCAGCACCCGTACCAGATACCCCTGCGGTAGCGCCGGTTCCAGATACTACTGCGCCAGCGCCTACATCTGCCCCAGATCTAAGTCAATTAACCGATGCACAGATAGCACAGTATCAAGCAGCATTACAAAACCCTGGTGAAACTCCGGCACAAGCATACGCAGCTGCAATAGCACTAGATACCACTGCGGCAGTGCCAGCATTCGTACCAGATACCCCGGCGGCAGCATCCGTACCAGATACCACGGCGGAAGCACCCGTACCAGATACCACTGCGACAGAACCTACATCGGCCCCCGATCTAAGTCAATTAACCGATGCACAGATAGCACAATATCAAGCTGAATTACAAAACCCTGGTGAAACCCCGATGCAAGCATATGCGGCGGTAACTTCACCAAGTTATATGTCTAGTATAAATAGTGCCCCGGCAGATAATACCGTGACCGTTACGGGTAACTTGTCAGATAATATAACCGCGCCAGTCACGGATACGACAATAACTCCGCCGTATGTTCCAAGTACAAATACGACAGTAACTCCGCCGTATGTGCCAAGTACGGATAACACGCCACCAGATAGTACCGTGACTGTTACTGGTAACTTGCCGACTAACGTCACTGCGCCGATTGAGGATACGACAGTAACTCCGCCGTATGTGCCAAGTACGGATAACACGCCACCAGATAGTACCGTGGCTGTTACTGGTAACTTGCCGACTAACGTCACTGCGCCGATTGAGGATACGACAGTAACTCCGCCGTATGTGCCAAGTAGTCCCGGATCTTCCGCTGATGTATCGGTTCCCATCGTGGGCGTAAAACCAGTAACAGATACCTTACCGATAACTGATACGACAATAACACCGTCGGTGGATAAGACTTCAACAGCGACAAAAACACCAGTGAAGCCTGTTACTGTAGGAAATTTAATTGGTTCGGGAGGAACTACTGTGGCAACGAATACCACCACTAAAAAATCGACGGCAAACGCCCCAGAAAATGCAAAAGCAGTTATCATAAAAGAATCTCGCGCAGGAGCACCAACTATGTCCGCACAAACAGCAGCACCGGAAATTTACAATTCTATCGACCCCTCGGGTACAAGATACACCAATGCACCAATTGCATCTAATTACAATGGCCCAAGTGATCTACAATTAGCGCAATCAATCGCTAATGGGACCCCCGTGGCGGCTGTGGGACAAGAAGCAATTAATGCGAATCTCGCGGGCTATAAGAACGGCGGATTGGCGCATTTTGCAGATGGTGGGGCAACAACGGATAGTACCAATGGCGCACCCCCAGCAATTAGCCCACTACAAGATATATTTTCAAACATGCAAAAGAATTTAAAGGATAGCCAACCTGTTTTTGCTGCACATCCACAAAGCATGCTTAGTATCTCTCGACCACCAGCGACATTCGGCGCGCAGTCCTCCGCGTCGCCAAACATGCCCTTGCTTAATTTGGAACAAGCCAGGCATTTTCAATTTCATGCACAAGGCGGGGGTATTCACACTGACCCAAAGATCGAAGGAGTATCTGGTCTAGGCAGTTTGCACGAAGGCGGCAATGCTGCATATCACTATCAGGGGGCGCCGGATGACCATAAACCTGAATTTATTACGGGCGCGACCGGTTATCATGTTCAAGGTAAAGGCACCGGACAAAGCGATGATATACCTGCGATGTTGGCAGATGGTGAATACGTATTCGACGCTGACACCGTATCAGCTCTCGGTGACGGTTCTAATAAGGCTGGTGCTGAGGTATTAAATAAAATGCGCGAGGCTCTACGGGCGCACAAAAGATCTGCGCCAAATGATAAAATACCCCCACCGGCTAAAACCCCGTTGGAATACATGAAAAAAGCATTGAAAGGTTAATTATGGGCATCGCCTGTTCGTCAGCATGTGTAGTTGCTACCACACCCACCGGGTATTCTAATTATGCGTCGTGCGTTGAACAACGCGCACAAGCTGGAGCGAACGCGGCCAAAGCACAATGCGCTAGTGCTTTGCAAAAAGCGGGATTCGCTACTATCGGGGCCAACACGGGTAATTACAATCCGGCATTGGCGGGTGCTTCTGCCGCTAATACCGCCGCGCAGGGGGTCAATATCCAAGGTGCTGGATCTTGCTATTTAAAAGCCGGGACAGCAACAAGTGGTCTTTGCCAAGCGAATAAGTACCTACCCGGTGCTACCGCTTGCCTGGGTGCAGAAACTGCTAATTACATGAATCCGTACACCAAAAACGTGGTGTGTAGTCTTGGACAACTCGGACAACAAAATATTCAGCAAAACCTTGCACCAGGTGCCACCGCGGGGGCCGTTGGGTCCGGGCAGTTCGGGTCACAACGTGGTGCGCAAGTATTGGGACAGACATTGCGGTGCGCTAATAATGCGATCTTGGCGCAACAAAATTCTGCACTACAATCGGGATACAACAGCGCGTTATGTGCCGCCAAAGCACAGAACACCGAAGCCGGAGCCGCAGCAAACACCGCCGCAACAGCACAGGCTCAATATAATGCCAACCAGGTAGCTGCGGGAAACACCGCTATCGGTGGCGCCACAGCTTGCTCTGCAAAATATAACGCCGGGGCCACAGCCGGTTTGAATCTCGCGTGTAGCACTCAGGGCTTAGGTCTAAAGTGCGCTAATGCTGCACTTACCGCCGGTGCAATCTGCCGTTGCATCCAAAAATGTAAATCATGCTTCGGTTTGACAACGGCGACTAAAGAAGCCGGGGCCGGCGCCGGATTAGTTGTACCACAAAGCACCAAGTCAACGATGAATCCATCGGCATTATCCACAGTCTCTACATTGGGATCTATGGGAGCCGGTGTGCTTAGTGCCTTTCCAGGATTAAATTCTAAGATACAATCAGGTCTGTCTAGTATGTTTGGGTCTGGGGGTACTCCAACTACCGGATCCGCCAACTTAACCCCGGAACAAATAGCGTCATTGAACGCGGCTGGATACCCGGTTGATACAACTACCGGATCCACCAATTTAACTCAGGAGCAAATAGCGTCATTGAACGCGGCTGGATACCCCGTTGATACAACTACCGGATCCGCCAATTTAGGTTCAGGTTCGGCTGGCTGTGCGTCTATACCTAGTACCGGGTTCGCACCTGCCGACCCAAATGCTGCTTCGACAACCACATACGGATGCTGCGTTGGTGGGTAATTTAAATAACAAATAGGAAAAAAAATGGCTAAAGACGACAGTAGTTTAGGTGCTGGTGGAGCAGCACTTGCCGGTAATCCTTCGGCGCTTAATACGTATAATGCAAATCCATCGGATATTGATAGCTATAACGAGGCTTTACAAAATAGCGTACAAGCATTAAAAGATCGTTATGCTAATCCAAACTGGTTTAATGTGGCTGCGGGCTTTGCAAAGCCTCAACTAGGGGGCTTTACGGCCAGCTTAGGTAGTGCATCGCAAGCATTGGGCGATTGGCAAGAACAGCAGCGTGCGCAACAATTGCCAATTGCGCAAATGCAACAGCAACTTGCGTTAAACAAAATTACGATGGGTCAAAATAAATCGGCGGCGGATAAATTAAAAGGGTTGGTGTCAGGACAAACGCCAATAAACCCGGTGACTGTCGGCGATATCGTAGCAACTTCGCCAGGAACGCCCGCCGCAGAAGCCGCAAAAAATCTATTGCCATCAATAGGTACCGCAACCGCAAATACTGTAGCAGCTCAAAATGTATTGCCGGTCAATGGCGTGACTCCAGATATTGCCGGTGCCGGTACTGTACCGCAACCAGTACAAGACGCAATAACTAGAAACAAAAACGCGGATGCGACTGGACGAAAACATAATATGCAAGACGATGCAATTGTTGCGATTGGAGGAACGCAGACGGATACATCAAATGCGGCGAATCCGGCAGCGGACAATACCGCAGAATTGCACAGGGTAGACGAAGATTTAAAAGCAGCCAAGCTAGAACGAAGCAAATCAACAAACATGATGCAACGTGCGTCTCTTGATGCGGCTATTGATGACTTGCAAAATCACCGTGCAAAATTAACGGGTTCAACACAAGCACCCCAACAGATTAGCCCACCGGTAAATCAACCAGCAGCACAACCTGTGCAACAAAATTCTACCCTATCGCCGGCACAACAATCACAACAGAATATCGAGTATAAAAAACTACAAGAAGCATCAGACATGGCGGAGCATGTCAAAAATAACACTCCTATGACAGATGAAAAACGAGCGATATTGCAAAATAAAAGTAATCCTGCCGTAGGATTAATGCCTGAAATTGGAAACTTGTTATCGCAACCCGGTATGTCTGCGGGACTTGGTATTTTAAACAGCCTGCCCGCAGGTGCCGCAGCGATGGCGGGGACTATGGCAAAAGGTACCGATGCGGGGATAAATACCCCCGCTGGACACCTAGGACTTCGCCTTAATATGGATTCGGATTCTATGCTGCGAGCTGGTATTACCGATCCGACTGTTCGAGCCAATATAGCAACTTTAAGTGCTAAACTAGCAACTATGCGGCAAGTTCTAGGGCCTACTACTGCGGGGGAAATGTTATCCGCGGGACTAGATTCTAGTTTATCAAGAAATGCTATTCAGAGTTTAATACTTAGCGCGGGTGCTTCCGCATATGGCGCCAATGATTTAAATAACGCAAAACAAAATTACGCACAGAGAACAGGCGATAACACTATGGCGGGTTTTAAAGCAAGTCCAGAACGAAAAAAATCGATAGATGTTTATAATAAATATCTTTCTGATGCCGCTGAGTTAAGTTCGCCAATAGCTAAAACAAAAAAACCGTAAGGATTATATGAGCGACAATACTTTTACCGGTTTTAAACAACTAGATGATGATGAACCCGCGGTAGCTGCTACCAATTCGGGCAAAACCAACGCGGTTGTTTCTCCAGAAAATACGGAAAAATCCGCTGCTACTTTTCCTGGTTTTTCACAATCAACTGAAGAAGATAATCTACCAAAAGAAAAAAATAGTGATAGTCAATATGATCAAAAAAGTATTGACGAATTAGATAAAACTATTTTAGGAGGAGTTGGCGGGATCTCCGGGGCTGTGGGGGTATATAAAGGTATTAATGCGCCTAAGTTTAGTAGTGTAATTAATAGATTAAGCACGATAGGAAAAATGCCCCCGGTGGATGCTATACCCCCGGTGGATGCTATACCCCCGGTTGTACTTCCAGAAAACACCGGGAATCTACCAATAGCAGCAGTTCCGATGCCCGATAAAGGATCATTGCCCGTATCTCGTGATAGTTCAGTCCGGTATATCAATTCACAATTACCTGATGAAAATGAAATATCAAGGACGCAATTACAAGAACTTACCAAAAGCCCAGTTTTAAATAATAATTCAGATATTCAGAAGGCTATTGCGAAATTATCTGGGCAACAAGCAACGCGTACTTTTAAAGTTAATTCTATTGATCCAGATACCGGTATGAAAAAAGGAACCTGGACAACAACACCAAATACTGAACCAGCAGATTTAAGCCCGTACCCAAATAAAGGTACGGGTATGTATGCCGGAGTTGGTACCCCAGAGAGACAAATAGCATCAGACGCCTGGTATAACTACCTGCGAAACAATAACGCAATAGCACAGCAAAATGCGGAGCTACAAAAATCACCGATTCTGCGGCCAACGGAATCGCAAACAACTAGGGCTAACGCGATACGCGGTGCAACAAATGTTGCAACTTCGGGGCTAGGGGCAGCGAATACTTTAACGGGGGCTTACGATACTGCTCGATCTATCCAAGATAATAACGGTAACTGGTATAACCCGGATACTATTTTAAAGGGTGTGGGGACTGTTGGCAGCGCGTTATCCGCTGTTCCCGCTAGAGCGCTTCCTGTTGTTGGAAATGCGATAGCGACAAGCGCCGATGCAATAAATTACGCGCGCACTCACCCAGATATATCCGATCCTAGATTATGGACCAAAGGTGCCGCTGCTGCTGGCGTTGCAGGTGCGCCATTCACTGGGGGATTAAGTCTTTGGGCTGCGGCACCTGAAGCTGCGTACCAGGTATCGGATGCCGCGCAACGTGCGTATCATGCATTGCCTGCTGCCGGTAAATTAATATCTAATTCTGCCGGACAAGCTGGTCAAGCGGTACGAGATTGGTTAGTACCAAAAAATAAACCCTAGTAACAAAAAACAAAAAAACAAGCAAATAGAAAAAGTAAAATGTGGGGGATTAAAAGTAACCCGATTATCGCGTAGATAAATTTAATCATTTTGGTTCTCTATTTTGTAAAAGCGCATCAGCAACGCGGGGGTTAAGCGCACGAACAATTTCAACACACACGTCGCGTTCAGCTTTCGCGGCCCGGTAATACACCGTTTGTGCGATCTTATCAACCAACTCGTACACCTCTACTTCGTCGGCATACAAGCCATCAGGATCTTTCATATCGCAAGCCATGTAAATGCGCTTTGCGTCGTCTTTATTTAAAATGCCATTCGGCAAAGTAGTTTCCATAATTATCTCACAAAGTTAAAAGCGATAAAAACGACACCGATGGCCATGATCATTGGTGCTAACCAAAAATTAATTACGCCGATAGAGCCAATTGCTTTTGGAAGCAATGCTTTTTGCAATAACAAAGCATCGCTAGATGTTACGTAGTTTTTAAACTTTGGGATATACGCAAATCCAATTTTTACTTTTGGGGTAGTCATTTAAAATCACCTGCGTTTTTTAAGTAGCGTTCAATGTACCAGACAGCTTTTTGCAGATCCCGGATTGCGTCACCTTTAAAGGGCGCACGCCAGATATATTTAATCGCGTTCCCTAAAATAAAATCCATTTTCTCGGTGACGTCAATGCATTCGATTTGAGAATCGCATTTAGGGCATAAAATGCCCCGATTCATGTAGTGCGCTGGATGATTAACTGGATCGTTCATTCTGCCTCCGCGATGGTAATAATGTACTTCCGGCCCAGGTACTCGACATCAATCGTTTTTCGTGTCGAAAGGATATAGCCCTGGTTTGGGTGTAAGTCGTTTTGAACTGCCGACATTTTAAAATTTTTGTCCCCCACTGCGGGGAGCAATGTTTTAATCAAATGCGCGATTTTATCGCAGTACACTAAGCCAACTTTAGGGAAAAAATTCCCAATTGTTTCATCCATCGTTTTAAAGTCTGACATTTTGACCCTTCGTTAGTGCCATTAGTTCGGCGTTTAGTTTAGCTCTTGCCCATTTTTTGCTGCCCTCCATTTGCATTAAAGCAAGCGCAAATTGGCAAAAATTATTTAATTTCTCAAACTCTTCAGCATCAATTGAGCCATCCTCGATGGCCCGTAGTGCTGACATTACACCCTCGCGGGTAGACGTCGTCCAATTAGCCATTGAATCCATTTGCCCGCAAAAATGCTGTTTCCTCTGGTGTAGCCATGCACGAAGCCATTAAGTGCTTTGCAAGATACCGCGATAATTTATCACGGTTAGTTGCTGTGGGACAAGTACGAAAAGCAATAATTAATTTACTCATGTGTATCTCCGGTATGTGTGTGTGTCGGTTTGCTTGTACAACGAAATCATTGTAATACCCTTTAACTTTAAATTCAAGTATAATTTACGCATGGACCTAAAAAAATATTTTGATAGTGACCCGCGGGGTGCTAAAGCTGAAATGGCTGAGCACCTAGGGATTACACCAACGTGGATCTCTTTACTGATCTCGGGGAAGCGGCTTGCCTCCCCGAAGTTGGCTATTGCCATAGAACTGGCTACGGGGTCATTGGTAACTCGTCAAAATCTTCGACCTGACTTGTTTGGCGCGCCGTCGAAATAACCCTGGGTGCGCATTTAGTTTTTACGCCTGTTGTATTTTTGCGTTTATTCATCGCCTCAAGCAGCAAATCTTGCACCTTGCGTTTGCTGGTCAGCCTAGCCAATACAATTTCATCCACCGTATCTTTTGCGATTATCCGGTGAATAAACACTGGCCGATCATAACCGGCTTGCAATTGCCGGGTCGGGCCAATTCGCTCAATGATCTGCAAATGTTCTTCCAGGTTCCAATTCGGGGAAAAGAACACCAGAATGTTTCCGCCGTCTTGCAAGTTTAACCCGTGACCGGCACTGGCGGGATGGGCAAACATAATCGGTATCTTGCCCGCGTTCCAGTCTTTTAAGGTGTTTGGGCTTTTGTCCAATTCACGACCCTGGGGGAACGCTTTTTTAAGCCGTGCCAGATCGCTTTTAAAATTATATGCCACCAATACGGGCATGCCCGCCGCTTCCTCAAGGATCGATTCTAACGCCTCCAGCTTAACTTTATGCGTCTCAATGAAGTTCAGTCGCGTGTCGTCACTGTACGCGGCACCAGCAGCCAACTGGAGGCATTTGATCGTCTTTGCCGCCGCGTTAAATGCTTCGAACTCAATGCCCTCAAGCTCGGTGAACATTGCATCTTCCATTTCCTTGTAATGCTTTCTCGCTTTCGTGGGTAACGTAACAAAAATATCATTGATAATCGGTTCTTTTAAATCGAACCAATCTTTTGCTTCGATCGTCAAACAGACATCGCCTAATTTTTGTTCGATCTCTTTTTGTGCGCCGGGTAGCGGAACGAC
>Ga0164297_10003259_pt1 | contig 15229 bp, 15 predicted proteins | sample GEODES058metaG_FD_113539 | JGI IMG/M metagenome (GOLD analysis project Ga0164297, IMG submission 113539) | Dystrophic lake water microbial communities from Trout Bog Lake, Wisconsin, USA - GEODES058 metaG | ecosystem: Environmental > Aquatic > Freshwater > Lake | place: USA: Trout Bog Lake...
ACTAGGGCCAACTTATCTTTGAGTTCCATGTTTACTCCTTCAATGCCAATTTACGCCGACACAGCCTCAATTGCTGCTTTCATTGATTCTGGATCAGTAACCGCAAAGGACTGAAGATCAGGGTCGATGCGTTTGACCAAACCGGCAAGAACTTTACCCGGGCCGCACTCGACAATATGGGTGACGCCCCTTGCTTTCATAGCTTGAATCACCTCAACCCAGCGTACCGGGTGCCAAGCCTGCCGAACTAACGCATCACAAATACTGGCGGGGTCAGTTGGTTCGGCCACATCGACATTATTAATCACAGCAATAGCGGGCGACGCTAGCGTCAAACCAGCCAAAGCCTTCTGCAAAACATCGGCAGCTGGTTTGAGCAAACTCGAATGAAACGGCGCAGATACGGGCAACTGCAACGCGCGCTTAGCGCCTGCAGCCTTGGCTGCAACAATGGCGCGCTGCACAGCCGCTAGATGCCCTGCAATCACTACTTGTGACGGCGCATTGTAATTAACGGCTTCCACCACCTCCCCTTCGGCTGCCGCTGCGCATGCGGCGCGAACAGCGTCGTCTTCCAGACCTAACACGGCAGCCATGGCACCCGTGCCAACCGGCACAGCCGCTTGCATGGCATCAGCCCGCACCCTGACAAGCCTAACCGCATCAGCCAAGGACAAGGTGCCTGCCGCTGCAAGGGCGGCATATTCACCGAGGCTGTGCCCAGCCATAACGCTCGGCTGGGGACCGCCGGCCGCACGCCATGCCTGATACGTGGCAAATCCAGCAGTCAACATCACGGGCTGGGTATTAGTTGTCAAATTCAACTGTTCACTTGGCCCTGATGCAATCAAGGCACCCAAATCCATACCGAGTGCCTCAGAAGCTTGAGCGACAACGGCGCCCACCTCGGGATGGGCAGACCAGGCATCGAGCATCCCAACTGACTGCGATCCTTGACCAGGAAATACAAATGCGAATTTCATAGAAGTGTGTCTATTAAAGTTTTTATCAGGAATTTGTTGCCAGAGTTTAAGCGAGCAATAACAAACTACATTTTTACCAGAACAGAACCCCAGGTAAAGCCGCCACCGACTCCTTGTAGCAAAAGCAGTTGACCAGACTGCACGCGACCATCTCGGCGTGCTGCATCCAATGCTAAAGGTACGCTCGCCGCAGACGTATTGGCATGCTGATCGACAGTCACAACAAGCTTTTCAATTGGAATCTCCAGTTTCCGGGCGAGAAACGTCAATATCCTCAGATTGGCTTGATGCGGGATCATCCAGTCAATATCCGTTAACTTTAAACCAGCCTGTTCGACAACGCTACGTGCGGAACGATCCAATACTGTCACGGCTTGTTTAAAAACTGCCTGTCCGTCCATACGTAAAAACGGATCACCCACGACTTCACCGTAGGCAACATTGCCAGCCGCATTCAAAATTCCCATCTGGCTGCCGTCTGCGTGCAGCTCCGCGCTCAAAATACCTGGGGAGTTCGCTGCTCGCAACACCACCGCTCCGGCTCCGTCACCAAATAAAACGCACGTACCACGGTCAGTCCAATCGAGAATGCTTGAAAAAACTTCTGCACCAATGACGACCGCACATTTTGCGCGACCCGCTCTGATGAAACTATCTGCGGTTGTCAGTGCATACACAAAACCACTGCAAACAGCCTGAATATCGAACGCAGCCGCCCCGCGGTTACCGAGATTAGCTTGCACCACACACGCCGTGCTCGGGAACACAAAATCAGGTGTTGAAGTCGCCAGCACAATCAGATCGACTTCACTCGGATCCACTCCTGCGTCTTTGAGCGCCGCAGCAGCCGCATGCGTAGCCAGCTCACTCGTTTTGACACCCTTGTCAGCAAGATAACGCTGGCGTATGCCGGTGCGCTCGGTGATCCACGCATCAGATGTCTCAATGCCATTTTCGGCTAACTCTTTCGCGAGCAAATCGTTCGTAACGCGCCTAGCCGGCAAATAACTACCTGTACCCACAATCTTTGAATAAAGCATCGCTGACGTCATGCGTCTGCTCCAGAGGAAGTTGCTGACTCAATTACTCGAGATTGATTCATTTGTGTAATAGCCGCTGCGGTCCTAGCTAGCAAGTCACTGGTTACCGCGTCATTGGCGCGCTCAAGCGCGCAACCAAATGCAAATACGTCAGCTGAGCCATGGCTCTTGATCACCACGCCTCGCAACCCCAGCAAGGCTGCCCCGTTGTATTGCCTGTTGTCTACACGCTTGCGAAAGCGCCGCAAGACTGGCAGTGCGACTAAACCCATTAGTTTGGTGAACAGACTGCGCTGAAACTCCTGCCTTATCATTGTTGCCAGCATGCGAGCCAAGCCTTCAACGGATTTCAGCACAACATTACCCACGAATCCGTCGCATACGACGACATCCACGGTGCCTTTGAAAATATCATCGCCTTCGATATTTCCATAAAAATTTAATTTGCTCGCACGCAATAGCTCCGCGGCCTGCTTTACAACGTCGTTCCCTTTTATGACTTCTTCGCCGATGTTAAGCAGTCCCACCGAAGGTTCACTGTCGATTTTTGACACCTGCGCCAGAGCAGTGCCCATAATCGCAAATTGCAAAAGATGCTCTGCCGTGCAATCGACATTTGCACCAAGATCAAGCATCGTTGTAACACCGCCTTTTTGGTTTGGCAGCATCGTCGCAATGGCCGGTCGATCAATACCATCTATTGTCTTTAGTACGTAGCGGGAAATCGCCATCCAGGCACCGGTGTTCCCGGCCGACACACAAGCATCAGCCAGACCGTCTTTTACAAGCTGTGCAGCAACGCGCATCGAGGAGTCTTTTTTGCGCCTTAGAGCGACTTCTACCGGATCGTCCATTGAGACGACTTCAGTCGCGGAGACGACCTGATAACGATCAGGCGAGACATGGGGATATGACTTGAGAACGCGACTCAATGCTTCATTGAGTTCGTCACTTAACCCGACCAGCAAAAGCTGTGAATCTGGATACTTCTGAGCAAAAGCCAGACAGGCAGGCACGGTGACGGGCAGTCCCTCGTCACCTCCCATGCAATCAACAGCGATGCGAATGGCGCGGACCACGAGGGATTATTGCGTCACGCAAATGAGCGACATGGGCCGTAAACCGGACTTATTCGTCTGCCTTGGTCTTGAGAACCTTGCGACCACGATAAAAGCCATTAGGGCTGATGTGGTGACGCAGATGCTGCTCGCCAGTATTAGGCTCAATCGCCGTAGGGGGATTGACAATGAAATCGTGCGAACGATGCATACCGCGCTTCGATGGTGACTTTTTGTTTTGCTGAACAGCCATGACTACTCCTGTGGATCGGCGAATTGTACGCCAGACCGCTTAATGACAAACTACCATTACTTGCTCATTTTTTCTTGAGCTGACCCAGTACTGCGAAAGGAGACGTTTTTTCAACCGCGATCGGCGAATCCGCTTGCTCTCCTTCTTTAACCAACGACTCCGGCGCACAAGATTCATGCTTAGGAACGTAGGGCACTTCTAAAATCAATTCATCCTCAATTAGCTCACCCACATCAAACTTGGGTGACCCCAAAATCTTCTCTGGCGCGTCTGGATCATCATCTTCCAGATCATCTTTACCGAGCTCGGATTCCTGCCTGACGATTTCAAACGTCATGTCGTGATCAATCTCTAGCGCCAGATCACCTAAACAACGTTGACACTCAAGTACGACCACGGCCTGAACACTCAGGGACAATCGAGGACGTCCATCCTGTCCCTTCAGACCGACAAGCTTGTACTTAACAACGCTTGTTTCAGGCTGGGAAGGCAGCCCCTCCAACAGCCGACGTAGCCGATGAACATTGAACTCGCCAACCATTTCTTGCCCGCGACGCGCAAATTCAATAGCATCAATGTGAGAAGGATACCCTTGCATATTTCATCCGGGCGAAAACCAGCAAAGAATTAGATAATAACGTGTTACTACGCCTCCAGTCAATGGCCACACACTATGATGTTAGATAAACACCCAGCGCTGATTCTTGGATCAAGCTCTAAATATCGAAGGGAGTTACTTGAAAAACTAAAAATTCCTTTCTTTTCGATTAGTCCTAATGTTGATGAAAGCAGTCAACTAGGTGAAAGCCCAAGCCAGCTAGCAATAAGACTCTCAATTGCGAAGGCGCGTGCAGTGCACTCTCAACACCGAGAGGCCGTTGTTATTGGAGCCGATCAGGTTGCGTGTTTAAACGGCCGACCTGTTGGAAAACCAGGGACACTGCTTGCCGCACGCCAGCAACTCAGTGAATTATCGGGACAAACTGTACTGTTTCACAGCGCGTTAACTGTTATCCGAGAAGAAAAAATACAAACAATAAGCATCCCGACCACCTGCGTTTTTAGGCACTTATCCCAAACCGCTATTGCGCGTTACGTTCAAATCGACCACCCGATAGACACCGCCGGCTCGGCTAAAGCAGAAAGTCTTGGCATCGCCTTAATGGAGCGTATCAGCAGCGACGACCCAACAGCTATCATTGGCTTACCGCTAATCGCCTTAACCACCATGCTGCGCAACGTTGGCCTAGACCCTCTTGAATATGAGTCATCTCATGAATAATGCAACCGGCACACTTCACCTCATCCCTGTCGGACTTGGGGACGCTCCCATTGCGCTATGGTTGCCCGAGGCGGCACAAAAGCGCGCGGGAACATTGACAACATATATTGCTGAAAATGCAAAAACAGCTCGTGCGTTTTTAAAGCTCACCCCTTTAAACAAGCCTTTACAAGAAATAGTCATCCATGAGCTGAGCCCCAAGACCGATGACAAAACCTTGGCGCAATGGCTACAACCACTTCGCAGCGGCGTAGATATTGGGTTGGTTTCAGAAGCGGGTTGCCCGGCAGTGGCCGATCCCGGTGCCAGAGTGGTCACAATCGCCCATCAGTGGTCAATACCAGTCAAACCCTGGGTGGGCCCGTCGTCCATCTTGTTAGGACTGATGGCCAGCGGCTTGGACGGTCAGCGATTCGCCTTCCATGGCTATGCCCCCGTCGACGCAACAGACCGAGCAAGGCAAATCAAGGTGTGGGAGCAAACATCCGCGAAACAGAAGCAAACTCAGTTACTGATTGAAACGCCCTATCGCAATCAAGCAATGTTTGCCACTCTACTGGAACACTTGAAGGGCAATACACGACTGTGTGTGGCTCGATCGGTCACCACAGAAAACGAGTTCATCAGAACGCTACCGATCAGTCAATGGAAAACAACTCACCCACCTATCCTAGACAAGCACCCGACACTTTTCTTATTTCAAGCCGCCTGATGAGCATCCCGAGCGTGATTCGATACTTGATTATTTTGGCAGTAACACTTGTTACAGGCTGCGCAAGCGTAACTTCTAACAAAAGCGCAAAGCTGCAATTCAATGACTCACTGAGCTCGACTGCGCAACGCAGCCGCGTCGAATTAATCGTACTGCACTACACAGCCTCAAACTCGATATCATCGAAACTCACGTTAACCCAGAAAGACGTCAGTGCACACTATTTAGTAACAGATGACGATCCTCCGATCGTATATCGCATTGTCCCTGAGTCACAAAGCGCGTGGCATGCTGGCGACAGCAGCTGGTATGGTCGAACCTACCTCAACTCAAGCTCAATCGGTATCGAAGTCGTGCACCCTGGCTGGGTTAGAAACACCAATGGCAATGCGGGCATCCCTTATCCCAGGGAGCAAATAAATGTCGTCACCAAACTCGTTCAAGATATCGCAGCAAGACATAAGGTGCCTCCTGAAAATATCGTTGGACATAGCGATATCGCCCCCAGTCGAAAACAGGACCCGGGCCCAGCCTTTCCGTGGAAGGAATTGGCACAATCGGGCTTAGGTCGCTGGTTTGACGAAAACAAGGCGATACAGCTCGAAGGCGAATTCAAAAAAAAGGGCGTACCGGACACAAAATGGTTTCAAGCACAACTTAAACGCGTTGGTTACAACGTGCCAGAAAATGGTCAGTTGGACAGCTCGACCAAAGCTGTCATCGCCGCCTTTCAACAACATTACCGACCCAGTCAGGTTTCGGGATTGCCAGACGCGGAAACCGCCGCCCGTTTATCAGCGCTACCGACTACTGGTACAAACTTTCGCTGACGAATACTCCATTTGATCAGACGCCAACCCAGCAAGACAGCAACGACAGCAGCATATATGGATACCGTTTGAAAATCGTGCTTGCCAGCCTTGTGCCACCAGTAGTGCAAGATCACTAAAGTCGCAATCAAGTAAATCAATTGATGCAAACGTTGCCAGCGGCGACCAAGTCTTTTCATAGAAAATTGATTCGACGTCAGCGCAAGCAAACTCATAGTTATAAATGCGGCTACACCTACCAAGATAAAGGGGCGTTTGAGTATGTCGGCCGACATATCACTGACATCAAAGCCTTGATCCCAACCGCTCCACGCCAGCATATGCAACACAGCATAAAAAAATGTGAACAACCCGCACATGCGCCTGAGTCTCACCAAAGCAGGTTGATTGAGCGCTTGTCGCAAGGGCGTCACACCAAGCGTAACAAGTAAACATACGAGCGCCCAAGTGCCCGAAGACCTTGTCAAGAACTCAACAGGATTCGCTGTCAAGCCATCATGCCAACCTAACCAAATCCAACGACACAGGGGCAACAAGCCTAACAAAAAAACAAAAGGCTTTAACCGCGTGATTTGCTTAGCTGACAAAGTCATCATGTAAGGCAAAAATAATCGTCAGTAATTTTTTGACAAATCCATGCCCTGATACAGCGACGCAACTTCAGAGCCATAGCCATTGAACATGAGTGTTTTCCTGCGCTTACTAAACACACCATCTTCACCGATTCGCCTCTCGGTTGCTTGACTCCACCGAGGATGCGAGACATCCGGATTAACGTTAGCGTAAAAACCGTATTCGCTTGCGGCTGCTTTCATCCAACTTGAACTGGGTTGTTTTTCAAGAAAACGGATTTTGACAATCGATTTGGCTGACTTAAAACCGTACTTCCAAGGCACGACAAGCCTGACCGGTGCTCCATTTTGGTTCGGTAGCACTTTGCCGTACAAGCCGAGTACCAACATAGTGAGCGGATGCATGGCCTCGTCCATACGCAAGCCTTCGTTGTAAGGCCATTGAATGACTCGAGAGCTTAATCCTGGCATATTCCCAGGCTGAGCAGCCGAGATAAACTCAACGTACTTCGCATTGGCATTAGGCTCAACTTGCTTAAGTAGCGTCGACATCGAATAGCCCACCCAAGGGATCACCATAGACCACCCTTCCACACAGCGCATCCGATAGACACGTTCTTCCAAGGGCGCAAGCTTAAGCAAAGCTTCGATATCAAAGGTTTTGGGTTGGGCAACCTCACCCTCAATCGTCAATGTCCAGGGAGATGTCTGGAGAGTGTGTGCATGAAGAAACGGATCTCCTTTGTCTAGACCAAACTCGTAGAAATTGTTGTAGGAGATGACGTCTTTCTCGGGCGTAACCGGATCCATCACCAAAAAGCGCTTGTTCGTTTCAGCATTCAAGGCTGCGTAAGTGGAATTTGATGCGGCCAAAGACACAGCACTCAAGCCCGCAAGGCTGGAGCTCGCAGCTAAAGCACCAGCTGATCTCATCCAATCACGACGAGATTGCCAAACTGCTTCAGGCGTAATTTCATTTGACGCAATGCGTGGATAACGAAACTTAGACATTTACGAACTCCTGTATAACCGGATAACTGCCGTAGACGAGAATAGCGCAACATTTAAATTGAATTGGGCCTTACTCTATTCAACAGCCATTTCTGTAAGTCGGCAATACCCGTGACAATACCTTGATGCGGGCAGGCTTTTAATTCCTCAGGCGGATGAGCGCCATAAGTAACGCCTAAGCCGTGCACACCGGCATTAGAGGCCATTTGTAAATCATGCGACGTATCTCCCACCATCACCACCTCCTGAGGTGAGACCATTAACTCGTCCATAAGTTCAAGCAACATGCCCGGATGAGGCTTACCGAAGGTCTCGTCCGCACAGCGCGTTGCGGCAAACTGATGGTGCAACGAGGTTGCGGCAAGTGCTCTGTTTAGTCCAACTCGACTTTTGCCCGTGGCAACCGCAAGCGTAGCGCCTTGTGCCCTAAGCAAATCAAGCATCTCAGGCACGCCGTCAAACAACTTGAGTTCAGTATCCTTGGCCAAGTAGTGGTATCGATAACGTTCAAAAAACAACGGCTCCATGCTCTTGGTAAGCTTGGGCACCGCTTTTCTCAAAGCCTGATCTAGTGACAACCCGATCACCCACGCAGCTTCTGCCTGAGTCGGCACCGGTAGCTCCAGATCCCTGCACGCACCTTGAATGGCTTGAGAAATGCTGTGAGTGGAATCCATCAGGGTGCCATCCCAATCAAAAACAACTAGGGAATAAGGTTTCACGGTTTGACCTGCTCAAGTTGTTGCAGAATATTTTCACACGCGGAGGGTAAAGGCGCTCTAAGCGCCATAGGCTCTTTGGTTAAAGGATGTACCATGTCAAGCTGATGTGCATGTAAAAACATTCTTGAAAAGCCGCGCTGATGAAATTGAATTCGTGTCTCATCGCGCCCGTACTTATCATCGCCTACGATAGGAAAGCCGCTAGCCGCTAAATGAACTCTTATTTGATGAGTTCGGCCAGTTCGCAATTCTGCATCGACCAAACTATAGCGTCCAAACCGCTTTTTCATACTCACAATGGTGTGTGAAGCTTGCCCCTGCGGATCGACTTTGACCCGCCGCTCACCCGATTGGGTAGTCCATTTGGTTAATGGAAGACGAATGTGCTGCCTGTCGTTGACCCAATCACCCTCAACCAAGGCAAAGTAATGCTTATGTCCCAATCCTTCGCGAAACATTTCATGCAAAGCTAAAAGCGCAGTGCGCTTTTTCGCAATAATCAACAAACCTGAGGTATCGCGATCAAGTCTATGGGCAAGCTCGAGAAATTTAGCCTCCGGCCTGGCCATACGCAACTGCTCTATCACACCAAAAGAAACCCCACTGCCGCCATGCACGGCGACACCCGCTGGTTTATCAATGACAATTAAAGCGTCATCCTCGAACACAATTGGAAACTCGGCAGCCGGAACAAACCTCTTTTCGTCTTTTGCAGGTAGTCGCATGGGTGGCACGCGCACGATGTCGCCAATATGCAATCTGGCATCGGGCGCAACCCGTCCCTTATTTACACGCACCTCGCCACCTCGTACCGCCTTGTATATATGACTTTTAGGTACGCCCCTGCATATCCTGAGCAGAAAATTATCAAGCCGCTGACCGTCGTTCTCTTCGGTTACCTCGACCATACGCACCACCGGCGTATTCTCGTGCTGAGCTTGAGGTCTTGAAGGTAAAACCATGTTTTCTTTGCGCATTACGAAAAGCGGCTTATAATCGGGCCAGCCATTAAGGGATAAGAGAGCCCTCCGGCGTAGAGATGCAGACTCATTGTCGCGTCTCCGTCTGGATCGCTAACGACATTGTACCGTTTGCTTTTTTATCCCCGGGTAACTGTTTGCTGATCCTTTTCAGCGAGACACCGTCGTATCCCTGCACCAGGCAGACGCGAAGCGTTTGCCTGATGTTCTCAGCACCTTAACTTTGTCATCCACTACCGTGATCCTGACCTTTTTGCTGAATGAACCTAGCGCTACACAGCGCGCCGTGCCGGTCTGACCGACCAAAGCCTTGCGCGCCTGTAACTGGCGCGAGGCCTGTCTTGCCTGTTTGAGTGCTTCGCAGCTGGTTTCCCGTGGCGGCACGTCGACTTTGCGACGTGCCAATCTATACGGAGAAACGTCACATGAAACGCATGTTGTTTAATGCAACGCATCAAGAAGAACTACGCGTCGCGATCGTCGATGGACAAAAATTAATTGACCTCGATATTGAAACCGCCGGACGCGAACAGCGCAAAGGCAATATTTATAAAGCTGTTATCACAAGAATCGAACCAGGACTAGAGGCCTGTTTCGTCAATTACGGCGAAGAAAGGCATGGTTTTCTCCCTTTCAAGGAGATCGCCCGATCCTATTTCAAGGAAGGCGTAGACGTTCGTACCGCTCGTATCCAGGACGCACTAAAAGAAGGCCAGGAACTCATCGTTCAGGTCGAGAAAGAAGAGCGTGGCAACAAAGGTGCAGCTCTCACGACTTTCATCTCACTTGCTGGACGCTATCTCGTCCTAATGCCAAATAATCCGCGCGGGGGTGGTGTATCACGGCGAGTCGAGGGTGAAGATCGCCAAGAGCTGCGTGAAAACATGGATCAATTAGATATCCCGCAAGGCATGAGCATCATTGCTCGTACCGCAGGTATCGGCCGCAGTGTTGAAGAGCTGCAATGGGACCTCTCCTACCTCATGCAGCTTTGGACTGCGATTGATGGCGCAGCCAAGGAAAACGCAGGTCCGATACTTATTTATCTGGAATCGAGCCTTGTTATTCGAGCGATCCGTGACTATTTCTCGCCAGACATTGGGGAAATACTGATTGATACCGATGATATTGCGGATCAAGCCAGCGCGTTCATGAGTGTCGTCATGCCGGATAACGTATCGCGGGTGAAGCGATACCGGGATGATGTGCCGCTCTTCTCACGATTTCAAATTGAACATCAAATTGAAACAGCTTACTCGCGCACGGTTGAGCTTCCGTCGGGTGGATCCATCGTTATTGATCACACTGAAGCCCTGGTAGCAGTAGACGTGAACTCAGCCCGTGCGACACGCGGCGCCGATATCGAAGAAACTGCGTTGCGCACCAACCAAGAAGCAGCAGATGAAGTTGCTCGTCAGCTACGTTTGCGTGATCTAGGTGGTCTGATCGTGATCGATTTTATCGACATGGAAGATACGAAAAATCAGCGCTCCGTCGAGAACAGATTACGCGATGCACTGCATTTTGATCGAGCACGCGTTCAGATGGGCAAGATTTCACGTTTTGGCCTAATGGAGCTATCCCGTCAACGACTGCGTCCAGCACTTAACGAGGGCTCGCACATCACCTGCCCGCGCTGTAATGGCACCGGCGTGATCCGTGACGCCGAATCCAGCGCCTTGCAGGTGCTACGTCTCTTGCAGGAAGAGGCGATGAAGGAAAATACGGCAGCCGTTCATGCTCAGGTTCCCGTCGATGTAGCCACCTTCTTACTCAATGAAAAGCGCGGAGACATTACCAAAATTGAATCGCGTCTCAAGGTCAATTTGATTTTGATACCTAATAGACACCTTGAAACGCCACATCACCATATTGAACGTTTGCGTCATGATGATCCGCGCCTCGAAGACGTCAAAACCAGCTTTGAACTCGTAGACGCGCCCTCGACCGATATGAGTTGGGCACCCAAAGAGCAGGAGGTTGCCGCTAAGCCGGAGGCGTTGGTCAAAGGTATCACTCCCGCCAAGCCTGCACCGATATCGGCTCCAGCCAAGTCAACTAATGCGACGCCAGATGGCACATCGTCACCCGGGTTCTTCAAACGCTTAATGGGCTGGCTCAGCGGAAGCGCTTCAACCGAAAGCGCCAATGCCGTTGAAACAGCGCCTAGCGAAGGGCGTGACAGGCCACGTCGCGAAGGTGGCGATCAACGCCGCGGCAACGGTCGGCATCAACGTGGACGTCGCAATAATGATGCGCGTAACGATAACCGCGCCAGCAGCACCGGCGACGACAACGAAAACAACCGTAACAAATCGCAGCGTGCAGCACGCGACGAAGACAGAAACGGCGCTCCTAAACCACATATCAATGCAGAGCAAGGCGACGATCAGGGCAATCGCAATGGCCGTAACCGTCGTGGCCGTGGGCGCAACCGTCGCGATGACGGACAAGAAAATGCACGGCAAGGAGCGGATGAGGTTGAATTAAATACTCCAATTTCGGCCGCAACAGTCGCTCCAAGTCATGACTATAGCCAGCAAGCATCAGCCGCTTCGAGCCCCGAACTTGAGCAACTCCGTGACCAAGAGCAAGACGGCGATCAAGGTGATCCAGAGCGCAAACGCCGTCGTCGTCGCAGTCGTCGTGGTCGCCGCAATAGTGAGGATGGACAAAACGTAACGGATAATTCGCAGGACGCTATCCATCACGCTCATACTGAAGATGACTACGCTTTTGCACCGACACCTGCCGCTTCTTCAGAAACTGCAACACCTCAAAGCACTGGCGACTCAATGGCGTTTTCAGTCCCAGCATCCGTGGCCGTTACATCGGTTAACGCAACAGTGACAAGCCCAGCACCTGTTGTCGCAAACGAGACAGTTGAAATCGCTTCGACTTCAGTTGTTGAGCAAACGGCTAATGTTGTGCCCGCGCCTGCTCAGAGTGCGCCGACCGATCCAATTGTGATATCTGCGTCTGCGGCCCCAATTCTGGACAAAGCCGCTCTGCACGCAATTGTTCAGGCCGCAGGTCTCAAATGGGTAGAGAGTGACCCAGCACGTGTCGCCAACGCTCAAGCGAATTTGCGAGTCGTACCAGTGAAATTGGGAAGAGATCGCAAGCCACCCGTTGTGGTCTCTAACGTGCCGTTAATTCAAGTTGAAACGAGACGCTAGCAGCACCAAATAAAACAGCAGCCAAGGCTGCTGTTTTATTACTAACTTGTCTGAAGGCAGACTGCCACCCTACCGTAATGATAGGGTTTACGGCGTATTTGCACCAAAGATAACGTCAGCCGGCTGATTTGTGAGCAGTGCTAGGAGCTTTGCGAGTTCTTGACGCAACTGACGTCTATCAACAACCATATCCACAGCACCCTTTTGCTGCAAAAACTCTGAGCGCTGGAAGCCTTCAGGTAATTTTTCCCGCACCGTAGACTCAATAACACGAGGTCCAGCAAAACCGATCAAGGCTTTGGGTTCTGCTATCACCACATCACCCATAAAGGCAAAGCTCGCTGACACACCACCCATAGTGGGATCGGTGAGAACACTGATGAATGGTTGGCCGATCTCGGCCAAACGAGTCAACATCGCGTTAGTCTTGGCCATTTGCATCAAGGAGAACAAACTTTCCTGCATGCGGGCTCCACCAGAAGCCGCTACGCAAATAAAAGGGATATGTTGATCAATTGCAGCCTGAACACCTCGTACGAAGCGCTCACCAACAACCGATCCCATGGATCCGCCCATGAACTCAAATTCGAAACAAGCAACCACACATGGAACCGCTAGAATCGTACCGCTCGCTACAACCAGCGCATCAGTCTCACCCGTTTGAGCAACGGCCTCTTTAAGACGATCGGGATATTTACGTGAGTCGGTAAACTTAAGTGGATCCATCGATCTGATTTTTGCACCGATCTCTACGCGCCCCTCAATATCTAACAGGAAATCAATGCGAGTTCTCGCGTTAATTCTCATGTGATGATCGCATTTTGGACACACATGCAAATTAGCAGCCAAATCTTCGCTGTACAAAACCGATTCACATGAGGGGCACTTGGCCCATAACCCCTCTGGCACACGGCGCGCGGTGTTATCTGCAACCTGAGATTTGTTAATTCTTGGCGGGAGTATCTTACCGAGCCAACTCATTTGTTACCTCGCGAACCATCACGGCCTTCGTTCAGCGCGGCACGAATGGCACTTAACCAACCGGCCCCCGCATCGATCGCTGCTTGAGATTGCTTATCCTTGGGAAGGCCGGCGCAGGCCTTTGCCATCGTGTCTATTAACTTACTGCCGATCACGACTGCATCAGCGACATTACCAATAAGCTGAGCACTCTGACTATCGCTTATCCCAAAACCGACACCGACGGGCAAGGTGACATGCTTGCGAATCGCCTGCAAACGGTTTCCTACGTCATTAATATCGAGGTGCCCAGCACCCGTAACGCCGTTAAGAGAGACGTAGTAGACATAACCTTTAGCTATGCGCCCGACGGCCTCTATGCGTTGTTCGGTCGATGTAGGCGCCAACAAAAATATGGGTGCAATATGATGCTGCTCAAGCATCTGAGCAAAATCACCAATTTCTTCGGGTGGGTAATCCACAATCAATAAACCGTCCACGCCCGACGCTTGCGCTTTTTCAGTAAAAACCTTTTGCCCCATGCTCTCTACAGGGTTAGCGTATCCCATCAACACGATAGGCGTTTGATCATCCGACTGGCGAAACTGCGCGACCATGTCCAAAACATGGCGCAAACCCACGCCTTGCGCGATCGCATGCTCCGCGGCTCGCTGAATGACCGGGCCATCTGCCTGAGGATCAGAGAAAGGTATTCCTAACTCAATGACATCCGCCCCCGCTTTGACAAGCGCATGCATTAGGGGAACCGTCGTTTCTGGCAAAGGGTTCCCTGCTGCGATGTAAGGAATCAATGCCGCCCTATTCTGACTAGCCGCTCTAGCAAACGCGGCACCGATACGATCAATTTGTGAAACCATCTGAAAACCTTTAAAGCGTCAAACCCGCACGCTGAGCCACAGTATTAATGTCTTTATCACCACGCCCAGACAGATTCACTAGAATGATTTTGTCTTTGGGCAAACTCGCTGCCAACTTGGCTGCATGGGCTAATGCGTGAGAGGTTTCAAGTGCCGGGATAATACCTTCAACTCGGCAGCAATGATGAAAGGCAGCTAACGCCTCGTCATCGGTCACGCTGACGTAAGACGCACGACCACTGTCTTTAAGCCAAGCATGCTCCGGTCCCACACCCGGATAATCCAATCCCGCAGAGATTGAATGAGTCTCGATCACCTGGCCATCTTCATTTTGCAAGACGTAGGTGCGGTTACCGTGTAAGACACCGACTCGCCCCGCGGTCAAAGAGGCGGAATGTTTGCCAGTAGCCACGCCCTCGCCTGCTGCCTCAACGCCAACCAACTTCACATCCTCATGGGTGATGTAGGGATGAAAAATCCCCATAGCATTCGAACCGCCACCCACACACGCGAGAACATAATCTGGCTGACGACCCGCGTACAGCGGCATTTGGTCGATCGATTCGTTACCGATCACCGAGTGGAAATTACGAACCATCATCGGGTATGGATGGGGACCAGCGACAGTACCAATGATGTAAAAAGTATCGTCGACATTAGTAACCCAATCACGCATCGCTTCGTTGAGCGCGTCTTTCAATGTCTTGGATCCTGATTCGACGGGGACGACCTTTGCACCGAGTAATTTCATGCGAAAGACGTTCGGCGA
>Ga0164297_10003263_pt1 | contig 15217 bp, 7 predicted proteins | sample GEODES058metaG_FD_113539 | JGI IMG/M metagenome (GOLD analysis project Ga0164297, IMG submission 113539) | Dystrophic lake water microbial communities from Trout Bog Lake, Wisconsin, USA - GEODES058 metaG | ecosystem: Environmental > Aquatic > Freshwater > Lake | place: USA: Trout Bog Lake...
AATAAAACATTTGTTACAGGATTTACTTACAATCAAAGTACATGCCAGAGAGATGTTGGATATATCATCGACAGTGTAAGTTTTGATCTAGCATATGGTGGAAATAGACAGTCTATACAGAGCGGTGTTTATTACTATGGGTATAGCACTACAGCAACTGCTATCGCTAATGAAATTCCTCAAACCACTGCGGCATATGAATATTTGAGACAGTTAGTTCCCTATATTGTAAAAGGTATTACAACCAGCACGATATATCAATACGGTGTATCGCAAGTTATACCTGGTGCGTTAGGAACTAATGCTCAAGTATCAACTATACAAAGTGACGTTGACAATATTGTTAATATTATACAAAATGGTCCTGGAGTTGTTTCTAACAAACTACCTATTACATTAACAGCAAGTACTGATCCTAATGTAATAAATGCGGCTAATGCGCTAATTAATAATATACCATTCTTAAAAGCAGAACTAACTGCCTACATAGACAGTTATTATGATCTAGGAACAATGCAGGACAAATGTGCTAGAGATGTGAGATTGATATTACAGCAGTTAGTTTATGATTTAGAAACAGGTGGAAACTATAACTCAGTGTACAGCGGATTAAGTTACTGGTCGAGAGAAGGAACCTATCATCTAGTTAGTTTAGAAGAAAGTGTAACTGATCCTGCGCTATTCCCAGATGGTGCTACTATTAACTTTTATCAACGCAGTTATATTAGTGCATCTGGATACTTATTTGAATATGTTGGAGCAGGAACAAACTATGGAGCCCTACCACAATGGGGTATAGCAGATCCTGTACAAACACAAGAAGTGATTATGTTGGACGGCGGTAAGGTATTTTATACTTCAACAGATCAAAACGGAGATTTTAGGATTGGACCTGAATTAGTTATCAGTCAGGCAACAGGTGTGTTAAGCGGACGAACATTTACAAAATCTTTGTTTGCTAACCTAACACCGTTTATATTAGCGATTGAGGCAGGATAATATGGCAGCATTACCATTAAACACGTTTAAGACAAAGACAGCGATACTGACAACAGGCACAGGTACATTTGTATATACAGCACCAGTAGGTGTCACTGCGATTATACTGATGGCTAACATAGCAAATGTATCAAATGCCAGTCAACAAGTTACACTAGCACATTACAGAAACTTACCCATCCTTCCAGATGCACAAGGTAATGGATCCCAGGCTTCTAACGTTGTTACAGAAATAGTTAAGAATTTTACATTACCATTTAATGATAGTGCAAATATGATTAGCGGTAAAATGATTGTAGAAAGTTTAGATAGTGTTATATCGTATGCCAGTACTCCAAATACATGCAAGTTAGTATTAAGTATATTAGAAACAGCTAACTCATAATAGAGACAAAATATGCCTAAAATACTCAGTGGTGCAGTCTTACAAACGGGTAGCAGTAGTAGTTTTATTGCTCTATCCCAAGCTCAGCCTGCACTACAAAACACACCAGCAACGATTGACACGACAACAGGTTTTCTTGTTATTGTTAATCCTGCTACGGTTGTTGAGTATACCAATGTATTAGGTAACATTACATTTGATAGCGGATCATTATCTAACTTCAATGCTGGACAAGATATATCTATATATCAACCAGGCAATGGTGTATTTCAAGTATACACATCAACTTATCTAAATAGCGTATCTGGTGTAACTGACCCAACAAATGCCACAAGCCCTATAACTGGTGCGTTCACTGTAACTGGCGGTGTTGGTATTGGCAAAGATCTATGGCTAGGTGGTAACTTATATTTTGCTCAAGGTCTAGATAGTGTATTAACTGGCAGTAGAATAGTATTAACAAGCACAGCATCAAACGCACTATCAGTTGCAGGTGGTGCAATATTTACTGGCACACTGTATGCTAACGGCATATATGATAATGGCACCAGAGTTATCAGTACAATTAAAGTTGGTCCGGGATTAAGCGAGTCAACGAGCACAGGTCCTACAGTTATATTAACCAATACCGGTGTATTAAGTCTTACAGCAGGTACAGGTACACTGGTCAGTAGCACAACTGGTTATGTTACAGTTTGGGTACAGCCAAACATTGCCAATCAAACACTACAACAAGTTACCACAAATGGTAATACTACAACTAACGTAGTCTATTTTAACAATCCAACTAATACCAGCGCTACAAACAGTGGTTCAGTTATAATCGCAGGCGGTATTGGAGTTGCCGGTAATGGTGTATTTGGCGGAACCATCTATGGTAATAATCTAAATGTTACCAATGCTGTAGATAGTACTATTGTAGCCAATAACGGTGTCTTTACTAATCTACAGGTTACAGGTACAAACTATAATACAGCTACTCTAAGCAATAACGCACTAACGGTAACAGGTGGTGCAGGCATAACTGCAGGATTAACTGTTGGCGGAAACACTTGGATTTACGGTAATTTATATGTTATTGGTACACAGACCAACGTAACTAATCAGACAACAGTTATAGGTAGAACAGTTGTAGCATTGTCTACACAAACTACTCCTGCTATTCTAGCCAACGGCAGTGGAATAACAGTTGGGCCTACTGTAAGTCCTTATATATCGTTCTTGTATAACGGAACTAACGGTTGGTCAAGTGCTGGAAATCTATTACCTAGTGTTACAAATAACTATAACTTAGGTAGTTCAGCATACATATGGAACTATCTATATGCCAACAATGCTATTATCAGCAGTCCTACACAGGCATTAAGCACCAATAGTGGTGCTCTACAAGTAACTGGCGGTGTTGGCATTGGAAGAAACTTGATTGTCGGTGGACAGGTATTAGTTTCAAATCCAACACAGGCTACAAATACACAAACTGGCGCTGTTATTATACAAGGTGGTTTGGGTGTAGGTGGTAACTTATACGCTGGTAACATCTATAGCAATGGTGTTTTAGTAGGATCAGGTGGTGGCGGTGGTGGTGGCGGTGTAAACAATACAGTAATATACGCAGGCAGTGATATTACGGTAATCACCAGCGGTACTACTGGTAGCTTTTTAATATCTGATATCAGTACATTACAAACAGTAACTGGTAGAGGCGCAACAACTAATAATCAGATAGCTATCTCTAATGCCACACTGAGTTACAGCACATTTAGCGGTGCGTTAACAGTTTTAGGTGGTGTCGGAGTAGGCGACAGTGTTAACATTGGTAACTATCTAACTGTTGGTAATGGTGCTACATTCTATGGAACACAAACTGCTATACTAACTAGCGGTACTGTATTTTCTAGCAACATATTAGAACTACATTATAATACAGCGTCTTGGTCAGTTAGTGATACTAAAGACATTGGTCTAGCATTTGATTACTATAACGGATCAACGAGCACACAGGCATTTATCGGAAGAGCTAATGATACTGGTTATTTAGAATGGTATAATACTGGAACTGTAAATGCTAACGGAAACTTTATTGGTTCTTACGGTACATTTAAGACAGGCGCAGTAGTATTAACTAGCACAAGCACTAGTTTAACTGCGGCAGGCGGAATATATGCGTCATCTGCTACTATTAGCGGTACGATATACGCAGGTCCTATCTTCTCAAACGGTGCTCCGATACTGACTTCGGCTAGTTTCGCCAACTTTGGTGTAGCTACTATCGTAGCAGGAACAGGAACAGCAGTAAGTACCAGTAGCGGAAATGTCATAATATGGAATGTTTCCTCACTACAATCAGTTACCAGCAACGGAAATACCACAAATCAAAATATTTCAATAACTAATAACACTGCAAGTGTTAATAGTCAAACAGGCGCTTTAACAGTAACTGGTGGAGTTGGCATACAGGGATCGTTAAATGTCGGTAATCACATCTATGCTCCTAGTCTAACAACTGATATAGCAACAGTAACTAATCTAACAGTTGGAGTAGAAACTGTAACCAGCAATATTCTGGTACAGAGTTCAAAATACTATCCTGTACAGATACAGGGACAATACAATACAACCAGTAGTTACTACAGTTCTAACTCAAATAGCGGAACTAGTGCGTATTCAGCTTATACATTACAAAACGACACAGGTAACTATGTTGAAATCGGATTAAACAGTAGCAATAGAAATCTAGGAAACTACACTACTGGTAGTGCCTACATATATACTTCTCCAAATCTACCAGCCCTAAACATAGGAAATAGCAGTACAGTTAATTTCTATACAGAAGGTATACTCACTGGCAATCCACCTGCTATGAGTATAGGCGCTAACACTACTACTATTATTAATAGTTTGTTAGTAGAAGACAATAGTTATAGTTCGACTCCTTATGCTACATTAAACATACAGTCAAATGCTAGGATCAGCTATAGCAGTTTGACATTGAGTAATAGTAGTCTAAACGGACAGAGTTTTACTTTTGATGTAGGCGGTAGTAATAGAGCAGGTCAAAATGGATCAGCAGTCAACGAAGGTAACTTTACATTACGCGATAATGTAGCAGGAGCCTATAGATTTATTGTATCTAAAAATAGCGGAAATATATTAATTAACACGACTACGGATAACGGAGTCAACACATTACAGATTAATGGTAGCGTAACAGCTACAAATTTGGTAATAGCCAGCACAGCGACATTCAATGGGTCTGTAATACATAACAATACAGCTACATTTAATGGTACGGCAACCTTTAATAACATGGTTATAGTAGGTAGTAGTATGATGCAAACAGCAGTGACTGTGGTAAATACAACAAATCCAACTATTATTGATAGTTTCGATTCGACGTTGTATAGATCTGCTAAGAGTATAGTACAGATAGAAGACGGAAACACGTTTTATATGGTAGAGATAGTACTGCTACACGATAATTCGGGTAATGTTTATATCAGTCAGTATGGTATTATAGCTACAGGATCACCGTTAGGTGATTTTACAACAGCGTTAGTAAGTGGACAAATGGTATTATATTTTACAGGGTATGATACAACAGCGAAGACAATCAATGTAGTAAGAACAGCAATAAGCGTTTAGGAATAAAAAATGTCAATATCTAAAGATTTTATAGTTAAAGCAGGTCTCCAGGTACAAGGTACTGCTACTTCTACATCAACTACAACTGGTGCGATCCAGGTCGTTGGTGGTATAGGACTTGGGGGAAGCATTAATGCTGGCGGCAAAGCACAGCTAGGAGTTACTGCAGGCCTACAGGGAACAGGCTCTACCAGTTCCGTTAGTGCACAGACGCTTATTGTCAATGGCGGCGGCGCTGGAATAGTAGGCGACAGCTATATAAACGGTCAACTGGCTGTTAGCGGACAGACTTATATTACAAACCCAACTAACGCAAGTAGTACCAATAGTGGCGCACTACAGATTACAGGTGGAATAGGCGTTGGTGGTAATGGTTATATTGGTGGTAACTTATATGTTGGTGGCAGCCAAGTTATTACTCAAGGCACATTGGCCAACCAGGGTGTTACAGCAATATATGCAGGTACTGACACAGCAGTTAATACCAGCACAGGTGCTGTCACAGTATGGAACACCAGTACATTACAAACAGTAACAGGCAGGGGTGCTGTAACATCTAACGCCATTACTATTACAAATGCAACAGATGCTACCGCTAGCAACACAGGTTCTTTAGTAGTCAGTGGCGGTATTGGAGTAGCTAAAAGCATTAACGTTGGAGTAAATGCCACTGTTGGCGGTACATTGACAGCCGCGATTGGTACATTTACTAATACAACTGATGCTAGCTCAACAACAAATGGTTCCGTAACTATAGCAGGCGGACTAGGTGTCGCTAAAACTATATATTCTAATGCCGAAGTTATTACAGGCAATGCCGCTAGTGTCAGCACAGTGGCTTCAAATGCTGTAGCTATTACTAACGGCGGTCTAGGTGTAGCGGGTACAGCATTAATACAAGGTAATACTGTATTACAGAGCACAACAAACGGCACAACAACTAGCACAGGACAAGCATTACTAGTATCGGGCGGTGTTGGTGTTGGTGGAAATCTAGTAGCTCAGACAGTGATAAGCGTAGCAGGCACACATGCTACAACAGCAGGATTAGGTAGTTTACAAGTAGCAGGTGGTGGTTACTTTGGTGATAACGTTGTTATCATGGGTAACGAAGCCAGCACAGGTACTACAGTAAGTAACGCTTTATATGTCGCAGGTGGAGTTGGTATCGGCGGATCATTAATGGTCGGTGGTCCAGTTACATTTAGTAGTCCAGTTACATTTAATGGTACTGCTACATATGTATTATCAACTAACACATTCTTTACAGATAACATATTAGAATTACATACCCCACCCGGCGGTGTTTACGGCACATGGCCCAGCGACGATGGTAAAGATATCGGTTTCCGCTTCCATTATTATAATGGCGGAGATCAAAATGGTGCCCTAGTATTAGCGGATGATTCAAAATATTTGGAATGGTACGGTACTGGCGCTGAGAGTAGCTCTAGCGTATTCCGTGGAGCTACATACGGTACATTTAAAACTGGTATTGTAATATTAGTAAACGGAACTACAAACAATCAAAATACAACTACAGGTGACCTACAGGTATCAGGCGGTGTTGGAATACAACAGACTGTTTATATCGCTGGTGCTAACGGTGTTCAAAGCTCTAGTACAGTAGCGGCACAATCATTAGTTATTAGCAACGGTGGCTTGGGTGTAACTGGCGACAGCTACTTTGCTCAAAGCGTTGGCATTGCTAACGTAGTTAAAATATCGGGTGGTGTTGGTAGCGCAATAGCAGGTACTACACAAGGTTTACAAGTTAGTAACGGTGTTGGTGTAACAGGCGCCAGCTATTTTGCTAACGCAGTTGGTATAGCAGGTCTTACAACTATAACCAATGTTACACAATCAGTATCAACTACAAGCGGTGCGTTAGTTGTAGCAGGCGGTGTTGGCATTCAAGGTAACTTGTATGTTGGCGGAACTATATTCGGTACTGAAACATATTCTAATACAGCTACTAATCTAGCAGGTGGTGCCACAGGTAGTATTCCTATCCAAGGTGCTAGCGGACAAACAGGATTTATACCAATAGGTGCTAACGGTTATGTTTTAGTTTCAAACGGTACAACAGCAACTTGGAATGTACCTAGTAGTATTACAGCGGCAACAGCTACAAATGCTTTAAACGTTGCTGTCACAACTAGTTCATTAAACCAAAACTATTTCTTAGGATTTGTTGTTGGTCAATCAGGATTTAGTCCAGAATATACAGACAGTACACTATTATTCAATCCTAGTACACATGTATTAACTTTAAATGGTACAACTGCTAACGTCAGTACAACAACTGGAGCATTAGTTGTAGCAGGTGGTGTTGGTATAGGTGGCAATGCTACAGTTGGTGGTAACTTAAATGTTAACAACAACATTACATCTACAGGCACAGTATCAGCTAACGGTGTATATGACAGTGGATTCCGTGCTGTAACTAGTGTAACTCCATCAGCAGGAGTTGGAATCAGCGTAAGTAACGTAGTTACCTTAGGTACAGCTACTTCGTTTACGATCAATAACACAGGTGTTACAACTGCAACAGGTAGTACATATATCGGAGTAAGCACCAGCAGTGGTAACGTTGTATTCACTAACTTAGGTGTTCAAACATTAACAGCTGGTACAGATACAGCGGTAAGCAGTAACACAGGAACTATTACAGTTTGGGACATCAGTACACTACAAAGTGTAACTAATCGTGGCTCTACTACAAATAACAATATCAGTATTACAACTGCTACAGTAAGTACAACAGTTGCTAGTGGTGCTTTAGTTGTAACAGGCGGTGTTGGAGTTGGTGGTAACTTAAATATCGGCGGAACAATCAAACGTATTGGTGCGGTATCAGCTAACGCTTGGGGTTCAACTGGTGTAGGTATTATTAACCCAGCCGCTAACTATACTGATCTAAATAGCACAGGTGCTGTAACAGGCATGACTGCTATTAATAGTCTAGGTAGTCCAACTATCATAGCAGGCGGTGGTACTCCAACATATGCTAATGCGTCTACATTATACATTGACGGTTCTCCAATAGCAGGTGCTGGCGTAACTGGTATTACCAATGCTTACGCATTATATGTTAATAACGGTGCTGTTTATGTAGGAAGCAATGCGGCATCTAGTTCACCAACTACTGGTGCGTTAGTCGTAGCAGGCGGTGTAGGGGTCGGTGGTGCCCTATATGTGGCTAACACAGTGGTAGCAGGTACAGCTGGAGTTGGCAGTACAGTAAACGGTTTCCAAACTAATAATAGTTTAATAGCTAGCTATACCAGCGCATCATTATCAAGCACTGGCACAGTTACACTAGATACATGGACAGTGGCTTCTTATAGAACAGCTCAATACCTAATACAGTTAACAGATACCGGATACAGTCCAAACCGTATACACGTTACACAAATATCAGTGATGCATGATGGATCAAACAACATATATAAAACAGAATATGGTGTTAACACCACAGTAGGTGAACTTGGATCATTTGATTTTAGTATTAGTGTAGGAACAATGCAGATGTTGTTTACTCCAAGCAATACATTAACTCCAAGTGCCTTAACAGTAAAAGTATATAGAACAAGTATTACAGCATAATAAAAATGCTGTAATAAATATCAGAGTAACTAGCCGTTACGTGGAAAGGGAAACTTAATGGCCGCGCAGAGTAATAATTTTGTCGTTAAAAACGGCATCGTAGTCACGACTACAGCTACAGTATTATACACAGTCAATGCGACTTCAACAGCCACGGGTTCGTTGATTGTAGCAGGGGGCGCGGGCATTGGAAGAGACCTTTGGGTCGGCGGCAATGTATATTCAAATGGCTTTCAACTGGCCACAGCAACCAGTGTTATCAATGCCGCACTTAACATAGTTGGCGGATCAACTGGCAGTTTAGTTTATCAAGTTGGATCTGGCCAAACTGGCTTTATAGCCATCGGTAGCACGGGCACATTCTTAGTAAGTAATGGCACAACTGCTTCTTACACAAACACCCTAACAACATTAACTATCTCCGGAACTGGTGCTAGTACAAGTACCACAACCGGTGCTCTATTGGTCGCAGGCGGAATAGGAGTTGGCGGAAATATTACTGTCGGCGGAACTATCGCTACAGTAGGTACAGGCGGCTCAATAACTGGTGCTACACTAATATCTACAGTGGCGCTGACTGCCACTACCATATCAGTTATAGGCACACAGACCAGTACAGGAACAGCTACAGGAGCATTAGTAGTTACCGGAGGCGTTGGCATAGGAGGAGCACTTTATGTTGGCGGTCCTGCTTTTGTAAATGGCGCTCAACTGGTAACAACTGCTACACTAGCAGGATATGGTGTTACTTCAATAACAGCAGGTACAGATACTGCTGTAAGTACTAGTACAGGCGGTGTTACAGTATGGGATATCAGTACTCTACAGACAGTAACGGGTAGAGGAAATACTACTAACAATCCGATAGTAATTACTAATACTGCATCTGCTACCAGTACATCAACCGGAGCACTAGTAGTCGCAGGCGGAGCAGGTATCGGAGGTAGTTTATATGTAGGTGGAACTACATATCTAGCTGGTGATTTATATGTCGACGGTACTAACTTTATCGTCAATAGAACAACTATCCAATCAGGCGATGCAGTCTTAACTTTAAGTTCAGCAACTACTAGCAGTTTTTTAGCGGCCAACAGCGGAATACAAATAGGCAACACCAGTTCGCCATTTATCACTTGGTTCTATGATGGAATAAACAGCTGGAAGTCAAGCGGCGGAGTGATTGTATCTAGTACAGCATCTAGCACAAGTTCCAGCACTGGAGCATTAATTGTTACAGGTGGAGCAGGTATTGCGGGATCAGTTAACATAGGCGGAAACCTAACAGTTAATGGCACGCTATTTGCTACGATCTCTGGAAGTATTACTACTGCTACTAACCTAACAGGTGGTACTACAGGTAGCATACCTTATCAAGTTAATCCTGGACAAACTGGATTTATCAGTATTGGTTCTACCGGAAGCCTATTAGTCAGCAACGGAACAACTGCTTCATATACTAACACAATAACCAATCTGTCAGTTACTGGTCTATTAACCGTTGGCAGTGAAATAAACACAGGAACTACTCAGAGTACAGGTACAACATCTGGAGCATTGATAGTAGCAGGCGGAGTTGGTATTGGTGGTTCAGTTAACATTGGACAGACTTCTACTATCAATGGTGCCGTCATTGTTACTACCGCTACCATTGGACAATATGCTAGCGGTATAGGAACAGGCGCAAGTAGTAGCGGCACTAGTTCGACATTTGTAATATCAAATACCACACAGAGCACAGGTACTAATAGCGGAGCATTGGTAGTTTGGGGTGGAGTAGGGATCGGGTTAAACTTAAATGTCGGCGGTACTATCGTGGGTGGCGGTGTTAGAACAACTACAACCAGCACGACTCCCCAAAATGCCACAGTTGGAGATCTTTGGTACTATCCACCAAACGACACTATATTAAGATATACATACGACGGATCCACAACCAGCTGGATTGACATTACAGGTCCAACAGTGGCTAGCACAACTGCTACATTATTAGGTGGCGGTAGCAGTTCATTTAGTACCAGCACATTGGTATCACAAGCAGTAAGCGCCACTATAGCAACAACTGTAGTAGGAGGGTATGTTGCTAGCATAATAGCAGGAACTGGTACCTATATCAATACAGCAAGCGGCGCAGTAACTATCTGGGCTAGCACATTCACAGGTGGCGCAGTAGCTAACACTACGACATTTGCTACTACAACATATTTCGCAGGCATAGTAAACACAGGGACTATGACACAGAACGGATACCCAGTATCCACACAAAATAAGAGCTATGGTTTCTCCATAGTATTCGGAGGATAAAATGACAGCACCAAATTTAATGAGTGGAAACTCAGCATACGGACAGACTACGGCAACACAACTTATAGGTACAGCATTGACCACTATTGTTAGTAATGCTATTGGTTCTAATAGTGTTTATAAGATCAACACATTAAACATTGCCAACAATACTACCACAGCCATTCAATGCACTGTAAACTACAATACTGGAGCCGCAGGTGGTGGTACTAACTTGCCATTAATTAATGCTGGTATAGTACCAGCTTACGGAACACTGACAGTTATAGACCGAGGCACACAATATTACCTAGCAGAAGGCAGTAGTATCACTGCCTCATTGACTGCCACTAATAACTGGGCAGTAATCAGCACAAGTTTTGAGGTTATCAGCTAATGGTCAAGAGATTTGTCGGAGGAATTATTTCCTCTGTTCCTCCTACTATTAATAACAGCCAAGCATCTGGAATGTTTAGTGGTGCTACGGCTTTACAGCAAACAGAAGTCTGTTGTTGGCCAGGGACTCCTGCTCCTATATCTTCCCCCGTTACCTATTGCCTATCTTACTTGATAGCGGCAGGTGGTGGTAGTGGTGGCAGTAGTCCATCCGCTGTTAATTCAGGTGGTGGTGGTGGTGCTGGCGGAGTATTAATAGGTAATATTCCTATGACTCCGGGCTGTTGCTATGTGGTATGTGTAGGAGGCGGTGGTGCAGGTGGTGCAGGTGCTCCTTGTTATTACGGAACTTCGGGAACTAACAGTACATTTGGTGGACCTACAGGCATCGTGGCCTGCGGCGGCGGACGAGGACTAAGCATTGCCGCAAAGGATGCCGTCGGCGGCTCTGGCGGTGGCACAGGTGGGGCTATTACCCAAGGACAGACATGTCCAAATCAGGCAGGAATATGTGGTCAAGGTCATAGAGGACACGGCGGTGGGGGCGGTGCAGGCGGGCCATCTGATGATGGTGGTTACAATCCTACTACTTACAGTTTTTGGCAACAAGGGGGACCGGGGATAGCTAGTCCTATAAGTGGTACTCCGACCTACTACGGTGGAGGCGGAGGTGCTGGTTCGACGGGAAACCCTACACCCACTTGCGGTGGTCCCGGTGGTATAGGTGGCGGAGGGGCTGGTGCCTCTTATGGTACGGGAAATCCAGCTAACCCTACTAATACTGGTTGTTCAGGCTCTCCAAACACAGGTGGCGGTGGAGGTGGCTCTAATAGCGGAGTATCACCTAATCCTACAGGTAGTGGAGGTTCAGGAATAGTTATAGTGTCTTATACTGCACCTGCCTCGATTGGAACAGGCGGAACGATAACCTGTTATTCTTGTACCTGTAATGGTGTAACCTGTTGCTACTGGGTACATACCTATCTAACGTCGGGCTGTTATTGCTCTTAAGGATATTAAATGAGTTTTCCAAGTAACCCAACTAACGGTCAAACAGCAATAGTTAACAATATTGGTTATCAATATAACAGCACCCTGTCGGCTTGGTTTAGAATATTAAGCGGTATAACAGCCACTAATACGCTGTTCATATCTGGTACGCAGACCAGTACAAGTACAACAACAGGTGCGTTAGTCGTAGCAGGTGGTGTAGGTATCGGCGGTAATGCTTATATATCAAGTTTCTTGACCGTTTCAGGTAATGGCAATGCTACAACCAGTACAGGGGCATTGGTTAACTTTATCGGTAATCTCGGCGGAAATTATCTAGCACCACAGAACAATGGTGTTGTATTACAGATGACTGGCCAGGCCAGCAATCCTGCTCGTGTTTATATAGATGGACAGGGATCAGGTAACTATTCAGCAGTTATTGGTCGACATTATAACGGAACTACTGCGGCACCAGCAGGACTAAATGCCAATGACACTATCTTTAGGTTGGGTGGTACTCCTTATAATACCAGCGGATGGCCCAGTTTAAGTACAGTTCGTTGGGACATGATTGCTGATGAAACACAGACAGCATTCAATCAAGGTAGCCGTATTGAACTATGGATTACACCTAGAGGAACCAGCGTTACTAACATCGCCAAACAGTTAAGTTTAGGCAGTACTGGTTCAATATTTTACAATACATTAACCGTTGCCAGCTCAGCTATTTCAGCTTCTACTGGTACAGGCGCACTGATTGTACAGGGCGGTGCAGGTATCGGCGGTAGCGTATTTGTTGGCGGAAATCTAACAGTTGGCGGAACTATTAATGCCACTATATCTGGTAGTTCTAGCAGTGCTACCAATATATTAAATGGTACGACTGGCAGTATTTTATATCAAACTGCTCCGGGCGTAACTGGATTTATTGGTATCGGATCAACTGGTAGTGTGCTATCTAGTAATGGAACTACTGCTACCTATGTTAACACACTGACACTGAGTGGAACGATCAGTCATGCTGGTCTAGTACCTACACAGGGTCTTAATATAGACCAAATATTTTCAACCAGTACCAATATAACGTTGACAAAGAACTGGCAAAATACTGGAATAACCGGTACTATGCTGACCACAGGTACTTATATCGTACAGGCCTTGGCCAATGACAGTAGCGTAGGTGGCGGTGAGATAAATACCTATTACAGCGGTATAATGAGTTGGTATAGTGGCGCAACTTCGGAAGGTAGTTATGATGAGATACTACTACATAGAGCAGGAGCTGCCAGTGGATCGGGTACAGTTTATCTACAGGTTTTAAGAGCAGTTGGCGGAGTTTTATCACTACAAATAGCGGGCAATACAAATAATAGTACAACCAGTATCTATTATCTAAACTTTAGAAGGATGTTATAAGAACAGGTGATTATAGAAGTTTAATAAAATAAAATTCATAATCATCTGCTCTGATTAATTGGGACGAGAAGATGACATTTAAAGTAAAAGACGGGATACTGATCAATGGTTTTCAGTTTGTTGATAGCTCAACAAATGTCATTGTCGTCTCAACCCAATCAAGCACAAGCACACTAACTGGCGCGATCACTGTCGCAGGCGGAGTTGGTATCCAAGGTGCGCTAAACGTAGGTCAAACATCAACCGTAGCCGGTGCTGTTATTATCACAACGGCCACTATCGGACAATATGCTAGCGGTATAGGAACAGGTGCAAGCAGTAGCGGTACTAGTTCAACATTTGTAATATCAAACACGACACAGAGCACTGGAACTAATAGCGGAGCATTACAGGTAGCCGGCGGTGTTGGCGTAGGTGGCAACTTAAACGTAGGCGGTACTATCGTAGGTGGCGGTGTACGCACAACCAGTTCAAGTACTCCTCCATCAAATCCTACAGTAGGAGATATATGGTATGATACATTAACAGATGACATCTATAGATATACAACAGATGGCGTAACTACTGCTTGGTTAGATATTACGGGGCCTACTGGCACAGGAGGATCTGGCGGAGGCGGAGGATCATTTACTGGCGGAACTGTATCAAACACAACAACATTTTTAACATCAGTTATCATTGGTACAGCAAGCACAAGTTCGGTTGGTTTAACTGTAGGCACAACAGATGCAATATTATTACCGGGCGGAACAACAGCACAGAGACCATCTGTTCCTGTCAATGGTATGTTTAGATTTAACAGCTCTACAACCAGTATAGAAGCATATCTAGGTAATAGCTGGATAGTTATCGCATCGGCTAGTTATAATGTCAGCTATCTAATAGCTGCCGCGGGAGGAGGTGGTGGCGGAAACTCAACAGGCAATGGCGGATCTGGGGGCGGCGGTGCTGGAGGATTATTAATCGGAAGTGCTCCATTGCAGAAAGGAACTACCTATACAATAGTTGTTGCTGGCGGCGGCGGTGCTGGCGGACCTGGCAATTCAAGCACATTAGGATATACTGGCAGCAATTCAACAGCACTAGGACTAACAGCACTGGGAGGCGGTGGAGGTGGTGTTGGTAACATTAATAACAACGGTGCACCTGGGGGTTCCGGTGGTGGTGGCGGTAATGGCGGAACATATGGTACAGCGACACAGCCTAGCAGTGGATCAGGCGGTTTAGGAAATAACGGTGGTGCTGGTGCACCCAACTCAGGACCTTACTATTCAGGTGGAGGCGGTGGTGGATCGGGTGGTGCAGGTGGTGCAGGATCGGGTAGTGCAGGTGGTTCAGGTGGTTTAGGAACTACATCTACTATAACTGGATCTGCTGTAAGTTACGCAGGCGGTGGCGGTGGCGGAAGCCAAGGTGGTCCGGGCGGTGCTGGTCAAGCTAATGGCGGTAACGGTAACGGCGGTGGTGCAGGCGGAAACGCTAACCCTAATACAGGAT
>Ga0164297_10003264_pt1 | contig 15213 bp, 12 predicted proteins | sample GEODES058metaG_FD_113539 | JGI IMG/M metagenome (GOLD analysis project Ga0164297, IMG submission 113539) | Dystrophic lake water microbial communities from Trout Bog Lake, Wisconsin, USA - GEODES058 metaG | ecosystem: Environmental > Aquatic > Freshwater > Lake | place: USA: Trout Bog Lake...
AACAGAAATAAAAGGCGCTTTGCAAAAAGTATACAATATGGAAGCAGAGACAGGCAATACTTTTATGGTGAATGGCGTAATGGTGATGCAGAAACTGAGTAAACAATAATTTGTTTCTTATAAAGCTGCAACAGGTAAACAGCAACTAAGTATTTTTAGTAAAAACGTTTAGTGCGCTTTTCTTACTTTGTTGCTTCGGGTGAAACCTTCTTTCTGTGAAACAAAAATACTTTTCTTTGCAGGATGATTACTGTTCCGCATTATCTTAAAAAAGGAGATACCATTGGTATTGTTTGCCCTTCGGGTTATATGTCTGCTGAAAATGCAGCTACCTGCATTAAAACTTTGGAAGCCTGGGGTTACAAAGTAAAAACCGGTAAAACATTGGGCCGTCAATTTCATTATTTCAGCGGAACAGATAAAGAGCGGTTGCAGGATCTACAAGAAATGCTGAACGATACGAAGATCAAAGCGATTTTTTGTGCCCGTGGGGGGTATGGATTAAGCAGGATCATCGATCATCTGGATTTTCAGAAATTCAAGAAGAATCCTAAATGGATCATCGGCTTCAGTGATATTACGGTATTGCATGCGCATATCTTTCAACATTATCAAATAGCCACATTACATGCTCCGATGGCCGGTGCTTTTAATGAAGGCGGATATAAAAACGAATTTATTGCTTCATTGAAAGATGCATTAAATGGTGTGTCAACGAATTATTCCTGTCCGCCTCATGTTTTAAATCATATTGGTCAGGCTGAAGGAGAATTGATTGGCGGTAACTTATCCATCATTGCACATTTAATTGGCAGTCATTCCTCTTATAAGACCAGGCATAAAATTTTATTTCTGGAAGATGTGGGAGAATATTTATACAATATTGATCGCATGATGATTCAATTAAAACGTGCAGAATTATTCAAGCATATTAAAGGATTAATCATCGGTGGATTCAGTGAAATGAAAGATACTTCTATTCCTTTCGGAGCAGATGTTTATTCCATTATTCATCATCATATCAAAGAACTCAATATTCCCATTTGTTTTGATTTTCCGGTAAGCCATGAAACAAAAAACCTTGCATTAAAGATCGGACTGGAACACGAGTTGGTGGTAGCGAAAGATAAAGTAAGTTTAACGGAGATGGAATAAAGTGATTTCATTTTAGAGTTATTCTTTGCGATACTTTGAGTCCTTTGCTGTAAAATTTAATCCCACAATATGTATCGATAATACAAAGAGTAAGCAAAGGGAATGACAACAACCGTTGGGTCAAAATAAAAAAGACGCTTATTCCTTTATAAAATTTGAAATACCTTTTCTTTGCTGCATGAAATTATTTTTCATCCGTTATACAAAAATGTTGTTCATCTGGTTGCAATTGCACCGGGTATTTGGTTTTATTAACAGCGCATTTGGTAATCTCTATTACCTCACTAAATTTTCTGCATGGGCTTATCAAAACAGAAAAGTGGCATACAATGATTTTCCAAGCAAATGGGATTATTGTAAGCGCAACAATATGTATCAGTGGGTGATTGATAAGGAGGGCCTTGCTTCAGAAAGTATTAATTACATTGAGTTTGGTGTGGCATGGGGCGAATCATTTAACTGGTGGTTGAAAAGGAATCATCATCCTTCCAGCCATTTTTACGGCTTCGATACATTTGACGGATTACCGGAAGATTGGGGGCCCTTTAAAAAAGGTTCCTTCAGCAGCAACCATGCATTACCCGATATCAATAATGATTCCCGAGGAAAATTCTTCAAAGGATTATTTCAGCAAACCGTTCCTTCTTTTGTAAAAGAGTTAGACAACAGCAAACGCAATGTAATATTGATGGATGCTGATTTGTATTCAGCCACTTTATATGCATTGACTGCTTTGGCACCATATTTAAAAAGCGGTGACATTATTTTCTTTGATGAGTTTGTAGTACCCACACATGAGTTTAAAGCATACAGTGATTTTGTGCAATCGTATTACATCAATCTTGAGTTAATTGCCGCAGCCAACAATTATTATTTTGTGGCATTTAAGGTAAAATAAGCATATATAAATAAACTAATTTGTATATTGTGTATACAATTAGTTTATGAAAGCGTTTTTCTTTTTCATTGTATTGTTTTGTTCTGCAAGGTTGTTTGCACAAAAGGAAAGGAATGCCAATGAATTTAATCAGCAAGCTTCAGCCAATAAATTATTTGATGCCCGATATGTTGAGAAGCCACCCCTGTTTGCATTTGGGGCGGATTCTGCTAAACGGTTTTATTTCCATCATTTTAAAGGGTATGATAGTGTTTTATTAAAATGCATTGCAAAAGGAGATACGGCAAAGTATATCCGGATTTATTTTTCCTTCATCATCGATAAAGCAGGAATGGCATATGATGTTCGGTTTGAAAGAGTGGGTGCCACCCGATATGCTAAAAGTGAATTATCGAAAACATTGAAATACTTTAATGCGATACCTTCTTATTTTAATCTTCATTTAAACAAAATGATGGATGAAATGCCTTTGTGGAAACCGGCTTTGCAATATTATCAGCCTGTTGATTGCAGGGTACATGATTATATGCAGTTTTGGGTTGGCATCAATCCGCCAGGCTATTAATATTTTAAAATATCACGAATGAAATTGTGATACTCGTAAAAACCCGGCAAATTATTATGCCCGCCTCCATGAATTCTGATGAGGGTAATTTTATGCGGGTTGATTTGTTGTAATTGCTCACTGTGCTGAATCGGTATCAGCCAATCTTTTGTTCCATGGATAATATAGGTATGGCAATTTACTTTTTTGATCCATTGATCTGTTCTTAATTTAAAACGTAAAGTCAATCGGTTGGGAAGAAAAGGAAGAAACCGATTCACTACTTTAATAAAATTAAAATAAGGTGCATCTAATAGTAAATAGCGTGGATGATTATCTGCTGCAAGTTTAGCTGCAAAGCCGCTGCCAATACTTCTTCCGTAAATGAGCAAATGATCTTCGGGAAATGTTTGATTAAGTGTTGAATACACAAATTGCATATCATTCAGCATATCTTTCTCAGTTCGCTTACCGGTACTTTTTCCAAAGCCTCTGTAATCTACCAGCACTACATCATACTGATAGCGATAAAAATCTTTTGCATATTTAGCCCAACCTTTAATGCTTCTGCTGTTACCATGAAAATATAAAATCAATCCTTTGGGTTCCTTGCAAAAAAAATGCAGGCCATTGATGCGTACACCGGGTGCTACATCAAAAAACAATTCTTCAAAAGGGACATCAAATTTATATTGAAATGAAGCCGGTAATTTTTCGGGTTTGAAAATAAATCTTTCCTGAGCCAGATAAATAATGGCATTGATGAGAATATAACCGATGATGATATACAACAGGATAATCAAAACAGTACTTGTTTTTTTAAAGTTCTGTTTTTAATTCAGCAATTCCAAACAACTAATGATTGGGTATTTGACCAATTCGTTTTAAGTTGATCTTTGAAACCGGTGCAACAATCAATGGAAATTTTTCAACGGTTACGGTACTGATATCTAAACCAAAACCTCTTTCTTCGCTGAGTGAAATATCTTTCAGCCAAAAATAGACAGTCATAACAATGCGTTCGAAGAACGGTAATTCGTTATCATGGCTTAAATATTTTTCCATCACTACAAATTGAAAATCTCCGACAATATTGTTTTTCTCTAAGCTATCGTAACGACTGGTAATGGTTACTTCTTTATTGGCAACCAGATCTTGTACCACTTTACGGAACATCAGATTGATCTTATGTTCTACGCGGAATCCCAAACGGAATTCAACACGTATCAAATGATCGCTCACAATATGATCTACACTGTATTCCATGGTATACGGATCATCCAATACATCTACATGCACAAACCAATAGACATCTGCACGTTTTGGTTTTTTATTTAAGATGGAATAAATGATTTTATGTTCAATCTCTTTGGGATTGTTGGCACTGGTCATGTACACCAGGTGAGTTGAATATTTGGGAATCGTATTGTCTTCACTTAATTCTTTAATCAGCGGGATATAATGTTGCAGTCTTACAAATTCAACATAACGATTCTTGATTTTTCTGGCTCTGAACCATACATACATTACGCCGATGATTCCGAATTCGAAGAATAAGAACATCCATCTTTTCTTGATCTTGGCTACATTGGCAATAAAGAAGGAAACTTCCACTGTTAAGAATACACACAGAATGGCAATGATTACCACCGCATGCCATTTTTTAATGAACTTCATGTAATAGAACATTAAAATGGTAGTCATTAACATGGCAATGGTAATAGAGAAACCATAAGCAGCTTCCATATTACTGGATTCTCTGAAATACAACATCACCAATAAACAGCCGAAACACAATATCCAGTTAATACTGGGTATATACACTTGTCCGCGAATATCTGTGGGATATTTAATGGTTACTTTAGGCCAGAAATTTAATCGAATGGCTTCACTGATTAAAGTAAAAGAACCACTGATCAATGCCTGGCTGGCAATAATGGTTGCAGAAGTGGCGATTAAGATACCTGATAATAAAAACCAATGCGGCATGATCTCATAAAAAGGATTCAGGTCGCCTAAATGCGGTTGTGCCCTTAATAAGATCCAGGCACCCTGGCCAAAATAATTTAATACCAAGGTTGATTTTACAAATATCCAGCTGATCTGAATATTTTTTCTGCCGCAATGCCCAAGGTCACTGTATAATGCTTCCGCACCTGTTGTTGCAAGGAATACAGAACCCAATAACCAAAATCCGCTGGGATATTTGACCAACAGGTCATAAGCGTATTTAGGATTTACAGCATTGATGATCTGGGGGTATTTCATTACCTCATTTACACCCAGTACAGCTAACATCAAAAACCAAATAAACATGATTGGCCCGAATGTTCCGCCTACTATTTTAGTTCCGAACTGTTGAAAAATGAATATTAATGATATAATGGCAATGATAATTCCTACAACCAAAGTATTACCCGGAACGATGATATTCTCCAAACCTCTTACACCACTTAAGCCCTCCACAGCAGATGATACAGAGATAGGTGGGGTGATAATACCATCTGCCAGCAAAGTGCCTGCACCCACTATTGCAGGAACAAATAACCAATGCCTGTACCGTCTTACTAAACTGAATAAAGAAAAAATACCACCTTCTCCTTTATTATCTGCCTGCAGTGTTAACAGAATATATTTGAATGTAGTTTGTAAAGTCAATGTCCAGAAAATACAGGATATACCGCCAAATACCAATTGCTCGGTAATTTCTCTTTCGCCAATAACTGATTTGAATACATATAATGGGGATGTGCCGATATCACCATAAATAATTCCTAATGCAATAATTAAACCGGCACCGGTAACTTTGTTAAAATGCTTGCTCACAAACGAATTTGTACTTTTAATATTTACTGCACAAATGTATAAGTAAAATTAAACTTGCCAATTAATTCTTGCTTTTTGTAAAAGAATTCTGCTTTTGATGTGACTTTTTGCATCAAATGCCGTCCTGTTCAACGAATAAAGAAATTTCCATCTTGTTAATAATGGCAAATATTTTAAATTTCGACTGCTGCTAATCCATTAAACTTTATTTTTGAAGATAAAATCAGCAGGTAATGAAAAATGCAGGCATGCTTTTGATCGGCATTCTTATTTCTTCCTTAAAAATATCCGCACAAGAAATCATTTATTCCGAATTGGATAAAGATGATAATCGTTCTGTGCAATATGAGATTGTTGGAAAGATGAATGATCATGTCATCATCTACAAAGGCTATCGCGATATACATTACATATCTGTTTATGATAATGAGATGAAGATGACGAGCAAGACAAGATTAGATTTTTTACCCGATCATATTTTCAATGCCGATTTTTTACAATACCCCGATTATTTCTGGATGTTCTATGAATATCAAAAGAAAAACATTTTGTATTGCATGGCAGTTAAATTTGATGCATCCGGAAAAAAATCAGGAGACCCCGTTCAATTAGATACCACAGAAATTAATTTCGCAGCGAACAATAAAATTTATAATGTCATCAACAGTGAAGACAAACAAAAAATTCTAGTGTATAAGATCAACAATAAAAATGAAAAAGTACATGCTACCGTGACTTTGTTGTTCGATAAAAATTTATCGCTCTTGCATAAAACAAGAATGATGATACCATCTGCCGAACGCAATGATGCTTTATCAGATTTTGCAGTAGATAATGATGGCGATATTGTTTTATTAAGAACATCGGGTGCCGGCGGACAAACAGATAACGTAAATAAAATGTCGATGATTACCAAAGCTGCGTATGCAGATAATTTTATCATCAACGATATTAAGATGAGTAATATTTATTTGGATGATATACATGTTAAAATAGATAATTTCAATAAACACTATTTAATTACTTCATTTTACAGCAAACAACGCAGAGGTAATATCGACGGCATCTTCAGCTATATGTGGGATGAAAGAGCATCCAGAGAAATGTATAATAACAGAACAGAATTATCCGATGAATTAAGGGCACAGGCAAGAGGGGAGAGCACGGTAAAAATGGCATTCAATGATTATTTTATTAAGCATTTGGTAATGCGTAAAGACGGCGGTTATATCATCATTGCAGAATCGGAATATACCAGTACCAGAGGCAATGTGTACAACAGATGGGATTATAACGGCACGCCTTATTCTACTTTAAACGGAAGTTATTATTACTATAATTCTCCTTACAGCTATCCATGGTCAAGATATGGCATGAACAATGTTACCCGTTATTATGCGGATAATATTACCATCTTATCCTTTGACGGAAATAATAAATTAGAATGGAGTAATGTAATTGGCAAATCGCAGTATGATGATAATACCGATATTTTTATAGGATACGGCATGGTGAATTTCGGTAACGCCATTCATTTTATATTTAATGATCAGGAAAGAAGGCAAACCATTTTAAATGTGCAGGGGATTGGGCCTGACGGACAAATTGTAAGAACGCCCACCATTAAAAATTTAGATAAGGGCTACGATTTTATGCCTAAACAATTAAAGCAAATCGGTGCCCGAACAGTGATCGTTCCCTGCCAGTACAGAAATTATACTTGCTTTGCCAAAATTGAATTTGAATAAATTATTACAGTGACTAATTTTTTTAGAAATAGCTCATTTGCTTCTGTCTTTTTTTTAGTAGTACTCTGCGTATTGGTACATTTTCATTTTTTTATTGAGCCACCGCAAGTACAGATCAGTGAAGATGACGGGTTAATATCGATGTTGCTGATCAAATACATTCAACCCTTAGCTTCTTCCTGGTTATTTATTATTTATTTTGCTGTTTTATTATTTCAAACGATCCTATTTAATGTTGCGCTGAACAGTTTGAAAATGTTTCAGCAAAATGCATTCACTACTTCATTGTCTTATTTATTGATCACCGCTTTATTACCGCAATGGTGCAGTATCACACCTGCTTTTATTGCAAATGGATTGGTGATGTGGATCTTTGTAAGAATATGTAAACTATATAATAATCCATCTCCCAAAACTGCATTGTTCAATATCGGATTGATAGCAGGCTTAACCGTTTTATGTTATCATCCAACAGCGGTATTATTATTGTTAGTCACTTTTGCATTGGCTGTCGTTAGGCCGTTTCGTATTACAGAATGGTTGGTATTGCTGATGGGTTTTGTATTGCCTTATTATTTTCTCTTGTCCTTTTTATTCCTCACCAATCAAATGAATGTATTGCAAAGATTTTTACCTGAATTGCAATTTAATATTCCGCTGCATGCAAATGATCTATGGACATGGATCAATTTAGCAGGCATTTTGTTTTTCTTATTGATTGGTTTCTATTATTTATCTTCTGCCACTAACAGAATGGTCATTCAGATAAGAAAAAACTGGAGTGTGATGCTTGTCTTATTGCTTATTTCATTACCTGTCCCCTTTATTTTTAAACAAACAGGTATTCAATCTGCCATGCTTGCTGCGCTGCCTGTTTCAGCTTTTGTATCCAATGCTTTTTTGTATCCGAAAAGATCTTTATTTCCGAATTTATTACTGATCATCGCTTTAATAATTATTATCCACAATAACTGGATGTTGATTCAAATTTAAAATTTGTAGTCATCCCTATCTTACATTTGATCTTTAAAAATTTTTGAGTATGAAATATGGAGTGGTTGTTTTCCCGGGATCTAATTGCGACAGAGATATGCAGGATGCTTTACAGCACGATTTAGGAAAAGAGGTGGTGATGCTTTGGCATAAAGATAAAGACATCAGCATGTTTACCACCGATGATTGCATTGTATTGCCCGGTGGATTTTCGTATGGAGATTACTTGCGTTGCGGCGCTATTGCAAGGTTTAGTCCGATGATGCAAAGCGTTATTGATTTTGCGAATAAGGGTGGTAAAGTATTGGGTGTGTGCAATGGTTTTCAAATTTTATGCGAAAGTCATTTATTGCCCGGTGCATTATTGCAAAATGCCAATCAACAATTTGTATGTAAAAATGTTTTTATCAGGAATGAGAATTCTGCAGCGTTAAAAATTCCGATTGCACATGGCGAAGGAAGATTTTATGCTGATGAACATACTTTGAATGATTTGGAAAAAAACAATCAGATCATTTTTTATTATTGCGATGCATCAGGAAATATAGATACAGCAAATAATCCGAATGGCGCTGTAAGGAATATTGCCGGTATTCGTAATAAAGAAGGAAATGTTTTTGGAATGATGCCGCATCCGGAAAGAGCAACATCCAAAGCATTGAATAATATTGATGGAATAAAAGTGTTTGATCTTTTAGGATTGAATTAACCTTTTTATACCATCATTTTGTAAAAATGAATCTTTATAAACAACATCTGTATGAAAAAAATATTGCTCGTTTTATGTGTATTGGTCAGTGCAGTAAACCTAAATGCCCAACCGAAAGATCCTGTCATCTGGAAATTTGAAGCAGTAAAAAAATCAGCTACTGAATATGAAATCAAAGCAACGGCAACGGTAGAAGATCCCTGGCATATTTATTCTCAGAATACCGATAAAGGGGGCCCAATCCCTACAGCATTTCTTATAAAGAAAAACCCATTGGTAACAGTGGATAATAAATTTAAAGAGACGGGTAATTTAGAAAAGACCTATGATAAGAATCTGAAAGTAAACATATCTTATTATGCCAAATCAGTTGTGTTTACCCAGACTGCAAAATTAAAGGCAAGCGTAAAGACAAATATTTCCGGAACGGTGCAATACATGGTTTGTAATGATGAGCAATGTTTACCGCCGGTTACTAAATCATTTAATATTCAATTGCAGTAAAGCATTTGCAATGAAAAAAATCTTTCTTGGTTGTATTTTAATTTTTGCAGCGGCCATTTCTTTAGCACAAACCAAACCAGTCGATTTTGCAGCTACGGTACATCGGACAGATAATAATGGTTTGTATGAAATAATGGTAACTGCTCAAATATCAGATGGCTGGCATTTGTATGGAAATAATCCGAATGTGGATGGATTAGAATCTGTAAAATTTTCATTTGATGATGAGAATGCCAAATTATTCAATGAAGCTGTATTTAATATTCCTTCACAAACAATCAACGATCCTATTTGGGAAAATAAAAAAGTAAATGTTTATACCAACACTGTTCAAATACAGCAAAGGGTTAAGATCAGCGGGGTTATTCCTGCTTCATTAAAATTATTGATCACTGCCAATGTTGGAAAAGGTAAAGATGAATTTCAAACCGTAGAGCAATCAGTTGATCTGAAACTGGAAGGCGGGGTTATTGCCAATACCAATACAATTAAGTTATCATCCATAGACATCAATCATCCATTAAAGGATTGCGGTAAAAAAAATGATACCAAGAACAGCGGATTTTTATCAATCTTCTTTTTAGGTTTTCTTGGTGGATTGATTGCATTACTTACTCCATGCGTGTTTCCGATGATCCCGGTGACTGTTTCTTTTTTTACCAAACGTTCCGCCAATAAAAAACAAGGCATTAAGAATGGGGTGTTGTATGGCTTGTTTATTTTTATCATCTACTTACTTGCCAGTATCCCATTTCATATTTTAGGGAATGTGCAACCCGAGATATTTAATAATATTTCTACCAATGCATGGTTGAATATTATTTTCTTCATCATCTTTATTGTATTTGCATTTTCATTTTTTGGTTATTTTGAAATCACTTTACCAAGCAATGTAGCGAGTAAAGCAGATTCGAAAAGTGGATTAGGAAGTATCGGCGGTATATTTTTTATGGCATTAACATTGGCCATCGTTTCATTTTCCTGCACGGGTCCGATATTGGGTTCTTTATTGGTTGGTTCATTAAGTGGCGGTGCATGGCAATTAACCAGTGGCTTAGCAGGATTTGGGTTGGCTCTTGCATTACCATTTGCATTGTTTGCTATTTTCCCTAATTGGTTGCATTCTTTGCCAAAAAGCGGAGGATGGTTGGATACAGTAAAAAAAATATTGGCATTTGCAGAGCTGGCATTGGCATTTAAGTTTTTATCGAATGCAGACCTGGTGATGCATTGGGGTATTTTAAAAAGAGAAATATTTTTCGGTGTTTGGATTTTAATTGGTGCAGGGTTGACTTTATATCTGTTTGGTTTACTTCGTTTGCCACATGATTATAAAGGAATGAAAATAAGTGCAGGAAGAAAATCATTAGGTGTGCTTGCATTATTATTTACTTTGTATTTGGTCCCGGGAATTACACAAACAAAATATGCGAATCTTCAGCTGTTAAGCGGATTTCCGCCACCATTACATTACAGCGTGTATGGAAAAGAGAATGTAATTGGAAAAGGATTGGAAGCGGATGTGATGAATGATTATGATAAAGCGTTACAATTAGCTAAAGAACAACACAAACCTTTGTTGATAGATTTTACCGGATGGGCTTGTGTGAATTGCAGAAAGATGGAAGAAAATGTGTGGACAGAACCGGAAGTGTATCATTACATCAAAGAAAATTTTATTTTGGTTTCGTTGTATGTGGATGATAAAGAAAAGTTAGCTATTCAGCAACGCATCAATAATTACAAAACAAAAGACGGAAATATAAAAGACATTATTAGTGTTGGTGATAAATGGGCCACTTTTCAATCAGAGAATTTTAATCAGGTTACACAACCACTGTATGTGATTTTGAACAATGAACAACAACTCTTGAATAATCCTGTTGGCTATACACCCGATGCAAAAGAATATAAAGCATGGTTGCAGTGCGGGAATGAAACATTTGGTAAAAAATAAAAGTCAGGCACTTATAAAGTGGCTTACTTAATTTGGTTGTCATCCTGCAGTTAAGTAAGCAAGCAATCGTTGATAAGCAGGATGACAGTATCTTTTTTATAAAGCAATTTGGTTCTCTAACATCATCTTTCTTAAATTAATTAATCCGTAACGCATTCTTCCCAAAGCGGTATTAATACTGGTATTGGTGATGGTGGCGATTTCTTTAAAACTCATATCGGCATAATGCCTTAATACAATTACTTCACGTTGTTCTTCCGGTAACAATTCCAACATCTTTCTGATCTTATCATGACTTTGCCCCTGTACCATTTTCGTATCAGCACCCTCACTGTTTACATTGATCATCTCAAAAATATCCTTATCGTCACTATGAATGATCTTGGTACGTTTTGCTTTTCTGAAATAATCAACACATAGATTATGAGAGATGCGCAAAGCCCATTGAATGAACTTGCCTTCTTCATTGTAGCGATTGTTACGCAATGTATCAATCACTTTGATGAATACTTCCTGGAAAAGGTCTTCTGCCAAATGCCTGTCCTTTACCAAAAAGAAAATAGAAGAGAATATCTTCTCTTTGTAACGATTGATTAAAATTTCAAGGGCCTGATGATTGCCATCTTGAAATGAACGGATCAAATCCGTATCCAACGCTTGTTGTAGCGGTTTCATAGTAGTAAGGGGTTTTTTTGAAAAATCTTCAAAAAGGATAGGATACTTGGATACAGTGAATTGAAATGTTTGTATCGCGGATTAAACGATCTGCTTGACAATTAACTTCAATTGCGGTTTGAAATTAATGATGTTTTTTCCCTGCACAAACTTTAACAGGCATTGTTGAAAAATATAAAAAACATTTGTTGATATCCACATTTTTTCTTGTTTCGCTCAACTTAAAGAAGAATATTCTGTTTATTTGTTAAGGCTATGGCAACAAAAACAATCTCGTCTAAAAAATCATCTTCAGTTTTATCCGGTAATATTATTGTTAAAGGTGCACGCACACATAATTTAAAAAATGTGGACGTTGAATTTCCGCGAAATAAATTAATTGTGGTAACAGGTGTTAGCGGCAGTGGTAAATCATCTTTAACCATTGATACTTTATTTGCAGAAGGCCAAAGACGATATGCAGAAAGTTTAAGTGCCTATGCTCGCCAGTTTATGGCAAGAATGGTAAAGCCAGATGTGGATTATATTAAAGGCTTATGTCCTGCCATTGCCATCGAACAAAAAGTAATTACACGTACACCCAGAAGTACGGTGGGCAGCATGACGGAGATCTATGATTATTTAAGATTGTTGTTTGCAAGAATTGGTAAAACCATTTCGCCCGTTAGCGGAAAGGAAGTAAAGAAAGATGAAGTGAGTGATGTTGTGAATGCCATTAAAAATTTTAAAGAAGGAACCAAAGTAGTGATATTGGTTTCATTTAAGCAACACGCCAAACGAGCTGTAAAAGAAGAGCTGAATATTTTGATGCAGAAAGGATTTAGCAGATTGTATGTTCACAGAATGGCGGATGAAAGCAAACAGATGACAGAAATCTTACGGATTGAAGACCTGTTGGAAAAAAGTGAAAAGGAATTGCTTAAAAATCTGTCATCAGATATTTCAGGTCAGTCATCTTATGTATTGATCGACAGAGTTGTTACCAGGAAGTTTGAGGAAGATGATCTCCATCGGTTAAGTGATTCCATTGATACGGCTTTTTATGAAGGTGAAGGTGAAATGTTTATTGAAGTGGATGGAACAAAATTTATTCATTACAGTAATAAATTTGAAGCAGATGGTCTTCAGTTTGAAGAACCGGTGCCTAATTTATTTTCTTTCAATAATCCTTTCGGTGCTTGTCCAACTTGTGAAGGCTTTAGTCAGGTATTAGGTATAGATGAAGATTTAGTCATTCCGGATCGAAGATTAAGCATTTATGAAAATGCAGTGGCACCTTGGAAAGGAGAGAAATTAAGTTGGTGGAAAGATAATTTCATCAAACATGCGAAAGGGTTCCCGATTCATAAACCCATTGCAGATTTATCAGTTGAACAATATCAACAGTTATGGAATGGTATTGACAAAGCATATGGCATTCACGATTTTTTTAAAGAAGTGGAACAAAACCTATATAAGGTTCAGTATCGCGTTTTATTAAGTCGTTATCGTGGCAGAACTACTTGTACCGATTGTCATGGGTATCGTTTGCGCAAAGAGGCGTTGTATGTAAAAGTGAATGATAAACATATAGGTGAGTTATGCGAATGGCAGGTAAGAGATTTAAAAAAATGGTTTGATACCTTGCAATTAAGTGACCATGATCAACAAGTAGCGAAAAGAATTTTAATTGAAGTCCATCAACGGTTACAAACATTGATCGATGTTGGATTGGGTTATCTTACCTTAAATCGCTTGGCTAATTCTTTAAGCGGTGGAGAAAGTCAACGCATACAACTCACCCGCAGCCTGGGTTCTAATTTAACCAACTCATTATATATTTTAGATGAGCCCTCTATCGGTTTGCATTCAAGAGATACGGAAAGATTGATAGCCGTATTAAAAAATTTACGAGATCTTGGTAATACAGTTGTTGTTGTAGAACACGATGAAATGATGATGCGTGAAGCAGACCACATTATTGATATGGGGCCATTGGCATCTCATCTTGGTGGTAAAGTAATTGCAGAAGGTGATTATGATGAAATTATTGCCAATCCTGAAAGCTTAACGGGTAAATATTTAACGGGAGAATTATCCATTGATGCACCAAAAACTATTCGCAAGTGGAGCAAGCGTATTACAATAGAAGGAGCCAGTCAAAATAATTTGAAAAATATTACTGTCGAATTTCCGATGAATGTGTTGTGTGTGGTTAGTGGGGTAAGTGGCAGCGGTAAAACCACTTTGATAAAACAAATCCTATATCCTGCTATAAAAAAAATGAAAGGTGAGTTTGCAGATAAAGTGGGGCATCATAAAAACATATCCGGTGATGTAGATGATATATCACAAATCGAAATGATTGATCAAAATCCAATTGGAAAATCATCACGCAGCAATCCCATCACTTATATCAAAGCGTATGATGAAATAAGAGACTTGTTTTTTAAACAACCACTTTCAAAAATTCGGGGCTTTCAACCCAAACATTTTTCTTTTAATGTAGATGGCGGTAGATGCGATACCTGCAAAGGAGAAGGTGAACAAATTATTGAGATGCAATTTTTAGCAGATGTGCATTTAACCTGCGAAGCATGCGGTGGAAAAAGATTTAAAGAAGAAGTACTGGAAGTGCAATACAAAAATAAAAATGTGTATGATGTGTTAGAGATGAGTGTTGATGAAGCTATTGATTTTTTTGTTGAGGAAAAAAATATTGTGAAAGCCATTCAGCCATTGCAGGATGTTGGATTGGGTTATATTAAGCTTGGTCAATCATCGGATACGCTTTCGGGCGGAGAAGCACAACGTGTAAAATTAGCTTCATTTCTCGGCAAAGGAAAAGGCCATGGCCATGTATTATTTATTTTTGATGAACCTACCACCGGCCTGCATTTTCATGATATTAAAAAATTATTGGCATCATTTAATGCATTAATAGAGCAAGGTCATTCATTAATCGTGATTGAACACAATACAGATGTTATTAAAAGTGCGGATTGGGTGATTGATTTGGGCCCTGAAGCAGGAGATGCAGGCGGGCAGCTGGTTTTTGCGGGTATTCCTGAAGAATTAATAAAAGTAAAGCAGAGTTTTACCGGAAAATTTTTATAGTTGCTTGCATCTGAAATTATAATTTGTATATTCAATCATGAAAATATTTACTAAACATGAAATTTTAAAAGAAGATGATATGGCAGTAAGTACAGTTGATAATCAGGC
>Ga0164297_10003265_pt1 | contig 15209 bp, 10 predicted proteins | sample GEODES058metaG_FD_113539 | JGI IMG/M metagenome (GOLD analysis project Ga0164297, IMG submission 113539) | Dystrophic lake water microbial communities from Trout Bog Lake, Wisconsin, USA - GEODES058 metaG | ecosystem: Environmental > Aquatic > Freshwater > Lake | place: USA: Trout Bog Lake...
AAAGTAAAGTCCTACTCAATAAATTGGGGAGGTTTAATCTTTTCGTAACAAAGCTACAGCCCTAGCCTCTATAGATTGCCCAAGCCCAACAGGACCCATTTTCTCTGCTGTCTTCGCCTTTATATTGACTTGATCAAGTTCTAATCCCAGCACTTTACTTAGGCGTTCAGTCATTTTGGGTATGTGCGCCGCCATTTTAGGAGCCTGAGCAATAATAGTTGAGTCAATATTAATAATGCTCCAACCATTTTCTTTTATAAGCTTGTTTGCGTGTTCTAAAAGGACACTTGAGTCAACCCCTTTAAAACGTGCGTCAGTGTCTGGAAAGTGCCTCCCAATATCGCCTAGTCCCGCAGCCCCAAGAATTGCATCTATTAATGCATGAATTAAAACGTCAGCATCTGAATGCCCCAAAAGGCCTCTATCAAAAGGAATAGTGACACCGCCAATGATTAGAGGACGTCCCTCAACCAAGGCATGTACGTCCCAACCCTCACCAATTCTAAAGTTGTAAGCTGACATGTTTTAAACTCTCCGTTTTAAACTCTCTTAATGGCCTGGTTTGATTCAAGTGTTTCTTTGTGATCGGTGATTGAGAAGTGCTTGTGCCAACTCAAAATCATGGGGATACGTTATTTTAAAGTTAGTACTTGCTCCCTCAACCAGTAAAGGATTCAGACCGGTAGCCTCTAGGGCGCTAGCCTCATCTGTGATTGAACCGGGGTTGGTCAATAACGCATTCTTTAGGGCGTTGGTCAATACTCCAAGCTTAAACATTTGAGGAGTTTGAGCGAGCCATTTATTTTCCCTTGAAGCTGTAAAACTGACCCTTCCCTCAATTGATTCTTTTAAGGTATCTGCTAGAGGGATTGCTAACAATCCACCGACGGGGTCGAGCAAACATTTTTGAATCAACGATTCAACTAATTCAGGGGTAATTAGGCAACGAGCAGCGTCATGTACCAATACCCAGCCATCCTCCCCGAATCCCTTATCTCTGAGGAATTTAAGGCCAGCCAATACACTGTGCGCTCTGCTCTCACCCCCCTCAAACAAAACCCTGATCTTGGGTTCATTTGACAATGCATAGTTAGTTAATATTTCCTCAATAAACTCATCCCTTGGACTGACGACTAGGCAGATATTTTGGATTTTATTAACCTGCAAAAGTGATTCAAGGGTGTGAACAACCATGGGCTTATTTGCAACATTAGCATATTGCTTGGGTTTAGCCATACCCGAACGGGCACCAGCTCCTGCACAAGGGATGACTAGGTTAATTAAGGGAGAATTCAAATCCATTTCGGCCTTTTTCATTAAGACAATCTAGAATGATAGCTTTTGCGCTGAACTGTACAGCCTCAAATACGCTATTTCGTTCAATCAATTGATGTTTATTCCCAAATTATTGCCAGGCAAGCGCCTGAGTTTACAAAGACCTTTTAGCTCATCAGACGCTTTGATGCTTGCCCGTTTGAGCGCGCAAGAAATTAGCCAAAAGAACAAAATCGCAATCATTACCTCAGATGCCAGCGATGCACAGCGCCTAATTGATGAAATGGCTTTCTTTGATCCAGATCTTAGAAGCGTAATTTTTCCTGACTGGGAAACCCTTCCCTATGATAGCTTCTCTCCTCACCAAGATCTTATCAGCGAGAGACTTGCCACTTTGTGGCAAATCTCTCAAGGCGAAGCCGATATTGTATTGATCCCAGCCACGACTGCTCTTTACAAAATAGCGCCCCCCTCTTTTCTTGCAGGCTACACGTTCCATTTTAAAGTTAAACAAAAGCTAGAAGAGTCAAAACTGCGCTCTCAGTTGACACTTGCAGGTTATGCACACGTCTCCCAAGTCATCAGCCCAGGAGAGTACTGTGTAAGAGGAGGATTGATAGACCTGTTTCCAATGGGCTCCAGATTTCCTTTTCGCATTGACCTCTTTGACAACGAAATTGATTCGATCAGAACATTTGACCCAGATTCACAAAGAAGCTTATATCCAGTCCCCGAGGTTCGCCTGCTACCTGGGCGGGAGTTTCCCATGGATGAGGACTCTCGCTCTAAGTTCAGAAATAGGTGGAGAGAACTCCTTGAAGGTGATCCAACACGCAGTCGCATCTATAAAGATATTGGCAACGGAGTTGCTACTGCAGGTATTGAGTATTTTCTTCCACTCTTTTTTGAAGAGACAGCCACTGTATTCGATTATTTAGGTACAAATGCAACTGTAGTTTTGCACGGAGAATTAGAGCCAATTTTTCAAAGGTTTTGGCAAGACACACAAGACCGTTACAAACTTGCTCAAGGCGATCCAGATCGTCCAGCATTAGCTCCGGCAAATCTTTTTCTAAGCAGCGAACAGTTCTTTAGTTACTGCAATCAGTACACACAATTGGTTTTAAAACCCAAAGCGTCCCCACTTCAATCCAGTGATGATTTAATTGGTTCTAAGGGGGGAAAAGATTCTGCCTCCCCAGAAGTGTCAAATACTTTCTCCAGACCCTTACCCGATTTAAGCGTTCACAGGGGAGCGCAGGACCCTTTAAGTCAATTAAAAACGCATCTTTTTAAAACACCTAATAAAGTTCTCGTCGTTGCAGAGAGCGAGGGAAGACGGGCTAGCTTGTTGGATTTTCTAAGAGCAAGTAATGTTTCACCACCTAGTTTTGAGAGCTTAAAAGAGTTCTTAGATAGTCCAGAAAAATTAGGAATTATTGCTGCAACCCTGCACTACGGCTTTCATGCCTATGATTTAGAGATCGACTTTGTCACAGAGTCTGAGCTCTTTGATGCGGGCCCAACAACCAGACGCAAAAGAAAGCAAGAGCAAACAAGTGACGTAGAGTCATTAATCAAAGATCTATCTGAATTACAGGTTGGAGACCCTGTAGTTCACAGTGTTCACGGCATAGGGAGGTACAGAGGTCTGGTGCACATGGATCTGCAAGGCGTTACTTTACAAGGTGTTGATGTTGATGACGCCTCAGATACTTCATCAAAATCTAAGGCGCAGGAGTATCTTCACCTTGAATATGCAGATAAAGCGATACTTTATGTACCCGTAAGTCAGTTGCACCTCATCAGTCGATACAGCGGCGTAAGCACATCGGAAGCGCCTTTGCACAGACTCGGTTCTGGCCAGTGGGATAAGGCGAAGAGAAAGGCTGCCGAGCAGGTAAGGGACGCAGCTGCTGAGCTTTTGAACACTTACGCCAGAAGAGCCTTGAGGCAAGGACATCCCTTTAAATACTCAGCAAACGATTATGAAACTTTTGCTAATGATTTTGGATTTGAAGAAACGCCCGACCAAAAAGCTGCAATCCATGCAGTGATTCAAGACATGATCAGCCCCAGACCAATGGATCGACTTGTTTGTGGTGATGTAGGATTTGGTAAAACTGAAGTTGCATTGAGAGCTGCTTTTGTTGCGGTTATGGGTGGCAAGCAAGTCGCACTTCTTGCACCAACCACACTCCTCACTGAGCAGCACTTTCAAACACTATGTGATCGATTCGCCAAATGGCCCATCAAAATTGCTGAGATGAGTAGGTTCAGATCTGCCAAAGAAATCAAAACCGCAATGGCTGGTATTGAGGACGGCTCTGTAGATATTGTTGTGGGTACACACAAACTTATCAGTGGCTCTTTAAAATTCAAAGACCTTGGACTTCTTATCATCGACGAGGAGCACAGATTTGGAGTCAGGCATAAGGAGTTGATTAAATCTTTAAAATCAGAGGTAGATGTTCTCACTTTGACTGCTACTCCAATCCCAAGAACTCTGGGTATGGCACTCGAGGGGCTCAGGGACCTCAGTGTCATTGCGACCGCGCCCCAAAGACGACTTGCGATTAAGACGTTTGTAAGAAGTGAAGGTAACGGCGTCATAAGAGAGGCAGTACTAAGAGAACTTAAAAGGGGTGGACAGTGCTACTTCTTGCATAACGAAGTAGAGACGATTGAAAACAGAAGACTAAGACTTCAAGAGTTAATTCCTGAGGCACGAATTGCTGTTGCACATGGTCAGATGCCAGAGCGTGAATTAGAGCGAGTGATGCGCGAATTCATCAACCAGCGACACAACATTTTGCTTTGCTCTACCATCATAGAGACGGGAATTGATGTACCAAGCGCAAACACAATCATCATGAGTCGTGCAGATAAATTTGGCCTGGCTCAACTGCATCAACTCAGGGGCAGAGTTGGAAGAAGCCATCACCAAGCCTATGCTTATCTACTTGTACCCGATGTAGAGAGTCTAACCAAACAGGCCTCCCAAAGACTTGAGGCTATTCAGCAAATGGAGGAACTTGGTTCGGGTTTTTATCTGGCAATGCATGACTTGGAGATTCGTGGTGCTGGAGAGGTCTTGGGTGAGAACCAAAGCGGAAACATGTTGGAGATTGGCTTTCAACTCTACAACGAAATGTTGTCAGAGGCTGTGCGGGCTCTTAAAAATGGTGAAGAGCCTGATCTATTAAGCCCCCTTCAAGTGACAACGGAGATTAATTTGCACTCCCCCGCCTTGCTTCCAGATAGTTACTGCGGAGATGTGCATCTGCGACTCTCCTTTTACAAAAAATTAGCAACGGCAAAGTCCGTTGATCAACTCGACTCCCTTATGGAGGAGATTGTGGACCGTTTCGGCAAACTTCCCCCCCAAGTGCAAACTCTGATCGATGTCCACCGACTGCGTATTCTTGCAAAACCTTACGGCGTTGCCAAAGTGGACGCAGCTCCCGCAGTAACAACGATCAGCTTTAGACCGAATCCTCCAATTGATGGTATGAAAATAATTGATATGGTTCAAAAAAACAGACACATCAAACTTGCGGGCAACGACAAATTGCGCATTGAGCGGGAGTTACCCGAGGTTAAAGACCGAGCACAATTGGTGAGAGATGTTCTCAAAAATTTAGGTCACCCGTTGGCAAGTGTTGTCAATCCATAGTCCCTTAGTTAGCTTATAGCTACTATAGTTAGCCGTAGTTGGGCCTGTAGGTGGTCCATATTTAGTAAATTGTTAATTAGAATCCTTGAAACTACAATTTCTATTTCAATATACACAAATCAATTTCTTGAGCAATTATGAGTCTTAACGGTCTGATTTTAAAGAAGCGAACTGCCCCCTTGAATCTTTACGATTTCAAGTTGATAGCGTTTGATATGGACTCAACCCTGATCAACATCGAGTGTATTGATGAGATTGCAAGCGTTGCTGGACTTAAAGATGAGGTCTCCTACATTACAGAATTAACGATGCGAGGGGAGATTAAAGATTTCAAGGAAAGTTTAAGAAGACGCGTAGAACTGCTCAAAGGGACCCACGACAGTGCACTTGAGGAGGTTTACAACAACAAATTACAACTAAATCCAGGCGCTGAGAAACTCCTCACCACATGCCGCAGTGCTGGACTCAAGAGCTTACTCGTCAGTGGCGGTTTTACTTATTTTGCTGAAAGGGTAAAAGCCTTGCTGAGCATTGATTTTTCTCGCTCCAATGAACTTGAAATCAAAGATGGTTATCTAACAGGAGGCCTCATCAAACAAGCTTGGGGAGATATATGCGATGGAGAAGAGAAAAAGAGAATGTTGATCCAAACATGTTCAGATAACAACATTGAACTTCATCAAGCTATAGCCGTAGGCGATGGATCTAACGATATCCCAATGATGCTTGAGTGCACAAACGCGGGAGGATTATCTGTCGCATACCACGCCAAGCCCATCGTCAAAGAACATGCACTATTATGTATTGAGGAGGGTGGACTAGATAGAATGTTGGAAGTCTTTAGTTACTAGGCTTGCGAGAAGTCAATCTGCACTTTCATAGATTGCGTTCTGTCACCGGCAAGCTTAAAAGCTTCCAAATAATTATTCAATGGAACTGTGTGGCTAATTAGAGGTGTGAGATCCACTCGTTTTTGGTTCATTAAACTCACAGCCTGTGCAAATTCCTCGTGAAATCTGAATGATCCTCTAAAGTCAAACTCTTTGGCCACAAGAATATTTAGTGGAATAGTCACCTCCCCGCCTGTACCCACCTGAATAAACAAACCCCGCGGCTTTAAGACTTCAAAACCTGCAACGATGGCTTGTTGATTGCCACTTGCCTCAAACATAACATCAAATACCCCCTTGTTAGCTTTGAAGGGTTCTAAAGCTTTAGGCGAAGTTGAAGTATTGAAAACCTGATCAGCTCCCACCAATTTAGCTCTTTGCAGTGTTTGATCTGTAATATCAGTAACCACAACCTCAAGTGCTCCCGCTAATTTAGCGGCAACAACAGTTAAAGCACCGATTGGACCGCAACCTGTAACTAAAACTCTCTTCCCCATCAAACCACCCGCTCGTGCCACTGCATGAAGGGCAACTGAGAATGGTTCAGCCATAGCGGCCTGAGAATTACTGACATGTTCGGCGACAGGATGAGCCTGTGTTGAATCAATGACCATCTCTTGTCTAAATGCACCCTGTATATGCGGCCAAGGCATAGCGCTTCCATAAAATCGCATATTTAGGCAATGGTTATGCAAACCCTTTTGACAAAATTCACACTGCAAACAAGGACGGCTAGGACTAATTGAAACTCTTGTTCCAACTGTTAGATCTTTTACTGCTGCCCCGATCTGAGTAATGACACCCGAAACTTCGTGTCCCAGCACCATGGGTTGGCGAACTCTAACAGTTCCGAAACCACCATGCTGAAAATAATGCATATCGGAGCCACAAATACCGCCTGCCTTGACCTGCACCTTAACTTGCCGGGAACTAAGGGTCTCGGTTGCGTACTCCTCTAACCTTAGATCTTTTGCGCCGTGAATGACTAGTGCGAGTGACATGTTAATCCTATTTTTACTGAAAGAAAATTAATTAAAGTGACGCAGTTACGCCGCCGTCAACGTACAAAATGTGTCCATTGACAAACTCAGACGCTGCACTGGAGAGGAAAACTGCAGCACCTATTAAGTCCTCTACGTTACCCCAGCGTTTAGCAGGTGTTCGTGATATCAACCAGTTACTAAATTTCTCATCGTTGACAAGAGCCTCTGTTAACTCAGTTTTAAAGTAACCGGGTCCTATCCCGTTGGCCTGGATCCCGTACTTCCCCCAATCAATAGCCATGGCTTTTGTTAGCATCTTAAGCGCGCCCTTTGATGCTGTGTAGGGTGCCGTGCCAGGTCTGCCCAATTCGCTCATTACTGAACAGGTGTTGATAATTTTTCCTGCACCTCGTTTGATCATATGTCTAGCAACAACTCTGGAAACAAAGAAAGCGCTATCAACGTTAGTGCGCATAATATTGTTCCACTGCTCAAGTGGGAAGTCTTGCAACTCTGACCTAAAGGTCATACCCGCGTTGTTGATCAAAATATCGATTGCCCCTAACTTGGACTCAATTTCTTCAATTGCCGCCTCTGTTGCACCCGCTGAGGTGACGTCAAATACAGATTTCAAAATTCGCTCACCCTGTGCTACGCTGTCTGAGCTCGTCACATCGATGCCCTGTTTCGCACAATCCTCAGTTAGTCGCTTGCGGGCTAGCTCTAAACGCTCTGGGCTTCGACCGTTCAAAATAACTCTCGCCCCCGCCCCCAATAATCCCTTGGCTAATGCAAAACCAATACCGCTACTAGAACCGGTTATTAAAGCGGTGCGTCCGCTTAGGTTAAAGAGCTCAATACTAGGTAGGTGAGAGTTAGGAATAGGAGTAGGTGTAGTCATGATTTCTATATTTTTATTGATAGCTGTAGTTTATTGCTTTAACTTAAATTCAGCATCCCCCATGCGCCATAGCGCAAATGACCAAAGATCAGCTAATTCAACTTCACGTTGAGAGACGTTGGAGCCCATACCGTGACCAGCATCAAAATCTATGCGCAACAGTACAGGATTTTTACTGGAAGTTGCGGCTTGTGTTCTAGCGGTCATTTTTAACATATGCCAAGGAGCAACTCTTGGGTCGTTAGCGCCGGTGTAATAAATGACCGAGGGATAGGCTACTCCGTCTCTAATATGGTGATAAGCACCCATAGCGTATAGACTATGAAATCCGGCTTCATTCTCAACTGAACCGAGTTCTAAAACATTGGGAGGCCCGTTTGGTTCAGTTTCAAAGCGTAGGGTATCTGATAAACCAACTCCGTCTAAGATGACCGAGAACAACTCAGGGCGCAAAGTCATTGCGCCCCCAACAGTTATGCCTCCCGCACTTCTGCCACTGGCAGCTAAATACTGAGGGGCAGTGTAATGCTGGTCAACCAGGTACTGGGCACAACTAATGAAATCAAAAATAGTATTCAACTTTGTAGCCATCTTTCCCGCGTTATGCCAATCGTCTCCCAACTCTCCCCCTCCCCGGATATGGCTGATTGCGAGCACTCCTCCTCGCTCTAACCATGCTAGTCTTGTTGCATTAAAGGTCGGCTCAAGGGAAATACCGTAACTTCCGTATCCATCTAAAACAGTTGGATGGGTGCCGTCAAGTACGATACCCTTTTTGTAAATGATAGACAAAGGTATCAACGTACCGTCGTAACCAGTTGCATATACCTCCTTAGATTCAAAGGAGGAGGTATCAACCTTGGACTCCGGTCTTAAATCCGTTGCAGTAGTCTTATCAGCTACAAAGTCGTAGGAGAAGACCCTTGGTGTTTGAACCCAACTTTGTAGGGTGAAGATAACTCCAGACTCTTTTGGATCTGTTGTGAGCCCGGATACTGCCCCGTCAAAAGGCAACTTAATGGATTTTCTACTCTTACCATCAAAGGATACAAGAGTTAGATTTGAAGTTGCACCGTTGAGCGTGCGCACATAAATCCCCTCCTTTGCAATGGAGAAGTTTTTGATCACACCCTTTGATTGTGCAACGACAACGCCTGCGTGGTTGATATCAGGATGCGCCGCAGAGGTGACAAGCAATTGGAATTTAGGCGCATTTTTTTGGCTCAAAAAATAAAGCTTATCACCCCGAAGTTCAACCTGAGTCACACCGTCTGAGACATCTGCCCATTTCTTCCAAGGGGTGTTTGAGTTTTTAACGGAGCTAAGAGGAGCACTGAAAAAAGTTGATGGGTTAGCATCCATATTATGGTTTGCAACACCCACAGCGTACTTTGATGAACCATCAGCTAATAAATACGTTGCTTGCCCCTCAGGCACATCGGTCCTTTTTGATACCCCCTTGCCAAAGACAACGCTGTCCCCGTCGCCATTGGTATGCCGCCCAATCACATGCAGGTAGGACCGAGCGTTATACATCATCTCCTTTGGTGGGGTATCTGGGGTGATTTTGGCGTATCTTAGATAGAAGAAAGATTTGTTATCTGCGAGCCAAGCAATTTGGTTACCCTCAGTTCTATCAATTTGCTCCTCAAGCTTTTTGTTAGTAGCGACTTCTAAGATGTAGGTCGTGCTGTTTTCTGAACCACCCGCAGAAATACCGTAGGCAACGTACCTACCGTCACCTGAGGGGTGAAAGAAGTCAAGCGAATAATGAGTCTTAGTGCCCTCTCCTAAAAGTGCTGGATCAATTAGAAGTTTCTCAGCGCCCGTTAGCCCATCACGGTAAAACAACTTAGGTTGCTGCGCTCCAGGCTCTCGAAGGAGATAAAAAAATCTGTTACCCGTCCTAATAAAACCACCTCTCACCAAATCTGCGTTTGAGAGCTCGTGAATTCGTTTCAACAATGACTCTCTACCGGAAATTGAATCTAATTTTGCACGAGTAAATCCCGCTTGTTGCTTCATCCAAGATTGCACTTCTGGATTACTAAGCTCCTCGAGGTACCTGTAGTTATCGCTCACCTCGGTGCCAAAGTATTGCTGAACTACAGGTCTAATCGGAGCAACTGGCTGAGTCGCCTGTGCATAGACCTGACTTAAAAGAATAGAAGGAATTGAGATGATGAATGTTTGTAGAGTCAATTTTTTAAAAAAATGCATTTGACGATCCTAAAATTTAAATACTTAATTGCGGAGTTTAACAAGATTTGTATTGCCTAGGGTTTGCGCTGAAAGGGTCTGAATTTATCAACTTTTTTAACTCATAATTTTCTAATTATTGGGGCATAACTGGGTAATCACCGTCTGTCTGGTTTTGAATTTGATATTATGATTAAAGGGTATCAAAAATAACCATTTGCCTCCCATGAACAATCTTTACGACTCTAAAAAAATAACCCATTACGCCTCAAGTCTACTTAGCTGTGCTGGTCTGGACACTGAAATTTCCAAAGTAGTAGCTGAAACATTAGTAGAGGGCGATCTGTTAGGCCATGACACCCACGGACTAGGCCTTTTAGCAAGTTATATCAAGGAAATAGAGAGTGGGGGCATGAAAAAGACAGGGAGCCCTGTTGTCATTTCTGACAAACCAGGGGTCATATTATGGGACGGCCAACGTTTACCAGGTCCTTGGCTAATGGACCAAGCTTACAAAACACTTGCCCCTAGAGCAAGATCTCTTGGGGTTGCTAGCCTTGCCATCAAAAGAAGTCATCACATAGCGTGTCTTGCTGTGTACCTGATGCGAGCTCTTCAAGATGGATATTTAATGGTCTTGGCCTCCTCAGATGCCAACAGCGCAAGTGTGGCTCCATTTGGTGGGACCCAAGCTGTATTTACACCCAACCCTATTGCGATTGGCTTTCCCATCGAGGACAGTGGAGTAATGATTGACATCTCCGCTTCTATCACGACCAATGGAATGACCAATAGAAAGCACAAGGCAGGAGAAAAGTTTGAGCACAATTGGTTGATGACGTCCAAGGGGGAGCCAACTAATGATCCGTCTGTGATGTTTGCGCAACCACCTGGAACGCTTTTGGGTGTTGGAGGACAAGACCATGGTCATAAAGGCTACGGACTTTCCTTGATGGTTGAAGCTTTGACGGCTGGACTTGCTGGACGTGGACGCGTGGATCCCAAAGAAGGTTGGGGTGCAACGGTTCACATCACACTATATGATATTCGTGCATTCTCTGGCGAGGCTGAATTCAAGAGACAAATGGACCACGTTGCACAACTTTGTAAAAACAATATCCCCTTAAATCCACAAAAGCCTGTTCGGCTTCCAGGGCAAGCTGGGTTTACTAAAAGACAAGCTCAATTAAAGTCAGGTGTATTGCTTCATCCATCCATTGAACCTTCACTTAAAGAGGCGCAGGAGAAATACGGCTACAAATTATCTGATTGCTTGATTGATTAATTAATTGAGTTAATTCAGTATGGGTTAACAATTGATACCTCTAGCTAATAGAGGTTTTATTAATCATTTTTCTTCACAAATACTATCTAAGTGCCAGGTAAATTGCCTGTGCAAGCTCCTCTGAAATCCCGTCTACACTCATCAAATCTTGGGCACTCGCTTCGGCAACCCCCCTTACACCTCCAAAACGTTGCAAGAGCTTGGCTCTTTTCTTAGGGCCAATTCCTGGAATATCCTCTATTTTGCTAGCTCCTACGCGAACCTTGGCTCTTTTTGCACGCATACCTGTAATAGCGAAGCGGTGAGCCTCATCTCGTATCTGAGCAACCAACATCAAAGCAGCAGAGTCTTTACCTAGATATACCTTTTCCCGCCCATCTGCGAAGACCAAGTCCTCAAGGCCTACTTTTCGACCCTCGCCTTTTTCAACACCCACAATCCGCGATAAATCTAGATCAAGGGACTCAAATACTTCGCGAGCCATTGAGACCTGCCCCTTACCTCCATCGATCAACACCAGGTCTGGGAATTTTGCTTCACCGGTTCTGACCAACTCTGAGAGTTTGGAGTATCTTCTGTTTAAAACCTGTTTCATCGCCGCGTAATCATCTCCTCCCGTAATACCTTCAATGTTGTAACGTCTGTATTCACTGGGTTGCATTTTGTGGTGATGAAATACAACGCAAGATGCCTGCGTTGCCTCTCCACTTGTGTGTGAAATGTCAAAACACTCTATACGAAATTGATCAAGGTCTTCTGGAGCCATATCTATAGCCTCCACCAAGGCGCGAGTTCGGGCTTGTTGTGAGCCTTCCTCTGCCAATAACCTGGTGAGTTGTAGATTTGCGTTCTCAAGCGCCATCTCAAGCCAGGTCTTTCTTTGCTCTCTTGGCTGATGAATCGTATTAATTCGAACACCGGTTTGCTCTGACAAAACTCTAACCAACTCTTTATCAATAGAGTAATTGAGTATCAAAGTGGGAGGGGGCGGAATCTCCAAATAATGTTGAGCGACAAAGGCTTCAAGTATCTCGCTGTGCCTTGCCTGGTCAACATGAGTGGGGAAATAAGGGCGATCTCCCAAATGCCTACCCCCTCTTACCATTGCCAAATTAACACATGCTCGTCCACCTTGGATAACTACAGCCAAAATATCGACATCACGGTCGTCCACTGTATCGACAGCCTGTTGGTGTAAGACTTTGGACAACGCACTCAACTGATTTCGAAGCTCGGCCGCCATCTCAAACTCTAGCTTATCAGAATGCGCCATCATCCTTGCCTCAAGCGACTTCATGACACCTTGAGTTTCACCGTGCAATAATTTAGCAGCATGATTCACATTTTGTTGGTAATCTTCGACAGATATTTTTCCAACACAAGGACCTGAGCAACGTTTGATTTGGTGCATCAAGCAGGGGCGAGTGCGGTTTCTAAAAACCGTGTCCTCGCACGTTCTTAGTCTAAATATTTTTTGTAATAACTCAATTGCCTCTCGAACAGCCCAAACACTCGGGTAAGGACCAAAATAATCATGATTCTTATCTACAGCGCCCCTATAGTAAACCATTCTAGGAATAAGTTTTGGATTTGGGTGGCCTAGCGAGTCTTTAGCTTGACCCTCCTCAACGGCTTTGTACCGAGTCATCTTTAAGTAGGGATAACTTTTATCATCCCTAAATAAAATGTTATATCTTGGTTTTTGAGTTTTAATTAAGTTATTTTCTAGCAGCAACGCCTCCGCCTCGGAACGAACAACAGTCGTCTCAAGGCGAATAATTTTGCTAACCATATGCCCAATTCGAGTGCCGTCATGTGAGCGGTTAAAGTAACTTGAAACACGCTTTTTCAAGTTGATGGCTTTGCCCACATAAAGCAATTGCCCGTCTACATCAAAATATCGGTAAACGCCCGGTAAGCCTGGCAAGGAGGCAACGTTGGCAAGTAACTCTGGTGAATGAGCAGGTGCATTTCCCTCGCCCTTTTCTGCTGCTTGGTTAAGCTCGGCACCAATGCCAATTCCAACCCCACCTCCAACCCCACCACCACTAATAACCGATGCTAGGTCGCCCTTGTCAATTTGCAGATCCAAATCCTTAGCGGGCGCAGCTGAGTTTTCAGAAGGTTGGGGCATCGACAGATCAGAAATTGGCAGGTCAGGAACGGGCGGATCAGAATTCTTAGGCATATATCTACAAAATTCCAGTGAAATATATTTTACGAATATCGGCTATTCTATTGTGGGTCAAGCTACTTATATTAAATTGAATTCAAGGTGGGATAATCCTTAATTATTCGCTGTGAGCATTTGTTGTTCTTAAAACATCTCACTTTTGCAAATCTTAAAAACTTTAATTTGTTCCTAATGAAATCTCTTACATGGAGCATATTTTGTAGAGTCATCGACAATTACGGCGATGCGGGGGTATGCTTGAGACTTGCCAAAGAACTAGCATCCAAAAATCAGCGCATCCGACTTTGGATTGATGAACCCAATATCCTTAACTGGATGGCGCCCAATTTAGACCCAAATATCAGTGTTTATCCTTGGCCAGTCCTACCAACTAAGGAGGCATATCTCGTCGATGTCGTGTTGGAAGCATTTGGTTGTGAAATTCCTGCATTTATTCAAGAAGAAATTTCTAATTCAGTCTACACAGTTCAAGATAGTAACAATCAGTACCAACGCCAACGAATCCAGTGGATCAATTTGGAGTATCTTAGCGGCGAAGCGTATGCAAAAAAAAATCACGGACTGATGTCTCCAATTCTCTCAGGTATTGGAAGCGGAGCAACCAAATGGTTTTTTTATCCAGGATTTGAAGAAGGTACGGGCGGTCTTTTGCTTGAGGATATGACGCGACGAAGGATTCATGAATCCGAAAACACTCTACCCAAGAGTGTTGCCACGCTCACCATAGGGATTTTTTGCTATCACGATGCCCCTTTGAAATACCTTATCAATGAACTAATCCAACAATTCAACAATCAAGCATCAAAAAACCTTACTAAATTTACCTTAAATGTTGCGCCAGGACAGGCACAATTAAAATTAAAAAACGAAATTGCTCCATTGCTTTTAGATCGCTTACTCAAAGATGAGAAATCAGACTTTTCCTTTAATTATTTAAAGTACATGAGTCAAGAAGATTTTGATGATTATCTTTGGGCCAATGACATTAATTTCGTTAGAGGTGAAGACTCACTTATTAGAGCGATTTGGACAGGTAAGCCCTGGGTTTGGCAAATTTATCCGCAAGAAAACCATTTGCATCTAAAAAAGTTAAACGCCTTACTGGAACTACTGGTTGCGCCTGCATTTGTCAAAAAAATTCATAAGGACTGGAATACTGCTGCAGTTGAGGCTACGAATATTCAGAATTTTGAATTCAAATTGCCTGATGTATCTGATGCAGAAAAATGGTCGAATTGGCATAATTGGTGTCGCACAATCCGCATTAAATTGCTTCAACAGAGCGATTTGAGTACCCAGTTAGTCTCATTTGTGAACGACAAACGCCAGAAAACTGTAGAATACTAGGTTGTCTCAATTAGGCTCGCATGGGCTGTTACTGCTTTGACACGACCTTTTAGGTTTGCAACCTTAAACTCAGTCGATTCAAAAGCATTGATTGGGAATACCATTTAACTTTGAATGAACCCAGATTTTTATGAAAATAGCTCAAGAAATTCGCGCAGGAAACGTAATTAAATACGGTAAAGATCCCATGGTGGTTCTTAAAACCGAATACTCTCGCGGTGGACGCAATTCAGCCACTGTGCGCATGAAACTTAAAAGTCTTTTAAACAACTTCGGCACTGAGGTTGTTTTTAAAGCTGATGACAAAATGGATCAAATCATTTTGGATAAGAAAGAATGTAGTTATTCTTACTTTGCTGATCCAATGTATGTATGGATGGATGCAGATTACAACCAATACGAGGTTGAGAGTGACAATATGGGTGACTCCCTCAATTACCTTCAAGAAGGCATGAGCGC
>Ga0164297_10003266_pt1 | contig 15206 bp, 15 predicted proteins | sample GEODES058metaG_FD_113539 | JGI IMG/M metagenome (GOLD analysis project Ga0164297, IMG submission 113539) | Dystrophic lake water microbial communities from Trout Bog Lake, Wisconsin, USA - GEODES058 metaG | ecosystem: Environmental > Aquatic > Freshwater > Lake | place: USA: Trout Bog Lake...
CACCAGCGAGCGGGGCACGGTGAAGCCAATGGAGGCGGAGGCCACGGCCAGCGCCAGGGCCAGGTCGGCCGCTGGCTCGGTGGCGGCCACGCCGCCGGCGGTCGCGGCGAACACGTCGACGCCGGCCACGTTGATATCGCAGCGGGCTTCCAAGACGGCCAGCAGTAGGGCGAGACGTTGGGAAGAGACTTGGTGCGCCACGCGTCGCGGGGCACCGGTCGAGGAGGCCACGAGGGCCTGCACTTCAACCAGGAAGGAACGCGAGCCGTCGTTGGTCACGGTGAGGACCACGCCGGAAACGTCGTCATCACCACCAGTGAGCGCAAGGGCGCTTTCGGGTAATTCCCGCAGACCATCGCCCACCATCTCCAGTAGGCCGACTTCGCCGGTGGGTCCAAATCGGTGCTTGAGCGCTCGCACGATGCGAAGTGGGGCGTACCGATCACCCTCGATGCGCACCACGGTGTCAACGAGGTGTTCCAGCGTTCGAGGACCAGCGAGCTCACCGTCCTTCGTGACGTGGCCCACCAGAATGAGTGCGGTGTCGGTGCGCTTGGCGGTCGAACACAGTTGTTCGGCGGCGTGTCGCACTTGGGCCACTGATCCGGCCACGCCCGGGAGCTCATCGGCACTCATTGCCGAAATCGAGTCGATGACGCAAACTGCGGGACGACGTTCTTCGAGCAGCGCCACGGCTGACGCCACCGAAGTCGTAATGGCCACGTCGAGGCCCTCCGGCACTGGGCCGAGGCGGCGGGCACGACCGGCAACCTGGGCCGCCGATTCTTCGGCGCCAATGAGCAGAACACTGGTTCCTTGCTCGGCCAGCGCCCGAAGGGACATCAGTGCCAACGTCGACTTTCCAATGCCGGGTTCGCCAAACAGGAGCGTGGTAGATCCGGCGACGAGGCCGCCACCGAGCACACGGTCAAACTCGCCGACCAACGTCGAACGCCTGGGCCGCGTCTCGTCGCTGAGGACGTGCAAGGACTGCGTTTCCACCGGGGTGGCCAGTGGCGCCTGCGCCGTCTGTACTTCTTCGTCGAAGGTGTTGAATGCGCCACAGCCGGGGCAGCGGCCCACCCACTTCACCGAGGTGGTGCCGCAGTCACGGCAGACGTGGAGAGTTCGAGATTTCACCTCAACGACCCTAGAGCCAACGCGTGACAACGAGTCACCGCAAAGCACGAAGCCGCCCTCGCGGGCGGCTCCGTGCACTGGTGCTGAGACAAACTACGCGGTCGGCGTCGTGTCCTCGAAGTCGACTGACGGCGGCAAACCGTCAATGCCCTCGAACGTCAGGTGAGGACCGTCGGGGCCTTCAGCGACGTCGATCACGATGGTCTGCGGGGCGTGGAACTCCTTGAAGAGAATCTTCTCGCTCAAGACGTCCTCGACGTACTGCTGAATCGCACGACGCAGTGGTCGAGCACCCAGTTCACGGTCGTAGCCCTTGTCGGCGAGGAAGCCCTGGGCCGCAGCTGATAGCTCGAGGCCAAGACCCTGGACCGACAACTGGTCGCGGAGACGGTTGATGAACAACTGGGCAATCTCGATGACTTCGTCCTTCGTCAACTCGTGGAAGACGATGGTGTCGTCAATACGGTTGAGGAACTCGGGACGGAAGTGGCTCTTGAGTGCGGCGTGCACCTTTTCCTTCATCCGCTCGTAGCTGGCCAAGTCGTCGCCCTTGCCGAAGCCCATGGTCTTGCGCAGGTCGGCCGTTCCGAGGTTCGACGTCATGATCAAGATGGTGTTCTTGAAGTCAATCTGACGACCCTGCGAGTCGGTCAAGCGACCATCTTCGAGAATCTGCAACAGCGTGTTGAAGACGTCGGGGTGCGCCTTTTCGACCTCGTCGAACAGCACCACCGAGAACGGCTTGCGGCGGACGGCCTCAGTCAGCTGACCACCTTCGTCGTAGCCCACGTAGCCCGGGGGCGAACCAACGAGACGGCTCACCGAGTGCTTCTCCATGTACTCAGACATGTCGAGCTGAATCAGCGCGTCTTCGTCATCGAAGAGGAACTCGGCCAGCGTCTTGGCCAGCTCCGTCTTACCGACACCAGTGGGGCCGAGGAAGATGAAGGAGCCACCGGGACGCTTGGGGTCCTTCAAGCCAGCGCGAGTGCGGCGAATGGCGCGGCTCAAGGCAATGATTGCCTCGTTCTGGCCAATGATGCGCTTGTGAAGTTCGTCCTCCATGCGCAAGAGCTTCGAGGTCTCTTCTTCCGTGAGGCGGTAGACCGGAATACCGGTCCAGTTCGCCAACACCTCGGCGATGGTCTCTTCGTCCACGAGGTCGAAGGTCTCACCACCGCTGGCCTTCACCGACGCGTCAAGTTCGTCCTTCTTTGACAGCAGCTCACGCTCCTGCTCTTCCAGTGCCTTGGCCTGGTCGAGGGCGCCCTTCTCCATGGCGGTTTCCTTGTCGGCGCGGATACGAGCAATGTCCTCGTCGATCTTCTTCGCGGCGGGTGGCGCGGCCATGCGACGAATGCGCAGGCGCGAACCGGCCTCGTCAATGAGGTCGATGGCCTTGTCCGGCAAGAAGCGGTCGGCGATGTAGCGGTCAGCCAAGTTGGCGGCGGCCACCAGGGCCTGGTCGGTGATCTTGACGGCGTGGAACTCTTCGTAGACCTCACGAAGGCCCTTGAGGATTTCAATGGTCATGGCCACCGAGGGCTGGTCCACCGTCACCGGCTGGAAACGACGCTCGAGGGCGGCGTCCTTTTCGATGTGCTTGCGGTACTCGTCGATGGTCGTGGCGCCGACGGTCTGGAGCTCACCGCGGGCCAACATCGGCTTCAAGATTGACGCCGCGTCGATTGCACCTTCGGCCGCACCGGCACCCACCAGCGTGTGGATCTCGTCGATGAAGAGGATGATGTCGCCACGCGTGCGAATCTCCTTGAGCACCTTCTTCAGGCGCTCTTCGAAGTCACCGCGGTAACGCGAACCAGCGACGAGGGCGCCGAGGTCGAGGGTGTAGAGCTGCTTGTCGACCAGCGTCACCGGGACCTGGTTGGCCACGATCTTCTGGGCGAGGCCCTCAACGATGGCCGTCTTACCAACACCGGGCTCACCAATGAGCACTGGGTTGTTCTTCGTACGACGCGACAGGACCTGCATGACGCGCTCGACTTCCTTGTCGCGACCGACGAGCGGGTCCAGCTTGCCTTCACGGGCGTACTGCGTCAGGTTGCGACCGAACTGGTCGAGAACGGCCGAGCCGCCCTGGGAGTCACCGTCACCGCTCTTGGCGCCGGAAGAAGCAGCGGCGCCACTTTCCTTACCGGCCTGACCGGTCATCATCTGAATCACCTGGGTACGAACGCGAGCCATGTCGGCACCGAGTTCGTTGAGCACCTGCGCCGCAACACCGTCGCCCTCGCGGACGAGACCGAGCAGCATGTGTTCCGTGCCGATGTAGGAGTGGCCCAGCTGCAGCGCTTCGCGAAGCGACAGCTCCAGCACCTTCTTCGCGCGTGGCGTGAAGGGCGGCGAACCGGGGCTGGGGTTGGAGTTCGGGCCGATGGCCTCTTCGACCTTCTCACGAACGACGTCGAAGGTGACCCCCAACGCGTCGAGGGCCTTGGCGGCAACACCCTCACCCTCACGAATGAGGCCAAGGAGGATGTGCTCCGTGCCAATGAACGCATGGTTCAGGTCACGCGCTTCTTCCTGAGCGAGTACGAGGACTCGGCGGGCACGGTCTGTAAAACGTTCGAACAATTGAATTCCTTTATTCGTTCCTGTTCTGAGTGTACCGGTCGAGTGAGACAGCCAATTCCGCCCCACGTGACCAGTAGTAACGGTCACGAAAGAGCCACATCGATGGCGTAATTGGCGCTGCGCCGCCAGACCTTCCCCATCGATGCCGACTATCGCTTCGCCCCTCGTGGCGAGACCCCCTTCGCGGGTGGTGAAGGTCGCACCCTCCTCTAGGCTGGTGAAGTGAATCCTTACGAGCACTTGCGGCTCCCTTCAGTAGAAGCAGACGTTCAGCGGCTCGAAGGCATGCTCGCTGAATCAGTGGTCTTCGGCGACGAATACCTCGACGCCGTCACCACCCACTTGATCTACGCCGGCGGCAAGCGCCTGCGCCCTCTGCTGGCTGTCGCCTCGGCCACCTTTGGCGAGCGCGAAGCCACTCGTGACGACCTCCTCGGCGGCGTCGCCGTTGAACTGATGCACCTCGCCTCGCTCTACCACGACGACGTCATGGACGAAGCCGAGATTCGACGCAACGTCGCGAGCGTCAACGCCCGCTACGGCAACCTCATCGCCATCGTCGGCGGTGACTACCTCATGGCTCGTTCGGCCGGCATTGCCGCCGACCACGGCGTCGAGATGGCCCGGCTCATGGCCCACACTCTCGCCTGGCTGACCCGCGGTCAGGCCAGCGAAGTCAAGACCATCTACAACGTCGAACGCACGCTCGATGAGTACTACGAGGCCATCGAGGGCAAGACTGCCGCGTTGATGTCGGCCTCGTGCCACGTCGGGGCCATCACCGCAGGACACGACGACGAACTGCGCGACGCTCTCACCGAGTTCGGTCGCTGCTTCGGCATGGTCTACCAACTACGCGACGACATCCTCGACGTCATTGACGTCAACAACAAGCTCGGCAAGCCGGCCGGCCAGGACCTGGCCGAGGGTGTGTACAACATCCCCACGATTTACGCGTTGGCGAGCGCCAGCCACGGCGACGAGCTGCGCGAACTCTTAGGTGGACCACTCGACGATGACCAGCGCGAGCAGGCGCGCGAGCTCGTGATTGCCAGTGGTGGCATCGACGAGTCAATCGCCGCTGCCAATGCTTTCATCGATCAGGCCAATGTGGCGCTCGCGGCGCTGCCGAGCGAAGGGGCCCGTCAGGGGCTCAGCGCCTTCCTCACCTCGTTGATGGCCGAATTCCCCGCCTACTAGGCGCGCGGAATCGGCTTCAACGTCGGGAAGGCAATCACTTCGCGGATATTCGCGACGTCGGCGATCAACATCACCAATCGGTCAATGCCGATACCGAGTCCGGCCGTTGGGGGTAGACCCCATTCGAGCGCCTTGATGAAGTCTTCATCAATCTGCATCGCCTCATCGTCACCAGCGGCGGCGAGTCGTGCCTGATCCTCGAATCGAGCCCGCTGGTCAACGGGGTCATTGAGTTCAGTGAAGCCGTTCGAAAGTTCGCGGCCAGCGGTGTAGGACTCGAAGCGTTCGGTAAGTTCAGGGTCACTCTGGTGACGGCGCGCCAGTGGCGAAATCTCGACGGGGAAGTCCGTCACGAAGATCGGATTCCACAACTGCTCTTCACAGGCTGCACCGAGCAACTCCTCGAGACAACGGCCCGGTCCCCACGAGGCGTGGGCGGTAACGCCGTGTTGGGCCAAGAGCTCCACGAGACGTTCGCGCGGCGAGTGCACCGAGAGCTCTTCACCACACGCCTCCGAGACCAACTCGGCCATAGTGCGACGGGGCCACGGGGCGGCGAAGGAGAAGGGGCGACCCTGGTACTCGACCTCCGTCGTGCCCAGCACGTCCATGGCCACACCGGCCACCAGTTCCTCGGTGAACTTCATCATGTCGATGTAGTTCCAGTAGGCCGCGTAGAGCTCGAGCGAGGTGAACTCGGGGTTGTGGCGAGGGCTCACACCCTCGTTGCGGAACACCCGACCCAGTTCGAAGACTCGCTCGTAGCCACCAACGACGAGGCGCTTCAGCCACAGTTCCGGGGCGATGCGCAAGAAGAACTCGGAGTCCAGGGCGTTGTGATGCGTCTTAAAGGGACGAGCGGCAGCGCCGGTCGGGATGGCGTTGAGAATCGGCGTCTCGACTTCCATAAAGCCCTGGTCCCAGCAACGCTGACGAATGGCTCGCACGACGGCACTGCGACGCGTGAGCGCAGTGCGGGTCTCGGGATTGGCCCAGAGGTCGGCTTCGCGGTGGCGGTAACGCAGGTCGTGGTCGGCAATGCCGGCCCACTTGTCACCAAAGTTGTGCTGGGCCTCGGCGAGCTGGACCCAGGAGTGCACCTTGACCGAGAGCTCACCGCGCTTGGTGCGTACAACCTCGCCGGTGACGCCGACCCAGTCGCCTAAGTGGAGCTTGGCGAACTCGTCAAAGGCTTCGGTGACGGCCGAGAGGGCGAACAACTGGATCTCACCACTCGAGTCACGCAGTGTCGCGAAGGCCAACTTGCCCTGGGTGCGCATCAGCATGACGCGACCGGCCACCTTGACGATGACGCCCGACTCTTCACCGTCGCTCAAGTGGGCGTAGGTCGACTGCAGTGCCGCGGCGAAGGCGTTGTGCTCAAAGGTGTAGGGGGTGTTCAACGTGGGTCTCCCGAATGATTTCTCTCATGAACGATACGCAATCCGTGGAGGGTGAGCCACGGTTCGACGTGATTTATCGAATCAGTGAATGGTGCGATGAGGCTAGCGAGCCCTCCGGTAGCGATCACCGTCGCCTCGCCGAGCTCGGCTTTGAGTCGCCGCACCATGCCGTCCACCTGGCCGGCAAAGCCGTAGAGCACACCGGACTGAATGGACTCGGCGGTGGTGCGTCCAATCGCTGATCGGGGGGCCACTAGCTCGACGGAGCGCAGCGCCGAGGCGTGGCTGTAGAGCGCCTCGAGCGAAATGGCCACGCCCGGCGCGATGGCGCCTCCGAGGTATTCGCCGTTGGCCGACACCACGTCAAAGACGGTGGCCGTTCCCATGTCGACCACGATGAGTGCACCGTCGTAGAGATCGTGAGCACCGACCGCGTCAGCGATGCGGTCGGGACCGACTTCACGAGGGTTGTCGTAGAGAATGGGCATGCCCGACTTTGTTCCCGGCCCCAGCACCGTCAGGGGCAAGGCGGCAAACCAACGATTCGCCATGCGGCGCAGTTGCGTCGTCACGCCCGGTGACGACGAGGAGATGGCGATGGCGCTCACCGCCGTGCGTAGGTCGAGCCCCTCGAGGTCGAGCAACTGCGTCAACATCATCGCGTGCTCGTCGGGGGTCCGTTCGACCACCGTTGACATTCGCCAGTGGTAGGCCAACCCTCGCTCACCCGACGCGCGAGCGAATCCCATCGCCTCGGGCTGCGTCTCGGCGTCGCCGAAGAGTCCAATCACCGTCTCGGTGTTTCCCACGTCAATTGCCAGCAGCATCGCGCCCTCCAAACCACAGTTGTTCGTTATCAATGAGGCGAACACCCTCAACCACACCGGCCACGAGGGCCCTCGCCGGACCGGTGACGTCGTCACCCACCGGCAGCAGGGTGCGATCGTCGACGATGTCGGCGTAGGCGACCTCGACCCCCGCGTGCTGCATCACAGTGACCATCTCTTGTCGCAACGCCGATGGAGCGAGCGTGACAGCCCGACGCTTAGCGACCGTGAGAGCCTCATGCAGGCCGAGCGCTCGTTGCCGACCAGCGGCACTTAGTCGCCGATTACGGCTCGACAGTGCGAGACCATCGACGTCACGAACCGTTGGCACGCCCACCACCGACACGTCAAAGCCGAGGTCGCGTACCAGCTGGCGCACAATGGTCAATTGCTGGAAATCCTTTTCGCCGAAGTAGGCCCGACACGGTCCAGTGATCGCGAAGAGTTTGCTCACGACACTGGCGACACCGTCGAAGTGACCAGGACGGTCCGCTCCTTCGAATCGGTCGCTCACGCCCGGGACGTGCACCACGGTGGGTGAGACGTCACCCAGCGCCGGCCACATCTCCTCGACCGAGGGCGTCACGAGCACCGCGGCTCCGGCCTCGCGGGCCAGCACCTGGTCGGCGTCGGGCGTGGCCGGATACAGGCGCAAGTCATCGAGTGAGTTGAATTGCAGTGGGTTGACAAAGGAAGTCACGATCACGACATCGCCAGCGCTGTGCGCTCGGCGAATCAGCGTGGCGTGTCCCTCGTGTAGCGCCCCCATCGTCGGCACTAGGCCGACGTGTCGACCAAGGCGTCGTTGCTCCTCCGCGAAGGCACGCCACGCGGCGATTGAGGTCAGGAGTTCCACGCTGGGGCTCCCGCCACTCGGGCGGCCACGGCCGACAGTGCGTTGTAGGGAGCCTCGTGTTGTGGCGGCAGTGCCTGGCGGTGCGCCTCGAGCGTGCGGTGGTCACCGCGAGCGGCCGGTCCGGTGAGCGCCCGGGTCACACCAATCGAGCGAACATCGGCCACCACCTGTTCGGTTAAGGACGAGAACGTCGTCGCCGGAAGTCCTAATGACGCGGCCAGGGCCTCCACCTCAGCGAGCAGTGCCACGACGTGATTCGAGGCCGTCACGGCAGTGGCGTGGTAGAGGGCCCGCTGTTCGGGCGCGATACGCACCACGTGACCCGAGAGCGAACGGACAATGTCATCGAGAAGCTCATCACCCTCGACCGCGTAGGTTGCGCCGACGAGACGCTCGACACCGCGGTCAACGTCCGGCAAGACCGCCAAGGGATGCAGTGAGCCCACGCGGACGTGGGGAGTCAGCGCATCAACACCAGTGGCGCCAGACACGTGGGCGACGACGGCCGACGAGGGGGCGAGCGAACGTGCCACCGAGGCAATCGTGTCGTCGGGTGTGGCAATCAAAATGAGGGCAGTCCGCGAGCGGGGCTGCTCATCGCGCCCCAGGGCGTTGACGTCGTGACCGGCGTGACGTAAGGCACGTGCGAAGGATCCCCCCGCACGGCCGCGACCGACAATATCGATATTCATAAAACCCCGTTTCCGTTCCGGCCCACGAGGGTGCCGTTCGGTCAGTGCTGTTCTTCGAGTGTACCGAGCAACTTGACGTCGCCGTCGGCGCTCGCCACTTGCGCCACCGACACCACGTCTGGGCGTAGGTCTCGTAGTGGGGCCAAGACGAAGCGGCGTTCCCACATTCTCGGGTGCGGGACGACGAGGTTGGACGTGGCGACTACGAGATCGCCGCTGAGGAGAATATCGACGTCCAGCGTTCTCGGCCCCCAGTGCACCAGGCGTTCGCGATGGGCGTTGCGCTCGGCCGCTTGGGCCCGTGCCAGTAACTCCTGCGGGGCATCATCGCTTTCGAGTTCCACCACCAGATTCCAAAAGGCCGCTTGTTCCACGCCACCCCACGGGGCAGTTTCGTACACGGGAGACAGTCGAAATGATCCGTCACCACAGAGATCGCGAACACCGGCGCGTAGGAAGGCCCCGCGATCGCCCATATTTGAACCGAGCGAGAAGTAGTTCAGTCGCACGTTGCTCGACGAACGGTGGTGCCTACGCCGACCGTCGAGATTGACTGCGGGACGGGCGGACGCAGCTTCTTCGCGGTGACCTCTACCCCTTCGATGGCCTCATCAAAGGCGAGCACGGCTTCGCCGACGCGTACCACCAACGTTTCGAGCAAGAGGAACTTTCCATCCTGGATTACTTGTTCAACCAGCGTGAGCACATCGGCGTAGTTCGTGGTGTCGCGTAGGTCGTCGTGAACGGCGGCGGTGGCGAAGTCGCGTTCAATCCGCAGTGACACGTTTAGCGGCTGCGGCGTGACGCGCTCGTGATCAAGAACGCCAACGATGGCCTCGAGGCGCAGATCATCGAGCAAGATGACGTCAGTCATTTTTGCTTGGCAGGTCCACCATGATGGCGCGACCGTCGGGGCCGAGGGTGCGACGGAAGAGTCGTTCGATGAGCGCAATGGCCGTTGGGGGATTCGGGGCTTTCTGACTCCACACCAAGTAACCCGCCAACACACCAAGGAGACGATCGGAAACGTCGTCACCGTGGACGAGGACTACTTCTTTGGCGGCCAAGGATCGATCGAGGTCGCTGTAACAGGCCCGAAGAACCTCGGGCTGTTGTGGACCGCCGCGCAACGGGTAATTACTCGCGGCCAAGCCTCGCTCGGCGTAGCCCTCAAGACTGGCCATTGGCGGCAGAATGGAAATCACTCGCGTGAAGCCCTGGTGCTTGAGCCACAGCAGTTCTTCGTCGCGACGGACCTTGCGGTGCACCGAGGTGTTTCCGCCGGGCCGTTCCGACAGAGCGAGGACGCCGCGAAAGACCCAGGTAAAGGCACGTGGCTCTATGCCGGCCGACCACTTGCCCTTCACGCGCCGACCTCCTCGACTGGACGAACCAGTAGATCTCGTACTTGCAGGCACGACACCACGTCGTGCACCCGGACAATACTGACACCTTGACTGAGCGCCCACGCGGCAGTAGCCAGAGAACCTTCAAAACGTTGGTCGACGTCCAGTTCCTGGGGACCGGCAGTAGCGAGGAATCGTTTGCGGCTCGTGCCCACGAGGACACCGGCGCCGACGGACTGCGCGAGGGAGACAAAAGCGTCGAGGTGGGCCAACAATGTCCAGTTATCCTCGATCCGCTTGCCAAATCCGATACCCGGGTCGAGCCAGAGTTGCGGTACGCCGGCCGCCGTCGCCCGGGCCGCTAAGTCGCGCAGTGCCTCGAGCACCTCGGCAACCACGTCGTCGTACTGGGGATTGAGCTGCATGGTTTGGGGCGTACCCTGCGTGTGCATCGCGACGTAGCCCATGCCCAGTTCGCCCGCGAGTTCGGGCAACGTGCCCGAGACGTCGTTGAGAATGTCCGCGCCCGCGGCACGGGCCGCGCGGGCCACCTCGGCCTTACGCGTATCGATCGACAACGGACCGTAGGGTCGCAGCGCTTCAATGACGGGAATAACGCGGCGCAGTTCTTCGGCGACGTCGACCTCTTCAGCGCCGGGACGCGTTGACTCGCCCCCAATATCAACGATGTCGCAGCCGGCGTCGAACAGAGCGCGGCCCCGAGCGATAGCGGCCTGGTGGTCTTCGGTGCGTACCGCCTCGAAGAAGGAGTCGGGGGTCACGTTGATGACCCCCAAGATGGAGGGATTTACCGCCACGTGGACCGGCGTTGGTGAATGTACTGCAGCGCTTCGGCGCGGTAGGCCGCGTCGTCGCGGAAGACACCACGCACCGCACTGGTAACGGTCGTGGAACCGGCCTTACGCACCCCGCGCATCGACATGCAGAAGTGCTCGGCCTCGATGACGACCATGGAACCCCGGGGCGTCAACTCACGCTCCATCGCTTCGACAATCTGGGTCGTCATGCGCTCTTGCACCTGTAGGCGGCGGGCGTAGCCTTCGACCAGACGAGCCATCTTCGACAGACCCGTAATGCGGCCCTCGGGTCCTGGTAGGTAGGCCAGGTGGGCGAGACCCGTGAAGGGAACGAGGTGGTGTTCACACAAGGTGGTGAAGGGAATGTCGCGAACCATGACCATTTCGTCGTGTCCGGCCTCGAACGTAACGCGCAAGTGCTCACCGGGGTCGACGTCGAGACCTTCGAAGAGCTCGACGTACATGTCGGCCACGCGGCGCGGCGTCTCGACCAGGCCGTCTCGGCTGGGGTCATCACCGATGGCCTCCAGTAACTCGCGAACAAGTCCCTCCACGCGCTCGCGGTCGACCACGATTAGGCCTCGCCGACGAAGGTGTAAATAGCGTCCAGGTTGCGGTAGCGCTCGTTGACGTCGAGGCCGTAGCCGACGACGAAGTCAGCCGGAATAGAGAAGCCGACGTACTTCAGCTCCTGCTCGACGCGCTGCTCCCCTTCCTTGAGAAGGAGTGCGCATACCTCGAGGCTGCGGGGATTGCGGGCGCCGAGGTACTGGCGCAAGTAGTTGAGCGTAAGACCGGAGTCGACCACGTCTTCGACGATCAACACGTCGCGACCGGCGAGGTCCACGTCGAGGTCCTTGACGATGCGAACAACTCCCGAGGTCTTCGTGGCGGCCCCGTACGAGGAGACGGCCATGAAGTCAATGGCGACGGGGAGCTCGATGGCGCGCATGATGTCGGCCATGAAGTTCACCGCGCCCTTAAGGACACAGACCAGCAGTGGCGGGTTGTCGGCGTAATCGCGGGTAATAGCCTGGCCGAGCTCACGAATTCGGGCCTGCAGCTGCCTCGCCGAAACGATCACCTCGCCCAGTTCGTGTGCGGCCCAGTGGGCGGTGAAATCTTCGGACTCGTGAGAACTCATGAGCGAAATGGTAGTGGAGCAATTAGCCCAGCGTTAGTTGCTGGTGACGGCGGGCCAAACGCCGTCCCCCAGCCAGTTCACAGGCCACCACGTCGCCCCGCACGACGGCGATCGCGCGACTGATTTCCTCGATGCTCGGGGCGTACGTCTCGCCCTCGGGCGACTGATGGGCCAGTGTTCGCCGCAACCAGTGGCGCAGCCGCGCGGTTGACCACGTGGCCAACTCTCGGCAGTCGGCGGCTTCTAGGGTCAACGCCCGATCGGCTGCAGTCACCTCGTCGAGCCATTGACGGTCATCGAACAGAACGGCAGCCTGGCGGTGAAGAATCGGCGCCACGTCGCGTTCCATGATCTCGTCAATGAGGGGTAGTAATTCGTGGCGAATCCGGTTGCGTCGATACCGGGGGTCCAGATTGCTCGGGTCCGTGCGCGCGACGATCCCAGAGTCTGCAACATAGGCGTGCAGGTCGCTGCGGCGGAGATGGCGAAGGGGCTTGGTGTCGTCGTCGTGCATGGGGGTTAATCCAGTGAGCCCGGCGCCACGGAAAAAATTCAGCACGATCGTTTCGGCAACGTCGTCGAGTGTGTGACCCGTAAGCGCCCCCTCGGGCAGGCTGGTGCGACGGGCGTGACGGGCGCGCTGTTCGAAATTCGGACCCGGCGCCACGATGACGTCATGGCCCACGAAACGAACGTCGCGGGCGACACAGAGTTCTCGCACGAATGCGGCGTCACTTCCCGAATCGGGTCGAGCGTGGTGATCGACGTGGTGCACGGTGACGTCCAGCCCAGCTTCGAGGGCGAGCAGAAGAAGTCCCGTCGAATCAGGACCACCCGAGACGGCGAGGTCGACCGGGGTGCCACCCGGTGGGAAGGTGCAGAGGCGCAACAGCGCTGAGGCGGACACGGCTTGAGATTACTCAAGGCCAACCCTGTCGTAGGCTGAAGGGGTGACTGGACGACGGCGTGCGCAGTACCGAACCGTCCTTAGAGGATCGTGGTTGCGTGCCTGAATTAGACCTTTTGTTCGAAGAGCGCGAAGGTGTCGCGGTCTACTCCCTCCCGACATTTCTCTCCTTCGGTGTCGACGCTTTTTTCACGACCCGCGCCGGCGGTGTGAGCCTCGCCCCGTACGACGAACTGAATCTTGGCAACCACGTCGGTGACGATCCCGCGGCCGTGCAGGAAAACCGAGCACGCGTAGCGCGGGCCGCCGGGGTTGACCCTGACCACCTCATCATTCCCCGGCAAGTGCACGGCAGCGATGTCGCTGAAATTACTGGTCCGAGTGGGGAGCTAACGGCCGACGCGCTGCGCACTCGCCTCGATGACACGGCACTCGCCATCCTCGTCGCCGACTGTGTGCCACTTCTCATCGCCGACGCCTTTAGCGACCAATTCGCCGTCGTCCACGCCGGCTGGCGAGGACTCGCCGCCGGCGTCATTGCCGCCACCGTGCAGCAGTTCCCCGACCCCACCACGCTCTATGTGGCCGTCGGGCCCCACATCGCACCAAGTCGCTACCAAGTGGGCAGTGACGTAGCGGCGCACTTTGCTCACGTTGACGGTGCACTTCGCGATGATGAGAGTCCCGACGAACATCCTCGGTTTCTGCTCAATCTCAGTAAGGTCGCGTTGCAACAGTTGACTGCGCTACGGGTGCCGGCATCGCAGGTCTACTTTTCACCCTTATTCAGCAGCGACGATCCCTTCTTTTCTGATCGCCAGGCTCGGCCCTGCGGGCGGTTCGCCCTCGTTGCACGTCGGGCTAACTACGATGACGCAGTGGTTAACGCACTATGAACCGAGCCTCAACATTCACGTACGACGGCCTCGCCTACGAGGGCTCGACGCTGATTGCTCACTACTCCCTTGACGAGTACTCGTTCTGCGAGCGCGTCGAGGTTGCGGGTGCCGACTTCGCCGTACCCGCGCAGTGGGCCCTCGGCGAACTCTGGTACCTGATCGCCGGTCTCTCCTATTACAAGGCTGGCGCCGCCCACCACATTGATCTGGGCGAGACGCCCGTGGGCCCGCAGGCTCGGACGCTCTTTGAGGCGGCCCTCCATGATGGTCTCGGGGAGTACGCCTTCCGAAATCAGATCGTGCTGGACGACGTCACTATCACGGGCGGACGAGCAACCAGCCTCACCCCGTGTGAGGCACCTCGCGAGCGGGTACTCATCCCCTTCGGTGGCGGTATTGACTCTTGCGTCAGTGTTGCTTCCCTCGCTCACCTCGAACGGACCCTCTTCGTCCTGAGCCCTGCAAGTGGTCGATTCGCTCCCCTCGAAGCCACGGCCGCAGTGTCGGGTCTTCCTATTGCTCGGGCCACGCGGACACTCGACCTCGACGGCCTGCGGGCTTCTCCCGATTTCTTCAACGGCCACGTCCCCGTCACGACAATGGTCACCATCCTCGCCTGCTTGAGTGCCGTCGCTCACGGTCTCGGCGGCGTTGTGATGAGCAATGAACACTCGTCGTCAGCCCCCAACGTGGTCTGGCGCGGGCGCGACGTGAATCACCAGTGGAGCAAATCGGCCGTCGCCGAGACCCTGATTGCCAACGCCGTTGCCGAACGACTGGGCGGCGAGTTCACGGTGGCCAGCTTCCTTCGCGATCGGTCCGAGCTCTGGGTAGCCCAGCGGTTCGCCGCCGATACCGCAGTGCACCACGTCTTTCGCTCGTGCAATCGGGCCTTCGCGCAGCGAACGCAAGACCGGGCCAGTAGTTGGTGCGGCGAATGCGACAAGTGCCTTTTCATCAACCTGATTTTGGCGCCCTTCCTCACGCGCTCAACGCTGGCCGACATCTTTGGCAGCGAACCGTTGGCGAACCCCGCCCTCACGGACCAGCTGGCGACGCTGGTCGGCCTTGGTCTTGACCACAAGCCCTTTGAGTGCGTCGGTGACCCCGACGAAAGCGCCGTTGCCCTCGTGGAAGTCGCCCAGCGTGGCGAATGGGCCGATGTGCCCCACCTGCGCGAACTGGCCCAGCGCGCCAGCCCCGACCGCACCTTCGACGAACTACTCACCCCACTGGGAGCGAGCCGTGTTCCGGCCCACTGGCTTCAGTGATCTTGCGGGTCACCGCGTCGGGATCTACGGCTACGGCGTCGAGGGTCGCGCCACCGCGGCGAAACTGGCCGAGCTCGACGTCACCCTCGTCGTGGTTGACGACGCCCC
>Ga0164297_10003267_pt1 | contig 15202 bp, 15 predicted proteins | sample GEODES058metaG_FD_113539 | JGI IMG/M metagenome (GOLD analysis project Ga0164297, IMG submission 113539) | Dystrophic lake water microbial communities from Trout Bog Lake, Wisconsin, USA - GEODES058 metaG | ecosystem: Environmental > Aquatic > Freshwater > Lake | place: USA: Trout Bog Lake...
AAAATAGGATTTTAACAACCATATACCTAAAATGATCAAAATAAAATTCGGTACCGACGGATGGCGGGCCATCATCGCAGACGATTTTACAGTAGAAAATGTAAAACGTGTAGCCTATGCAACCGCATTGTGGCTAAAACAGGAATTTAAAGAACCTACAGCTGTTGTAGGCAACGACCCGCGCTTCGCCGGGCCATTGTTTGCCGACATCACTACCCGCGTACTGGCATCGCAGGGCGTGAAGGTTTTCCGTGCAGAAAATGCATTCGTATCAACTCCAATGATCTCTTTAGGCACCGTAAGGAAAAATGCCTCTGCGGGGATCATCATTACGGCGAGTCATAACCCGCCAGCTTATAATGGGTATAAGATCAAAGCCAGTTATGGCGGTCCGGCTACACCGGATGATATTGAAAAAGTTGAATCGCAGATACCGGATACGCTTGAGCTTTCCTTACAATCAATAGCCGAATATCAACAGGCAGGATTGATAGAGTTTGTCGACCTTGAAGGCATGTACATAGCACATGTTGAGAATAATTTCGACCTCGATCTTATCCGCACAAGCGGTATCGGTTGGGCCTATGATGCCATGTATGGTGCAGGTATGAATGTAATGGAACGTTTGTTTCCGGATATTACCCGCATCCACAGCGACCACAACCCGGGCTTTGCCGGGCAGGCTCCGGAGCCCATCCAGCGTAACCTGGGCGAGTTTGAAGACATCATCAAGCTTTCAGAAGGTGAGATCGCTTCGGGATTGGTAACGGACGGTGATGCCGACCGTATCGGTCTTTATGATCAGGACGGTAATTTCGTTGATTCGCACCATATCCTATTATTGCTGATCCACTACATGCATAAGGTTAAAGGGCTTGATGGCGAGGTTTATTCAACCTTTAGCTGTACCAGCAAGATCCAGAAGCTTTGTGATGCTTATGGTTTAAAGAATACTGTTACTAAAATTGGCTTTAAATATATCTGCGACCTGATCGTTAACTCAGGCAAACCCTTTCTGGTGGGTGGCGAAGAGTCGGGTGGTATTGCTGTGGCAGGACATATTCCTGAACGCGATGGTATCTGGATCGGTTTGATCATTTGGGAATTTATTGCCAAAACCGGCCGTTCACTGAGTGACCTGGTACAGGAAATTTATGATATTGTGGGCAAATTTGCCGTTGAGCGTTATGACCTGCACGTAACTGAAGCATTAAAGCAACAGATAATCAGCGATAGCAAAACCGGGGTATATACCAGCTTCGGAGCATTAAAAGTGGTTAAGGTTGAAGACATGGATGGCTTTAAATTTTTCTTTGAAGATGAAAGCTGGGTAATGATTCGCCCTTCAGGAACTGAACCTGTGCTACGTGTTTATGCAGAGGCTCCATCCTCAGCCGATTCTTTTAAAATACTGGATATCGTAAAAGCTGTGTTATTATCAGCATAATATTATCAAAAAATATACAAAAGCCATCCGCAAAACGGGTGGCTTTTTCATTTTCCGGCTGTCCTTTCATTTTTAATACAGAATTTTAAAATAGATTAGCTACCAGAAATAAATATAATAGCGGTGAATGCGCAGGCATAAGTAACCTAACACTTGATCTATCTTGAAAAAAATATTAATCATACAACTTTGTTTATTGGCAGTTTTCGCCCATGCACAAACCAAAGCAACCGATAGTACCTCCAAAATCAATCTGAACGCGCCGGATACCGCAAAAAAAGCAAAATCGATACCACTTGCCTTTATTGCCCCTGCAGCCATGGTAGCCTATGGTGGTTTATCGTTTGCTGTACACCCGATCAGACGTTTCGACTATTATCTGGCCGGACAGATACATAAAAGTGATTCGGGCTTTAACAGTAAAGCGGAGACTTATTTTATGTTTACGCCAATTGTTTTGGTTTATGGATTGAATTTGGCTGGTGTGCAGGGTAAAAACAATTTTATCGACCGTACTGCGCTGCTGGCCTTATCAACAGGCTTTATGGGGGTTTCGACAGAACTTACCAAACATTTAACACACCGGCTTCGCCCAAATAAGGCCGATAAACTGTCTTTCCCTTCCGGGCATACCAGTTTTGCCTTTATGGGAGCCGAATTTTTAGCGCAGGAATACAGCGACAAATCGCCCTGGTTTGGGGTATTAGGTTACGGCATCGGAGCTGCGACAGGCGTTTTCAGATTATATAACCGCGACCACTGGTTTAGCGATGTTGTTACTGGTGCCGGATATGGTATCATCTCTACCAAACTGGCTTACCTGGTTTACCCAACTGTTCGCCGATGGTTCGTGCCTAAGTATCAATCGGGTACAAGCGGCACTTCAAGTAAAAGGAGTCGGTTTAATAATACGCTGTTGATGCCGGGCTTCCAAAACGGCGCTCCCGGGTTTTCGTTCACGACAAATTTTTAACTGAAAACTTTTTGATAGAGTAATAATACGCTGAAAAATGCGTAAAAATACGTATGATAATCAGGGTGTTAATTACTACCTTTATTATACGCCTATTATTAACTTTAAAGAAAAGCAGCATGAATACGTATTCCATTTTAGGAACTATCGTAAGTCTTATTCCCCTTGCTTTAATTGTTGGGATCCTCATTAAGCAGGGAAAAAAGATTTTCGATCAATGAGAAGACAGCAACAGGCCCATGGGCCAGCCTGCCATTTTCAAACTTTCAAAATAGTACTAGACCAGTTGATTTCCCAACAAGAAAACCGGCCTGAAATTTCTTTGTGCCGCTGATCAAACTCCGTTACATATTCACTAAATTCACGCAAAATAGAATTGCGATGAAAAGATTTTGCCTGCTTTTATTTTCAATGTTTCTTTTGGTTTCAACTTCCTATTCGCAGACGCTAACTTACCAAATTTATGCGCTGCGCTATGCCTCGATGAAGGATGCAACCCCAACAGAAGTTTGGTCATTGAACGCACCCAAAACGGATAGTGTAAAGATCGATTTTATTATCTGGCTGATAAAAGGCAGTAACGGTAAGAATATTTTGGTGGATGCAGGCTTTTTAAACGATATAGCCGAAGCCAGGGAGTTCAATCCGGTTAACTACGTACGTCCAGATTCTGCGTTGATGAAATTGGGCATCCGTCCGGAAAGCATTACCGATATCATTTTCTCGCACCCGCATTGGGATCATATCGATGGGGTAAACCTGTTCCCAAACGCGCATATATGGATTCAGAAAGAGGATTATAATTTTTTCGTGAGTAAGGCGGAACCCGACGAAAACTCAGGTTTCAACAAACGGGATATAGTAAAAATGACAGCCTTAACCGCTGCCGGCAAAGTAACCTTGGTTGATGGCGATAACCAGCAATTGTTTCCCGGTATCCGGGTATATACCGGTTCCAGGCATACCTATAATTCGCAATATGTGCAGGTAGCAACGGGTGCCGACAGGGTGATTCTTGCGTCCGACAATATCTGGGTATATTATAGTTTAGACCATATGGTACCCGCATCTGTTGGCGGCACGCTCGACCCGGATGGCTATGTCAAAGCGATGGCAAGGATGAAAACGCTGGCTTCAGATATCAAATACATTGTTCCCGGACACGATCATCAGCAGTTTTTACGATTTCCGGCGGTGATGGATGGGGTGGTGAGGATAAGGTGATTGTATCTTTGAATAAATCCTTAAATCCCGTCTTTTAGCAACGAATCCTTCTCCTTCGCAAAGGTCTTATAAACCAATTTATCCAGAAATGCTGGTACAAATTTGCTGAGGAGCACGGCCAGTTTTCCCTGGCGGGTCATGATGAGGGTGCGACTGCGGTTTTCGACGCCATCGGCGATGCGGCGGGCCACCTCTTCGGCGGTCATCATTTTATCTTCTTCCAGCGTGCTTTCCCCTTGCTGGGTACCGTCTTTGCTCAGTGCAGTAAAACGAATATTGGATGCTGTGAAACCCGGACAGGCGGTCAATACATGCAGACCATTATGCAGGTTTTCCACACGCAATACCTCCAGGAAGCCGTTCATCGCAAATTTTGAGGCCGAATAGCCTGATCGACCCGGTAAACCTTTGTAACCAGCAACTGAAGATACACCCACCAAACTACCTTTTGATCTCAGCAATTCGGGTAATGCGTATTTGGTACAATAAACTGTACCCCAGAAATTGATGTCCATTACCCGTTTAAGTACCTCTATCTCAACGTCCCTGAACAAAGCGCGCATACTGATGCCGGCATTATTAACCAGTACATCTATACGTCCAAAAGTAAGTATGGCTTGTTTGATGAGGTATTCGCAGTCGGACTGTACTGTTACATCACACTGCACGGCTACGGCTTTGATATTATATTGTTTGATGAGGCTGTCGGTAAGTTCGCATAGCGCCACATAATTGCGTGCCGCTACTACCAGGTTTGCACCACGTTGTGCAAAGTCTATCGCTAATGCTTTGCCTATTCCTGAAGATGCCCCTGTAATAATTACAACTTTCTCATTCAACTTCATATTGCGAAGGGTAAATTTCGCCTATGTCTTTGAGTCGGATCACAGGCAATTTGAACAAATATTTAGTTGCGAAGATAAACATCGCGCCATAAAAATGGCTGATATATGTCCAGCTAAATTTGTTCAATCTCTTGCCTGGTAATTGCATGAGGTTAGTTTTAGAAAAATAGTAAGTTTTAAATCCTGAAAGGCGAAGACGATAGGCCATGTCGATATTATAGCCAAAGCTTTTAAAACGTTCGTCAAACCAGCCAGTTTTTTCTAAGGCCGAGCGACGCAATAGCATACAGTCGGAATGTAAGGTATCCGCTTCTGAGGTCTCAAATTCTTTAACCCAATCACCACGACCTTTTTGTTTTGAGAACGACCTTGGAAAATAATTTGCCATACCGGAAAATTTGAGCAAAGTGCTCCAGGCAGCCGGCAGACCATAGCGCGATTCGGGTAAATAATCGCCATTATAATCCACCATCCTAACACTGCTGCCCCCAGCCAGAGGGTGTTGATCCATAAAACGGCACAGCTTTTCAATGCTGTCGTTTTTGATCATCATATCCGGACTCAACAATAGTACATAAGTGCCTTTTGATGCCCTGATCGCCTTGTTATAGGCCCTGGAATAACCTTCAAATACTGGGTTTGTGACGATTCGCACTTGCGGGAAACTTTGCTGAAGCATTTCAAAAGTGCGGTCGTCTGAAGCATTATCCACAATAATCACTTCAAATTCAAATGCACTATTTGATTTATACAGTGCGTTTAGGGCCAGTCGCAGCGAATTCTTTGCTTGGTGACTTACCAGGATGACCGAAAGCTTCATATGCCCTATTTTGAAAGTGAATTTTCGTACGGTACACGGGTTACAATCGATCGTCCTAAAGTAACCTCATCAACGTACTCCAATTCACCTCCAAAAGCTATGCCACGTGCTATCGTTGAGATGTTTATGTTGAAATCTTTTAGTCTTTTGTGCAAATAAAAAATAGTGGTATCACCCTCCATGGTTGCGCTCAATGCGAAAATAACCTCCTTTATGTCGTTTTCGCGTATGCGGGCCACCAAACTATCCACCTGCAGGTCATTGGGACCAACACCGTCCATAGGTGAGATAAGCCCCCCAAGTACGTGATAAACACCATTATATTGATCAGTATTCTGTATAGCCATTACGTCACGTGTATCCTCTACTACACATACCATGGCCTGGTCGCGTTTAGGCGAGGCGCATATCTCACATACGGTCTGGTCGGATATATTATGACAAACCCTGCAAAATTGTATTTCGTTACGCAGTTTGATCACGCTGTGACCAAATCGCTCCACCTCGGCCGGGTCCTGGTTTAGCAGATGCAGCACCAAACGCAGCGCAGTCTTCTGCCCCACCCCCGGTAGTTTAGCAAACTCCGCAACCGCATTCTCCAGCAACTTCGACGAAAAGTTCATGTTGCGAAAATACGGAATAGTCCGCATAAGTCCGAAAGTCCGCATAAGTCCGAAAGACAAGCCAAGGAATTTATTTCTTTTACATAAATTGCCAACACAAACAGCAAAACAAATCATCTTTCGGACTTCCGGACTTATGCGGACTTATTCCGGATTAAAAAAACAACATGTCACCAGCAGTACTATTAACTTTCATTATCGGCTATTTTGTGGTGTTGCTGGTCATTTCATGGTTAACATCACGCAGATCGTCTGATAACGATACCTTCTTTGTAGCCAACCGCAATTCCAAATGGTACCTGGTTGCATTTGGGATGATCGGCACGGCGCTGAGCGGAGTTACTTTTATTTCTGTTCCGGGTAAAGTTGGTGCACCTTCTGGCGACCAGTTTGCTTATTTCCAGTTTGTTTTAGGAAACGCAGCTGGTTTTATCATCATCGCCACCGTTTTGCTTCCGTTGTACTACCGGATGAAACTCACGTCCATATACAGCTATATCGAAACAGCACTGGGGGCCTGGAGTTATAAAACCGCTGCCGGGATCTTTCTTATTAGTCGCACTGTAGGCTCATCCTTCCGATTGTATCTGGTTGTCATCGTATTGCAGAAATTTATATTCGATAGTTACCATATCCCCTTTGCTATCACGGTGCTGATCTGCTTGATTTTGATATGGTCTTATACTTTTAAAGGGGGCTTAAAGACCATTATCATCACCGATAGCCTGCAAACTTTCTTTCTGGTATCGTCGGTCTTTCTATCGCTTTACTTTATATGCCGCAGTTTAGACATGAATATTTTTCAGGCGGCCGACGCGATCAAAAACAGCAGTTATTCCAGAATCTTTTTTCTGGATAATTTCCTGGGAAGCAAACTTCACCTGAGCAAGGAGTTTTTAGGAGGATTGTTTATCACCATCGGTATGACGGGCCTCGACCAGGACCTGATGCAGAAAAACCTGAGCATGAGCAATATCAAGGAAGCCCAGAAAAACATGTTCAGCTTTACGACGGTATTTGTCATTATCAATATCTTTTTCCTGAGCGTGGGCGCGCTGCTTTATATTTATGCCATTCGTTATGGTATCAAAGTTGAAAAAACCGATTACCTATATCCTACTATTGCGCTTAAATACCTGGGTGTGTTACCAGCGGTTGTTTTTATGCTTGGGCTAACGGCGGCTACTTTTGCAACGACCGATTCGGCCCTTACGGCACTGACCACCTCCTTTTGCGTCGACTTTTTAGGTTTCACCAAAAACAAGGATATCAACAGCAAAAAAATGGTGAGCACCCGGCATTATGTGCATATCGCTTTTTCGGGACTGATGTTGCTGACCATCGTCATATTCAATGCTATCAATAATGATGCAGTTGTAGGCGCTATCTTTAAAGTTGCATCCTATACTTATGGCCCATTACTTGGACTATATTCCTTCGGGTTGTTTATGGGCGGCAGGCAGGTTAAAGACAAGCTGGTGCCTTTTATCTGTGTTATTTCACCCATATTTTGCTATTTCCTGAGCCAGCATTCCGTCGAATGGCTTCACGGCTATGTTTTCGATAACGAACTCATTATTCTGAACGGAGCCATTACTTTTGCCGGCCTGTTATTAACCTCCACCCAAAAACCCAACACTACCACCCAAACAATACCACAATAAAACAAAACAAAAAAAAAAGTATTCATTCATTCACTTATTGACCAACTAACTACCATGACCGGTGAAGAAAAAATAAGACACGCATTTGAGAACAGGAACTGGCAGGAGATCAAAGTAACTGACTCGTGGCAGATATTTAAGATCATGGCCGAGTTTGTCGACGGCTTTGAGAAACTGGCCAAAATAGGACCCTGTGTATCCATATTTGGATCGGCCCGTATGAAAAACGACAATAAATATTACAAGCTTGCAGAGGAAACTGCACGCCTGCTTACCGAGCGTGGTTATGGTGTTATATCGGGTGGAGGGCCCGGTATTATGGAGGCAGCCAATAAAGGCGCTTACGAGGCTGGAGGTAAATCGGTGGGCTTGAATATTGAATTACCATTTGAACAATTTCATAACAAATACATTGACCGCGACAAGCTGCTGGAGTTTGATTACTTTTTTATCCGCAAGGTGATGTTCATGAAATATTCGCAGGGTTTTATCGTATTGCCTGGTGGATTTGGAACGATGGATGAATCGTTTGAAGCGATAACGTTGATCCAAACAGGTAAGATCGCACGTTTTCCTATCGTTTTTGTGGGTAGCGATTATTGGGGAGGCCTTTTTAAATGGGTAGAGGAAAAGATGCTGGCCCAGGAACATACGATAAGTCCGGAGGATCTGAATTTGTACCGGGTAGTGGATACCGCTGAGGAAGCAGCCAGCCATATCTTCCGTTTCTATGATAAATATGTATTGAAACCGAACTTTTAAACCTTATTCGTTAAACATGCACCGACCGAAAAAACAAGCTGCCTTAGGTTTCATATTTGCGACGTTACTGATTGATGTAATGGGATTTGGTATAGTGATACCCGTATTCCCTAAACTGATCCAACACCTGATCCATGGTAATTTGAGCACTGCCTCATCATATGCAGCATGGCTTGCAGTGGCATATGCAGGGACTCAATTTATCTTTTCGCCGCTGATCGGTAATTTAAGTGACCGTTTTGGCCGACGCCCCATCTTGCTTTGTTCACTTCTGGGCTTCTGTGCCGATTATTTGTTTCAGGCTTTTGCTCCTACTATTGGCTGGCTTTTTATCGGACGCTTATTGGCAGGGTTTACCGGAGCCAGCTTTACGACAGCATCAGCCTATATCGCCGATATCAGCGAACCCGAAAAAAGGGCAGCAAATTTTGGCTTGATCGGTGCAGCATTTGGTTTAGGTTTTATTATCGGGCCATTTTTAGGTGGCATTTTGGGCAGTTACGATATGCACTACCCCTTCATTGCTGCTGCTGTACTGGCGTTTTTAAACGCGGCCTATGGCTATTTTATCCTGCCTGAATCCTTGGATCCCGAAAACAGGCGCCCATTAGAGTTATCAAAATCAAACCCAATTGGCACCCTGGCAAAGCTGAGCAAATACAAAGCGGTACTTGGTTTGGCAGTAACCCTGTTTCTGGTATATTTTGCGGCGCAGGCTGTTCAAAGCGTTTGGACTTTTTATACCATTTATAAATTTCAATGGAACGAAAAACAAGTGGGTATTTCCCTTGCTATCGTTGGTTTGGTTTATGGTGTGGTGCAGGGAGGTTTAACCCGACTGATCATTCCCAAGTTTGGCATGGAACGCAGTATTTGGGTAGGTCTGCTGTTGTATAGTGCAGGTTTGGCTTTGTTTGCTTTTGCCAGCGAGGGTTGGATGATGTATGTTATTTTAGTGCCCTACTGCCTGGGTGGCATAGCCGGACCGGCTTTACAGGGCTATATGAGCAATCACGTACCCGCCAATGAACAAGGTGAATTACAAGGTGGCTTAACAAGCTTGCAAAGCCTCAGTACCATTTTTGGCCCATGGGTAATGTTTAAAATATTTCATGTTTTTACCGCATCAGATGCACCATTTATTTTCCCTGGAGCACATTTTGTTGTCGGGGCGATATTGATGCTGTTGAGTGCTGTGTTAGCGGTCTTATCTTTCAGGAGGAATAAACCCGAGGCTTTCAAAAAGGTGCCTTTTGCCAATGCACCAGAACTAAACGAGGAGTAAGTTATTCTAAACAAAATGCTTCCTGTAGCTAAATACTTATCGAATTTAATAGCCGCAAACATTTAAAAATCAAGAAAGTTCAGACTATATTTTTTTCAATTTAGCCCATTTACAAAATATTTACGGTTGGGAGCAAATACGTTTAACCGCTAAAAATAATATATTAGCCCCCGCTTTTCCAGCTAAACTATGCATTATCAATACCTGGCGATAAGGCCTGCGCTGTATTTCTAAATATGGACCAAACACCTCCGGCTAAGACAGCAGCAGCCCTCCGTTTTATATTCATCACCATTTTTATTGATATAATGGGGCTGGCGATCATTATACCAGTGATCCCCGATTTGCTGCGCCAACTGGGTCATGTAGATTATGCAGCTGCCTCGGGTATCAACGGATTGCTTACTGCAACCTATGCCTCTATGCAGGTGCTTTTCTCGCCTTTAATGGGTAACCTGAGCGATCGATTTGGAAGGCGACCAATACTACTGATATCACTTTTGGGTTTCAGCATCGATTATACATTTATGGCCTTCGCGCCGACCGTTTTCTGGCTCTTTGTAGGGCGCACTATTGCGGGTATCTCAGGAGCTACAATGTCTACAGCTACTGCCTATATTGCGGATATCAGCAGCGGAGAAAAGCGTGCCGCTAACTTTGGTATAGTGGGTGCAGCCTCGGGTTTGGGTTTTATTATTGGCGTCTCCGGCGGTGCATTTTTAGGTGAGATCAATATCAAATTCCCGTTTATGGTAGCCGCTGCGGCAGCGCTGATCAATGCCGCCTATGGCTATTTTGTTTTGCCTGAGTCGCTTTGCCGGGAAGACCGGCGCCGTTTTGATTGGAAGCGCGCCAACCCTATAGGTTCTTTCAGGCAATTGGGTAAATATTCATCACTGGCCGGTTTAGCTATTGCCTTTACCCTGGTATATATCGCCCAAAAAGCTGTGGAATACCAATTACCATTTTACGTTTATGAGAAGTTTGAATGGTCGAAAAAAAGCGTGGGTTTCCTTGGCTTATTTATCGGTATGCTGCTCATCCTGATACAGGGCTGGCTCATCCGATATTTGATACCTAAATGGGGACTTAAACTTAATATTTTCATTGGGCTGCTCTCTTACGGCGCTGGTATGCTGTTGATCGCTTTTGCGGGTCATGGGTGGATGATCTACCTGTATATGATCCCTTATTGTTTCGGGGGCATATCAGGTCCCGCGCTGCAGGGGATGATCACCAGTAAATTCGCAAAAAACGAACAGGGGGAATTACAGGGAGGCCTTGCCTTGCTATCCAGCCTGAGCCTCATCATCGGGCCTATTCTGATGGGCTATACCTTTAACATATTTACTATTAAGGGTTCAGCTGCCTATTTCCCGGGGGCACCGTTTATCCTTGGGGCGCTGCTGATGTTCATCAGCACGGTTTTAGCTGCCATCAGCATTAAAAGTTTGGCTAATCAAGACCGCTGACACCACCAGATATCACAAATTTCATCATATCGGCAGCACTTCGATCAATAAGCTTGACTTTATCGGCCGAAATAATGATCACCTGCCCGGCAAAGGAATACGACCAGGGGAAATATACGGCAACTTCGCCCGGCAGACCGATCTTCGCCAGATCTTTTTGTACCAGAAAGCCGATCTTTTTAACACCGAATTCGTTGATCTCCACCAAAACAGGCTCGTTGAATTTCTTTTCTTCACCTACAAATGCCTCGGTTAGGTCTTTGATAGATGAATACAAAAACTTAAAAATAGGCAAACGGTTGATCCATCGATTAAGCCAGCGTTTGATGGGGTCAGTGACCACATTGGTAACCAAAATACCGGCTATGATAATAATGACCAGTACATTAAGAATGCCTAAACCGGGTATATAGATCGGTTGACCGTGGTTGTCGGTCAGAAATATGCCGCTCAGATTCAAAGCGCTATCCAGTTTATAAACGCCCCAGTATACCAGGAAAATTGCTGCGCCCAATGGAACAACAACAATCAATCCTTTGATGAAATAATTGAAAATTGCGCGGACGATCCTTCTCATATGCAGGGAGTTTTATTCGTAAAAATACACTCTTTTTACGCGTTGCGAAACATTGGTGAGTATTTCGTAAGGAATAGTACCTATTTGCCTGGCAAGCTCTTCTATTGGCAATTTGTCGTTAAAAACAATCACCTCGTCGCCTTCTTTAACTTCAACACCACTTACATCCAGGGTACACATATCCATGGAAATATTGCCAACCGTTGGCGCAAGCCGCCCATTGACCAGCATTTTGCCCACACCGTTGCCAAAAGCCCGTAAATAACCATCGGCATAACCAATGCGTACAGTAGCTATTTTGCCGGCTTTACGCAATGCACCCTTACGATTGTAACCTATAGTGTCTCCCGCTTCAATTTCCCGAACCTGCGAAACACTTGTTTTTAATGTAGCTATCGGCTGTAAGCCATTTGAACCAGCTTTGGCGGCCGAATCTATCCCATACAAACCTATACCAAGCCGTACCATATCATATTGTGCCTGTGGCCAGCGGGTAATACCTGATGTATTATCTAAATGTTTAATGACCGAATAACCTAAAGCCTTTTCAATCAACGTGAAAGCACGTTCAAAACGTTCGATCTGTAACTTCGTAAATTCATCGTGCTCCTGTGCATCGCTCGCTACCAGATGCGAAAACACGGAGCGCACCCTGATGTAAGAATTTTTATTGAGTCGATCACAAAGCTGATCGATATCCGGATCCTCGAAACCGAGGCGGTGCATACCCGTATCAATTTTAATATGAACCGGATACTCGCTGATACCCTGTTTGCGGGCATACTTTTCAAACTCATCCAGCAAATTAAAGCTGAATATTTCGGGCTCCAGTTCAAATTCAACCAGTTTATCAAAAGCAGATATTTCGGGGTTGAGCACCATAATGGGCAGAGAAATACCTGCCTGCCGCAGCGCAACGCCTTCGTCAATATAGGCTACTGCCAGGTAATCTACTTTATTATACTGCAAGATATTGGCAACCTCAAAGGTTCCGCTGCCATAGGAGAAAGCCTTTACCATCGCCATTACTTTCACCCCCGGATTTAACCTGGCGCGAAAATAATTCAGGTTTTGCAGCAATTTGTCGAGGCTTATTTCCATTACGGTTTCATGCGCCTTTTGGGCCAATGCCTGGCTGATCCGTTCAAATTCAAAACTGCGCGAACCCTTGATCAAAATCGTTTCATCATTTAATTTCAGCGAAGGTAAATAACGCAGCAATGTTTGGGTATCGGTATAAAAGTATTGTTCGGCCACACTAAAAAACGACTGGTAATAAGCCAATGAAGCTCCAACACCAATAAACTTATCTACACCCTTATCGCTTACAAGTGCAGCTACCTGTCTGTACAATTCCTCATGTTGTAAGCCGGTTTCGAAGATATCTGAAAGGATGATCGTTCGTTTAGGGTGCTGGTTCTGCTGGTTTAGAAAATTAAGGGCTATTTCAAGCGATTGAACATCAGAGTTGTACGAGTCGTCGATCACAGAACAGTTGTTGATGCCGGTTTTAAGTTCCAGGCGCATGCTTACCGGATTCAGCCTTGCTATGCGTATACCAGCTTCCAGAGGCTTATACCCCATCGCCAATAACGTGGCCCAGCAAGTGATGGCATTTTCAACGGAAGCTTCATCAGTAAAAGGCACCAGGCATTCTATCTCCTCAGCATTGTAGCTTGCACGAAGCCGGTAATGACTAGTTTCTGCCGTTGCTGATTTGATGAACAGATCTGCTTCTTTAAAATTCCGGCTCCAGGTAAAGTGCTTCCCGGCGTAGTTTTTATCCTGATGTTCAACCAGCAGATCAAATTGATAGATCAGCAGGCTTACATGCTTAAATAATTTAAGCTTTTCTTCGATCTTTTGTCTACGGCTTGCAAATCCCTCATCATGTGCCGGACCAATATGAGTTAAAATACCAATAGTTGGCTGGATGATGGATTCCAGCTTTTCCATTTCGTTTACCGTGGAAATACCAGCTTCAAAAATACCAAGGGTATCACTTTCGTCTATTTGCCAAACTGAAAGCGGCACACCTATTTGTGAATTATAACTTTTAGGATTACGAACTATATGCTGATCGGCTCCGATCAGCTGGAAAAGCCATTCTTTGACGATAGTTTTACCGTTACTGCCCGTAATGCCGATCACCTCCAGGTTAAAGCGACTACGGTGGTATGCCGATAAATGCTGCAATGCAGCCAGTACATCATCGACCAACAAAAAATTGGCTCCCTGCAAATTTGTCCCCGAATGGCGGGTCACAATAAAATTACGGACACCGGCGGCATAAGCCTCGGCAATAAATTCGTGGCCGTTTCTACGTCCGCTAAGTGCAAAGAACAGCGACCCCGATGCATTGGTGATTCGCCTGCTATCGGTTAGCAGGGTGCTGATCAATTGATCCTGTTCAATAACACCTTCCGCACCAATAATAGTTTTGATCGCTGAAACAAGGTAGCCTTTACTTTGCATGCTACGAATTTGCTTATATTTCTGTCAATACAAGAATTTTTGGCAATTTTGGTTTGATGGACGAGTTAAATAAAGGGAAAATACTGGACGAAAATACCGCCCGGCAAAAAGCCGAACACTATTGCGCCTACCAGGAACGTTCGCAACAGGAAGTGCGCGATAAATTGTACGAATGGGGGCAGTATCCATCGGTAGTTGAAAATATAATCTCGCAATTGATCTCCAACAATTTCCTCAACGAACAACGATTTGCCCTGGCCTATGCTACAGGTAAGTTCAGGCAAAATGGCTGGGGCAAGGTGAAGATAAAACAAGGGCTGAAGCTAAAAAGAGTTTCGGAACCCCTGATCAAAAAAGCTTTGCAACATATTGATAGCAACGAATACCTGACCATGCTGAAACGACTGATCGAAAAAAAATCAGCATTGATCAAGGAAAAAGACAAATTCAAATTAAACTATAAGCTCCACCAATATGCCCTAAGCCGCGGATTCGAGAATGATCTTATCCGTGATGTTTTAAATAATTATGATGCGGTGTTGTAGTCTGGAAGTCCGCATCCCGATAGCTATCGGGAGTCCGAAAGACGGTATTGGTAAAAGGCTATTTAAATAGTTCCAAAAATCTGTGTAATCTAAATAATCAGTAAAAATCTGTGATTAAAATTAGTCGGAAAGTCCGGATAAGTCCGAAAGATGCAATGAAGGGCACATGTATCATCCTAAAACACAGGCAATTTAAAATATTTTAAAATTAACATTTGCACAATATCCAAATCTGCCTATATTTGCACTCCGCAAACGCAAAAGTAGTTTGTGAATATGCGAAAGTAGCTCAGTTGGTAGAGCACGACCTTGCCAAGGTCGGGGTCGCGAGTTCGAATCTCGTCTTTCGCTCTAATCCCTTCCACAAGAAGGGATTTGTTTTTAAAAGGATAATCATCCGCTCGGGTGGTGGAACTGGTAGACACGCAGGACTTAAAATCCTGTGCCCGTCAAAGGCGTGCGGGTTCGATTCCCGCCCCGAGTACATTAA
>Ga0164297_10003269_pt1 | contig 15199 bp, 16 predicted proteins | sample GEODES058metaG_FD_113539 | JGI IMG/M metagenome (GOLD analysis project Ga0164297, IMG submission 113539) | Dystrophic lake water microbial communities from Trout Bog Lake, Wisconsin, USA - GEODES058 metaG | ecosystem: Environmental > Aquatic > Freshwater > Lake | place: USA: Trout Bog Lake...
CACGTTCGTGATGTACTCCTCGTCGTCAGTTTTTCTGCAAACATCCACATCGAAGCTGTCTAGGTCGATGTCTGGCCAGAAAGCGAACGCATTGATAGACCACCGACCAGTGCCGTAGCCGACGCTGTCAAAGTCCCAGACCCGGAAGGCATTGTAGGCAGACGAGGTTTCATTGTGCCCCAATGTGCGTATGCGGTGCACAAGCAGCATGTGCTGGAGCAGCGCGTGTTGCCACGAGCCCCAGTTTTCGTGATTGAATGTGCCGTAACCAAACTGCCACTTATCAGGGAGAAAGTCTTTGTTTTGCACATCAATCTCTGCCTGGACCATAGCATCTACATCTGTTTGTGACAACAGCATGGTCCGCTGGTGCACGTGTGCTAGGAGAGGATGATTGACCACGTTGCCGCTCACGAAGAGTGCCTGAGGGTGCTCCAGCTTTGCAGCTGCTAGCTTTTCAAGAGCGCCAGGCGCAATGTAAACAATATCGTCGTCGAGCTTCAGCAACAACGTGCTTCCAGGGCGGCGGTCACTGCCCAGGAGGTCCGCTTTCAGTCCGGCAAAGATAGAACAGTATTCATAGTTGTTCTGACCCTGGTGCACAACACGTGCTCGATGAATGACCTCCACAAAATTCGGATACTGCTCCTCCACAGTGGACAGCCAGTCCAGATCATCGGCATCGTCAGTGTTCGCAACAAACAGAACCTGATGCAGGACTCCTTGAGTCCCGTTGCGCTTGTCTCGAAGCAGGTACGGCCAAAGGATGCGCAAGTAGCGCCGTCGCCCTGCAAACACAAATGCGTTTATTTTGCCTCCAGAAGAAAAGAACTGGGCGACCGTCTGGGCGCTTATGCCGGACGATGGAACAGTTGCAGCAGACTCATTTGCCCCCACCACGCTGTTGAGTGCTCGTTCATCAAGCGCCGCTGGCTGTTGGTGCTGGATAGTGGCTACGTGTTGGCTGTGGGCGTGGTTGTTGCCGCGGCCACTGAATGAAACAACAGCTGATAGCGCTGCAAGGATTGTTATCAACGTGCAGACAGCCGCAGTGCCAGTGCACCGTCTCGGCAGCATGGCCAAGAACAGCGAGCAGCGACGGTGACCAGCAGAGGGCTCAGCAAAGTCGGCCTTGGGAACATGACGTGACTCCAGGTCGCATCAACGCACACCATCGCTTGCGTTGAAGCGGTCGCCAGCATGCGCAATCTGCATGAACTTGCGGTCCTGCGCTCGTGCGTCTAAGACGCTGCCACCATCAGCTGCCGCTTTGCGTGCGGCCCGTGCTGTGGCGTCATGGAACTCCTGTAGCGCTTGTGCATCGAGTGACCACGTCTCAACCACATCCACAGCAAATGAGCCAGCCAGTCCCGAGCCAAGGAGCGGCTGGTTATTGAACGTGGCGCTCATGCGACTGTGGCCCTTTTCTAGTGCCTCCTGCACGAACAGCGCGAAGTGACCTACTTGGCCACCAAAGGCGATGCCATTGGGAACTGACTCGAAACCCTCCGCAAACCAGCAGCAGTTGGTGTTGGCACCCGATGGCCTGAACACACGTGCTGTTGGGCGAAGTTGAATGAGAGCCGACCGGTAGCCGCCAAAAAATGCAGCTCTCTTGGTCAGGGGTGCGTCTGTGCATCCTCCCGCGATGCCTCCATCGCCGCCGGCCTCTTTCACAAGCACGAGCACTGCACCCCGATTGCAGCTCCGCCCAGACAGAGACCTGAATGATTTGCCATGTGCATCCGAGTTGAAGAGCAGTGTCCACGTTGCAGCTGTCTTTGTGAGATGCGGGCCCAGATACCAAGCCCAAGCTGGATTGAGAACCAGCGCGGATGACGGTGCTCCGCCACAATCAAGTGTCACAAGAGACAGCGGCCTCGACAGACGGGGCACAGAGAGGGCGTGTTTGACTGCACGCAACAGTGCTGGCGCGCTGCGAACTGCCCAGCGTGCAGTCGCTTCTTTGTCATTGTCGCCAGGTAAAGAGCAGAGTACACACGCAGCGACCTCGAGGCAGACTTCCCGTGTCGACAGTGGACAGTCGCCAGCGATAGCGTCGGCAATTACCTGCTGAGCGTCGCCTCCTCCCAGCAGGTCTGCGACCAGCGCAGAGGCGCCGTCGTCTGAGTGGCAGGCTGCGAGAGCCGTGGTGAAAGCTTCTTCGGAGACCTCGCTAGTCGGTGGTTGCGAGCAGAGAAGAGCAAACAGGCGACGGCCCAGCGGCGTGGCGGTGAATGCATCTGCAGGCAAGCATCGCTCAGGTGATGCCGCGAACAGGGCGTCGAGAGCAACGAGTTGCTCCGCGCCAAGAATCGCCCTCGCCTCCTCACAAGCTGCGCTACGCTGCTGTGCTGAACTTGCGGCGCCCATGATGCATTCGAAGGGGGCGCAATCGACATGCCGACGGCGCTGATCGATGACTGGGAGCAATGAGGTGGCTATCCTTCGAGCCTTTCGCAGGACTCGAGACAGGCTAGCGCGAGACAGTGCTACAGTGCACTGTTGAGGACCGCGACCCAACACTTCCAAAGCAACCAGGATGGCTGACGACAACGAGGAGGGGTGCGTCTCTCTGCTTCTCCTATGCCCCGAGCTACACGCGCGCGCGCCGTGTATGTTGCCTCCACTCACCCATCATCCGCGCTGTATCACGGCTCTGTCACTGACGCGCTCGCCGTCGCGCCGTTCCTGCGCGCGCCGCCACACACGCACACACTGTGGCCAACTCAGGGGCGAGGAGGTTCAGGTGGAGACCGCAGAGGAGACGACGGCTGGAGAGGGAGGCGACGTTATGGCGGCCCTGCAGCACGTGCTGAAGAAGTCGCTCGCCCACAACGGCCTGGCTCGCGGCCTGCGCGAGGCGTGCAAGGCGCGTTTTGGAACCCTAGGGTGGCTTGACAGTGTTCGATGATCTACCTCGCCCCTGCGGCGGGGCTCCCTCGATCGGACCTTGTTCTGACGCTCTGCGCCGCGTCACTGCTATGTGCACTCCCAACCGCCAGGCGATCGAGGCTCGCCAGGCTCTGCTGGCCGTGCTTGCCCAGGACTGCGACCAGCCGGACTACAGCAAGCTCATCCAGGCCCTGTGCACGGAGGCGAACGTGAACCTGATCACGGTGCCGGCGTCCAAGACGCTCGGCGAGTGGGTGGGTCTCTGCAAGCTAGACGCGGAGGGCATGGCTCGCAAAGTTGTGGGCTGCTCCTGTGTCGTGGTCAAGGACTACGGGGAGGAGACCGCGGAGCTGGCGACGGTGACCGAGTACGTCAAGAGCCTCGGCAAGTGAGCAGCTGCAGGACGCACAGCGCCGAGTGTGGTGGAACTGGTCTAACAACTGCTCGTTCTCCCTCCGTCTCCGTCCCTGCAAGCCCTTGTCACGCAGACGCCAGACGTGTCTCATCCGTGTACTGTGCTGCACTATTTGTCTCTGTGTGTGTTTGTGCAAGTACACGCGTGCGCGCCTCATCTACTTTCGATTGCTCTCCCCATCCCCCACCACACGGTCTGCTTTACGAAGGCATGTAGCTGGCGGTGTCGATCTGCTCGGGCAGCTCCTTGATATCCACCTCGAAGCGCTCCTGCACGCTGTTCAGCACCTCGGAGTCGCCGGTGGAGGACACGAAGGTGATGGCAAGGCCCTTGGTGCCGAAGCGGCCCGCACGGCCGACGCGGTGGAGGTAGCTGTCCGCGTTCTCGGGCATGTCGTAGTTGATGACGATGTTGACGCGCTCAATGTCGATGCCACGGCCCACGAGGTCGGTGGCCACCAAAATGCGCTTGTGGCCCTCCTTGAAGGACTTGTAGCGCGCCAGGCGCTCCTCCTGCGTCATGCGCGCGTGGATGCAGATGCTGGGGAAGTTGCACTCCACGAGCAGCTTGTTCAGCTCGCTCGCGCGCTGCACGGACTTGACGAAGATGACAACCTGGTTGAAGTCCAGGGCGTCCAGCAAATCCGTCAGCTTGCGGTTCTTCTCCTTCTCGTCAAGCTTGATGTAGTGCTGCACTAGGCCGTGCAGCGTCAGCTTCGCCTCGTCGTCCACATAGATCTCCATCGGGTCCGACATGAACTTCTTGCACACAGCGCGGACCTCCTTGCTGAGCGTCGCGCTGAACATCATGACCTGCTTGTCATGCGGCGTGCGCTTGAAGATCTCCTGGATGTCGGCGCGCATGTCTATCGCAGGCGTGGCCGGAAGTGGGTCTCAGACACACAGGGGGTGGTTGTTGGCCATTGAGCGCATGCAGAGGTGTCCACCCAACGTACCCAGCTGCTCCAGCATCTTGTCGCACTCGTCGAGCACGAAATGGCGCACGCTCTTCAGGCTCAGATCACCGTCCTTGGTCAGCTGTAGATATGGGGGGGAAACGGGGATTGGCATCACAGGACAGGTCTCAGCACCCATGCAGGCCGCGTGAGGTAGTAGAGAACGAGACAGAGAGACGGGACAGTGCCTGCTTGATGCGTCCAGGCGTGCCGACGACGATGTGCGGCGGCTTGGCCTTCAGCGCCTCCTTCTGCTGCTTGGCATCCACGCCGCCGTAGATGACCATGACGTTGACGTCCGGCAAGTAGGCGCTGAAGCGCTCAAACTCGTGGCAGATCTGGACGGCGGGAGCGGTGTGTGCAGCGCAGCCGAGGCGCGTCGGCCGGCAGCGTGTGGTGTCAGCCAGGGTGTACAGATGGGGAGATGAAACGATGTGTGTGCGGCCTGGAGCGTGCCTGGTACGCCAGCTCGCGCGTGTGGCACATGATCAGCGCGCCGACCTCGCCGCTGGTCACCTCCAGCTGCTGCAGGACGGAAATGACAAACACCGCAGTTTTGCCCATCCCAGACTTGGCCTGGCAAATGACATCCATGCCCAGGATCGCTTGCGGAATGCACTCATGTTGCACTGCCGTGGCGCCGGCCGGCCGTGCGGGCGGGGAGTCAGCGGGCGAGACGTTGGAAGGTGTAGCAGTTATGCGCCCCAGAGCAGCGCCGATCGAGTGAGCAAGCACTCTTCGTCCACAGACAACAAGGCAGCTGTGTGGCCCGTTCCAGAGGTGTGCTTTGACTTGTGACAGTCGCGCGTCCCAGGTGAAACACAAACCAAGAGCCAGCCCGTGTCGTGCAGGGAGAGGTGGTTGGCACCGGCCACTCGGCGCTTGGCAGCAAGATTGTAACGCCCACAGACGCAGCCGAAGACGAGCGCGCAGGAGAGGCAGCGGAGACGGTGCGGGCCGGGGGTTCAGGTACCTGGCGAAGGAAGACGCAGCGGCGAGCGCGTGGGTGTCAGCATTGGCCTGTCGTGGAAAACCCTAGGGAGAAGGGAACAAGCGGCCCGCATCACGGTCGCCCTGCAAGCACGCGCCTTCAGACGGGTGCTCGAAGCCGCAGTCGACGATGGAGCGCAGGATCTCGGGCTTCAGCAGGAAGTCCTTGAAGCCTGTGGCGTGGATGCCCACGTAGCCCTTCTTTGGCGCTGCGCCAGCCTTGGCGTCGCCGCCCGCAGCGGGCGCCTCAGCCTCCTCCTCGTAGTCGACCAGCTCTTCCTCTCCGTCAGCCATCGTGTGCGAGCGCGATAAAGGGGAAGGGCGAGTGCCCGAACAGTGTGACACGCTGGCGTAACGACGCGCCATCGCGAGATGCGCCGCCCAATGTGTCGCTGGCGGCGTTGGCGGCAGCGCTGACACATGCGTGCAGCGACCTGGTCGCTGCTGCTGCACCTTCTACTTCTCAGCCTCACACTTCCGGCCTCTCTGGCGCAATGTGACGCCGCATACGCAGCCGCCGTGCGTCAGCTGCGTACAGGGTACGCGCCTTGCCGTGTCGCAGCCGAGAATACTGCCCGCACTGCGCGCTGACAACACACCACTCCTACGCACAGAGACGCTAATGGCGCTCTACGCACGCTTTCCACCCATGCCGACAGTGACAGTGGTGCCAGATACCATGTGTGTGCAGCTCGCGCAGCCCCAGACAGAGCAGCAGCCAAGAGAAGCGGTTGCCACCCTCGCATGTCCTTCCTCCGCGCGGGCCTCCACCTCGCGCTGGGCAACTTTACAGCCGCGGAATGCGAGGCTGGCGCGGTGCAGGGACGCGATGCGGCAGCAGCGAACGCGCTCTCCTTGCGAGTGCGTGTTGCCGCACGTGAAGCAGAGCTGGCTCAGACAAGGCTGGCTGGCGGTGCTTATAGCGACGCAGAAATGCATGCAACCGCGGCGCTGGCATTCGCGCCGCTATCCATGCACCTACATATTGTGCGAGCCACCGCGGCATTGGCTCAGGGCGATTTCCTTAGCGCCGGGGCAGACGCGTCAGCGGTGCTGCGACACTCACCCGACGGATACAGAGCAGCTGCCCCGGCGGAGGCGTATGTTCTGCTTGCGCAGTCGCTCGTGCACGTGTTTCCTGGCCCTCGAGGCGCCGCATTGGCGCAGCGCGCGCTGAGGAGATGCTTGCATGTGTGGGGCATGGACCACGGGGGATGCGGGCCGCACGCGAGGCGGATGGCACGCATGACACGTGCTTGGGAAGAAGCGCAAGCAGCAGCAGCTGCGAAAGACACAGATGTCGCGTCAGACACGCTTCAGGTGGTTGCACGCTTGTGTGCTCCAAATGAGACGGCATCATCCGCTCAGTGGCCTTGCGCGTTGGTGGCTCATGCTGCTGCATGCGCGTTGCATGGTACAGCTGCAGTGCATCGTGGCACGGACAAGCACGACGCACAGGGTGTAGAGGCGCCGGAACGTGGGCAGCTTTTCTGTGATGCTGCCCTGCTGCCCTCAAGCGCGGCATTGACACCCGGCACCGCGGCTGTGCTACACACCTCTCGTGGCTGGGTGCGTTTGTTGGATGGCGACGCCGGCGGCGCTTCGGCAGACGTGGCCGCTGCGAATGTGTTGTTTGCTCAGATGCGCCTTGAAGGTGATGCCGAGTGCCTCTCGCTAGATGTAGATGGCAGCACATTGGATGTGTCGTGCCATGTAGCTACAGAGTGGCTGACATCCCTGGAGGCAGCCGTTCAGGCTGCCCTTGCGCCGCCAGACCACTACAGCCTGTTGAATGTCAGCCGCCAGGATGCGGTGTCAATGCCAGCACGCCAGTGGCGTGAGCTCCTGCGTCGCTCGTACCGCCGGGCAGCATTGACATGGCATCCAGATAAGTTGAGCCAGGGGAAAATTGAGCTGCCCCCGTTTGCGACCGGACCGGAGCACATGTTCCTGCTCTTAGCAGAGGCATTCCGCATCCTGTCCGACCCTGCACTGCGTGACGCCTACGATGCAGGATTGCCCGGTGGTGGCGGCGGTGGCGCAGATATAGTGGTCACAGGGCATCCTCCAGCAAGCAGTAATGACGGCGGCGGCGCTGGCGTGTGGGTGTTTCATTACGACAAACGTGATGTTGATGCAGACGGCACTGTCCTGGGCACATGGGTGCGCGATGGAGACGGTGCAAGGCGCAAGGGGAGGCGCCCGACTCCGAACTCGCACAGCTCCTCCACAGCTGCGGCAGATGCGCCGTCGGGGCAAAGCCTGTGCGATGGTCCACTGCATGGGAATGCACAAGCTGCACGATGTCTTCCGCCCGGTGCTGTGGAGGAGCGCCTTCGCGAAACTGCATCTGAGGCTCCCTCTAGGCAGCATCGCGCTGCTTCGTCTCTGTCAAGGGAAGGCTATTCCGCGCCACTCGCGCCGACACCGACGCTGACTGGGCGTTCAGGGTGCACAGGCACCGCGCAGCTGGTTGTGAATCACTTTGGGCTTGCAAGCGTTCATTTGGAGTTCACTCTCATCTCATCATCCGATGATGACCACGATGAGGCTGATGGCGACGCGAATGGAGTGAAGCCCGGCTATGGGCCCCGGATGTCGCCTGGCGCACTTGAGGCTCTTCGCGAGGCTGCACGCACCCGCCACCAAGGCTGTGTTCTGCAGTGGACGCCCCCCGGTTTGGCGTCCACACCTGGCGGCCCCATCGTGCCGGCAGGAGATGTGTTGGTGTACCAACTCAAATGGCTGGCGGCAGAGGTTGACGATGAGGAGGGCGAACAAGAGGATGCTGAATCCATCCCTCCTGCTTTCGTCTCCTTGGATCTGCGCTGGACAGGCGGCGAGGTGCTCAGCCGCACAGGCGCTGCAGACGACCACGGCGTGGCGGCGGGGGCGGGGGCGGATGTGCGCAAGCTGATGGCGAGCCAGGACATCTCACCTGGAGGGTGGCTCGAACGCCGCATCGTGCTGCCCCGCTCCGGCACCCTAGATGCCGTCCTCTTCGCATGTGCTGCGCGCGGCGGCGTCACTATTCGCGCTGCAGTGCGGCACGTGCGCGTGATTGCGCCCAACGGAGACGTGCGGCTGCTTCTGCTGCCCAGTGACGCTGCTGACATGGTTGACAACGACAGGGGATGACACACACACATAAACGTGCATTAAAATCGCTTCGATTTGTCTGTGTGGCCGTTGACCCCATTAGCAGTTCCGTTCTCCTGCTCCAACTTCCACCCAGGCGTCCGTCGGTGCAGGCTGAAGCAATAGATACCCAGCCAGGCGGTGATGTCGTGCGTTACGTTCATGGCGAAGCGCACGTACATGAAAGTTGCGTACACGCAATTGAACCACAGCAGGGCGTTCTCATCAACCAGAGGCTGGCCATCCGCAGCTACAAAGCGGGCGTAAGCGGCATTGCCAACCGCCAGGGGCAGTGGGACGAGGACACGCCACATGGCACGTATCAAGCGAGTGTGCTCATCGCACAAGTGCGCGAGAATGAGACGCGCCATGAGGTAGGCGAATTGCATGCCAAAGCCCAGGAGCAACACGTACGGCTGCGTCCCCGCCACATCGGTGGGTGACCATGCAGACCACGCCAGGAGACAAGCCACAAGACCCATGTACGGGCTCAGCTGCGCCATAGCCCGCCGCCGTGTTCGGCCTTGGGCTTTTGCTGCCGACAAACCCGCATACAAGTGGCCTAGCGTGTCCACCAGCGCCATGGCGATGCCGCTGGCGGCGTACACATGCGCAGGCCGCACGCTCAGCTGCACGTCCCCCGGCAGGCGCACATGCCACGGACCCGCGCCCCACAGTGCTGCCTGCCCAACGCAGGCGGTCACGGTTTGTGTCAGGTACAGCAGCGCCAGGCCCTCATTCGGGCCGTTGAACTCGGGCAGCGTCATGACACCCGTGTGATACATCCGCCACGTGGCCATACAAAACGGCCAGGTGCCGACCAGCCAGAGCGCAAGGACTGTGTGCGAACCTCCCAACCCCGCCAGCACCGTGCTGCCCACCGCAAACGTCTCAAACGTGCATACCAACGCGTCGCAAGTGTGGTCACACAGCTCCCCTGGCAACACAGGCCGAGAAGGAGCGTGTGAGCGCAGGGTTGGGGCACTGGCTGCACAGCAACCGTCTGCTTCGGTTTGGATCATAGAGATGGAAGCGCGACGCACCCAGCGGCCCCGAAGATCCCGTTCGGCGAGCCTGTTGCGCGAGAGATATGAGTGCGGGGACAAGAAGCGCGCGACACCGGGGGTGTGTAAGCGCGCTGAGAAAGCTGGCATGTGTGGGCCAGAAAGCCTTACGCACCTGCTTCCCGTCCACTGCGTCCAGCGTCTGGTACGTGAACACCAAGGCCGCGTGCGCAAGCAGCACCCAGGTGGGTAGCGGTGCGTCGAGGTGCGGAGAGTGCAGGTAGGCGAGCGCAGAGGAGAGGACGACCAAGGCTAGACCAGAAGTAGTTACGCAGTTCGGCGCCACCCACGCGGGAATAAGGTCCACCACGCGCGTCCACAGCGGCTGTAGGTACGGAGCAATGATGCTGCGGTCCACAGCGCTGTATTTGTAGCGCAGAAGCGCAGCACGGCCCCTGTGGCCGATGGTGCGGTAGCGAATCGCCTGCTGTGTGTGCCCGTTCGCGTGCCCATTGGCTTTGCTGTCGCCCTTCGGCACCGCCGCAGCCGTGGCGGCTGCAGCGGCGGCGCGTGTGCGAGGCATCAGTCGCGCGAGGGGGACGCAACTATCTTTCCAGCAGCTTATTCGTTGGATTCTTATTGCTAGGAGCCTCCTCATCGCAAGCGGAAATAGTCTGCATCCATGTGGTGGATGCGCACAAAGCCTGTTGAAAACATTGATGCGTGTCAGAGACGGGTTTTGCTTGCTTTGGAACAAGCAGGTCAAATCACGCACCGTCTTCTCCGCCGCTGCTGAAGCTGCGCCCGTCAGGCGAGACTGCGAGTGCGTTGATGGGGCCGAAGTGGCCCTTGATGCCCCCGATTTCCTCCCCAAACACCTTGTGGTAGATCTTTGTCTCGAACTTGCCAGCCTTGCTGCTGGTCAGCGTCACGCTCATCGCGTCCTGCCCGCCGCCCAGGATGACATGGTCGAAAATGGGCGACAGAGTCGCTGCGTTTACCGGCCGCTCCGGCTGGAAGGTGCGCAGGCACTCGAGCGTGTGGGCATCAAACACCTTGGCCGTCTTATCTGTGCTTCCCGTCACGAAGTGCGTGCCATCAGCGCTCAGCGTCAAGTCATTCACCTGCTTCTTGTGCTCGTTGCTCTCGGCAAGCTGCTTGCCCGTCTCCACGTCCCACAGCCGAACGGTGCCGTCTTCGCCAGCGCTAATAATCGTCCGGTTCAGCTGTCCCCACACCGCGCGCGTGATTCGTCCTGCATGTCCACAGAACTCCTGCAGCAGCTCTTGCCGCTCTGTATGGAAGACGAAGAGAGGCGTGAGAGGGAGTGGCCGCATGTCAGGGCCCAGACGACACAAGGCCCCGTCCCGCGCCGGCGCGAGTGTCCAGGGCCCAATCGCGCGCCCCTGCAGCTTTCAGCACGCACGTTCTGATCGGTCGGGCGCCATGCGGAAGATGCGTATGCTGCTCCCCTCGCCCATGAAGGGGTCCACTGTCACGACAACTTCCCGGCCGCCCAGCGAGAAGGCGCAGCCGCGCGCGCCCTGCTTGTCGAAGCCGAAGGTGAAATACTCCTTCCCCGTGGCAACATCCCACAACTTGGCCGTCGTGTCCGCGCTGGCGGTTATCAACGTGCTCGAGTCGGCTGCCAACAGCAACGCGCACACCGTCAGCCAAAAGACGCGACTCACAAGCGACAGTTCACGACGACAAACAGATGGAATACACACCGGAGATGTCGCACGTGAACACGGCGCCGTTGTGGCCCACATACGTGCCAACGCGCTCGCCGTCGTCTGCATACCACAAGTTGGGCGTCTGGTCCTTTGCGCACGTCACCAGCAGGTCGCCCTCCGCATTGTATTTGAGGAACGTGAGTGGCCTGCGCGAGTGGAGGTCGCGTCAGCGACTAGACCTGTAACGCAGATCCAAGGCAGCAGCAGACTGCTTCAGACGCACCGCTCGTGGCCTTTCAACAGAATGGGCCGCATCTAGGCCGGCTCCTTGCCCTCGCCTACACTCACCCTCCGGTCTCGCTCTTGCGGAGGGCGTCAACTCCGTCCTCGCAGCCCCCGCAGTGGCACTTTCTTCCCCCCCTGTCGCGAATGCCATGAGCGCGCACGCACAGGCGGTCTTCCAGCTCCTATGCCAGTGCTTAGCCACAGACCCGGCGGTTCAGCGCCCCGCTGAAGCCCAGTTGCAGTCCTGGGAAACACAGCCTGGGTTCTGCACTGCGCTCGCGGTGCGCCCACTGTCACGAAACGACTCATTTTGTTGCGCGCGACATCTCCATGTCTGCCTCGCTGTCTCACGGCTGCCAACGCGGTGCTTTCCACTAGGACGTCGTCGCCGCAGGAGAGTCGGTAGACTCAAACGCGCGACTTCTTGCAGCACTGCACCTGAAGAACGCGGTGAAGAGACACTGGAGACAACACAGAGAGAGCTCCACGTGCGTGCTGTCCGTGGCGGGGAGAAAGACGAGCGGACACGAGATCTACTGACAGCACTCCTCTTCCGTCTGTGGACAGTGTCGTCTCCGACGCTGAAAAACACGCGCTACGTGACCGCCTCCTCGTCTTAGCTTTGCACGACGCGGCGCAGCCGGTGGCGTTGCAGCTCTGCTTGCTCGTCGCCCGCATCGCCCGCTTGGACCACCCTCGAGAGTGGTGCGTCTCCACCGCTCTCGAGCGGAAGAGAAGTGTACTTCGTGCGCCTTTGTGTGTCTGACATCACCACACGCGCTGTGCGTGTGTGGCAGGCCGCAGCTGGTGCCGTGGTTAGTGGCACGGGTGCGAGAGGTGGCAGCCTCTGGCCAGGCAGCCCCCGCGCGCCCGTTCCTGCTGCTACATCACGTGCTCAAGGAGCTCGCCACCAAGAGATTGCCTGCAGACACCCGCATCTTCGAATCCACGGTGGCGGCTGCGTTGTTCGACCCGGTCTTTGCCGCCTGGTGTGCCGACACCTCCGCTTTGGGCGCCTGTCTGTCAGCAGCAGCGTCATCGCCGTCGGCGCCGCTGCCTCCTCATGCTGAAGTGCTGGAGCAGCGTTGGGCGTTGGAGTTGAAGGCGTTGCGCCGTCTGGCGGTGTTTTCGAGCTCCGGGGAGGGCAAAGGAGGGCAGCAGACAGTCTGGTCGCCCTTCGTCTGCCGCGCTGCACCTGCCTGCGCATCGGCATGTGACGCCTTCCGCGCACTAACAGGCAGCCAGCCTGTGGCTGGCTCGGCGGAGCGCTGCTGCGTGCGCCTGCTCAAATGCGCAGCTCACATGCAAAGTGTCCTGCCGTTAAGCTTCCACTCGTGCGGCGCACTCCGCGCCAGCGTCCAAGCAGCTGTCTCAGACATCGTGGCTGTAGCACCGAGGACGCCGCCAGCGACCGTGCTTGTGCGCCACCTCCGCCTCATGACGTCCATCCTGACGTGCGGGAGCTACCGCCCAGTCGCCCCTCCCGGCTCGCTGGCGCCCATCACAACGTCATCTTCCTCGCGCTCCGCCGACGAAGCGCCGGCGCTGCGCGACGCGAAAGCAGCTGCGTGGGCGGAGCTGCAGAGCATAGCGCTGAGTGGAGGCGGCGGCCATGCGCTGGTGGGCGCCCTCGTCACATGCCACCTGATGCTCACGCCCGCCGAGCTGGAGGCGTGGGATGAGAATGCGGAGGAGTACCACCAGGACTGCATGTCACGCACCTCGCCAGACGCGCTGGGCGATGTCACCGGCGACGGCGGCGGTGCGGCTGACGATGCGGCGCCAGCTGCGCAGGCGCTCTTGGTGGCCCTCGTGCAGGCGGAACGCACACTGGCGCCCCATCTCGCGCAACGTCTGTGGGCTCAGGCGACTACGGGTTCGTGCGCAGGCACACCTGGCGGCGGGAGTGCGGACTCGCAGCTGCTTGCTACAGACGCGGCCTTGCACGCGTTTGGGGCAACGACGTACGAGCTTCACGACGATGTGGATTTCGGGAGCTGGTGGAGCCACGTGATTGAGCCGTGCCTTGTGGGCGTGCTGCCCTGCCAGCTGGCACAGACGCAGCAGGCGCAACCGCACGCGTTGGGCAAAGCACTCCGGCGGCGTGCAGCCTGGGTGTGCGGCCAGTGGGTTGCGAAAGCGACGCCGCAGCTTCGGCCGCATATGTATAGTCGCTTGACGCACCTCTTGTCGCCTGCAAACGAGCCTGATGCGGCGGTGCGCCTTGCGGCTGCAGGCGCGCTGCGAACTTTGGTTGACGACTTTGGGTTTGAGGTGGAGCCCTTTTCGCCGTTCATCCCTGCTGCGCTGGACGGCTTGTTCACGACCGCGACACAATGCTGTGACGCAGACGCAGCCGCACAATCATTCACCGCGGCGCGCTGCGTCGTGGACGCACTGGGCGATTCTGTTCTCCCACATGCTGATGCCATCCTGCGCGGCGTCGCGCCGCTGTGGAACGCAGGCCATGGCGCATCCCTGCTGCGCATGCAGGTCCTCGGCGTGCTTGCACGCACTGTGGCGGCGATGGGATCAGACAGCCCGCGGTCGTGGCAGGTCGTGTTACCCCTCTTGTGCATCTCCGCAGACCCTGGACATCCAGAGAGCGACATCCTCTTCGATGACGTTGCCGTCCTATGGCATGCGACACTGAGACACGCCCCGGCGTGGGATGCGTCGTTGCTGGCGCCGCTGCCGCAAGGCCTGGCTAATCTTGAACGCAGCTGGGAGCACTTGCCGACGCTGTGCCGCATTCTCACGTCCTACTTGCTGCTTGAACCAGGCGCCACACTCCAAGCCGTTGGCACACGGCTTGCGGACCGCCTCGCCGCTGCCGTCGGCGATGTCACTGAACGCGGCTTGCTCTTGCTGCTTCCAGTCGCAGACGCCGCTGTGCGCTCCTTCCCTGGCGCGACACCGCGCCTTCTAGATGCGTGTCTAGCCAAGCTGGTGCGCATGTGCGTAGAACAGGCGCCCAATGACAACGGCGTGGGCGATGTCAGCGACGCTCTCTTGGCGCGAGCATGCTGCGTCCTCGGCCGAGTGCTGGTGCAGAACACAGAGGCGGGTCTGGACCTTCTCGCCCGTGCCAGTGCTGCAGGTCTGGGCCGCGGAGACGCAGTCCTTGCGTTCATGGACGCGTGGTTAGAACGGCAGGACCGGTTGTCGCAGCCCAGTAGCCGCAAGCTCCTTGCACTTGCGCTGTGCACGCTGCTCGCCAGCGGCCACGCAGCGGGGCTTGCCCGCCTCGAGGATGCTGCGGCGTGCGTCACTGGCGTGCTGGCGGAGGAGGCGGCGGCGATTGCCTGTGGGGACGGCCTGCTGGATGGATACGACCCCATCTTAGCAGCCGACGGCGCAGAAGATGCGGGAAATACGCCATGGGATGATGCTGGGCTCGACATTTTGGATGAAGGCGCTGAGGCAGCGCGCAAACAGGCTGCTCTGGAGGGCGACCCTGTGCGAAGAGCGGCCCTGGGCGCAACTTTCACAGCCGCTCTAGAAGCCGCGGCAGCGAGGCACGGGGCTGACGCGGTGCGGGCGGCCCTTGGTCGGGTGGATGCTACGGTAGCGGGGCAGCTGGCGCGATTGGGTGTGATGCTGCCAGGGACGGTGAGCAGGCCCGGCATGTCATAGCATTCACAGTCTATCATAGTGCGGCAGTCGGTAGAGCAGCACCCGTCCGCGCGCGTTACCCACCGCGAGGTAGCCGCAGTGAGGGCTGAATGCGCAACTGTGCACGTAGTGCAACGGCGTCTTGCTTGACGGCCAGTTCGAAAACACGGTGCAACTCGGCAGGTGGACCAGCCGGAGGGCGTCCTTGCTCAACCGCGTGGCCATG
>Ga0164297_10003270_pt1 | contig 15196 bp, 11 predicted proteins | sample GEODES058metaG_FD_113539 | JGI IMG/M metagenome (GOLD analysis project Ga0164297, IMG submission 113539) | Dystrophic lake water microbial communities from Trout Bog Lake, Wisconsin, USA - GEODES058 metaG | ecosystem: Environmental > Aquatic > Freshwater > Lake | place: USA: Trout Bog Lake...
GGCCTACGTCAGTGGCTGGCTTGCTGCCGTGCACGGTCTGGGCACGCTCTACTCGCTCATCGCCGGTACGCTGGTCGCGGTGCTGCTTGGCGTGGTGTTCGGTTTGGTCGCCATCCGGCGGCACGGTATTTACTTCGCGATGGTGACGCTCGCGCTCTCGCAATTGGTCTATTTCCTGTGTCTCGAGGCGCCGTTTACTCGTGGCGAGAATGGCCTTCAGGAGATACCGCGCGGTGCGTTGTTCGGGGTGATCGACCTGCGCTCGGATGTCGTGCTGTATTACTTCGTCCTCGCTTGTTTTATTGGTGTGTTTCTGTTGATCAGGCGCATTGTGCATTCGCCCTTTGGTCAGGTGCTGACGGCGATCCGAGAGAATGAAAGCCGCGCCGTGTCGCTGGGTTACGATGTCGCTCGCTACAAATTACTCGCCTTCGTGCTGTCGGCGGGCCTTGCGGGGCTCGCGGGTTCGTTGAAGGCGGTGGTGCTTGGCTTCGTGACCCTGGCCGATGTCGCGCAAGGCAACTCCGGCGAGGTGATCCTGATGACCTTGCTGGGTGGGATGGGGACGTTCTTCGGTCCGGTGCTGGGGGCCGTCGTGGTGGTGACGTTGCAGGAGTATCTCTCCGACATCGTGGGGGGGTGGGTCACGGTGATCATTGGTGTGGTATTCGTGCTGTGCGTTCTGACCTTCCGCAAAGGTATTTTCGGTGAGATCGAGGCGCTGCGACGACGCCTCTGATCGTTGATCCGGCGCGTGGTGTCGTGATGGGGATGAGTTCAAGGCAGGGCGACCATGAAGATTGCAGTTGTGACGGGTGCCGCGCAGGGCGTCGGCTTTGTGACCGCGAAGTTGTTGGGTCTTCGAGGCTATCGGGTGTGGCTTTTGGATCAACAGTCGCTCGCCGAGGCGGCGGCGCGCCTCAGCGGGGATGGAATCGAGGTCGAGGTGGCCGAAGGCGATGTGGCATCCGAGCCTTTCGTCGAGTCGGTGGCGCTGGCGGTGGCTGCGCAGGGCGGGGCGGCTGACTTGCTGGTCAATAACGCCGGCGTCAGTTTGATTTGCCCGGCCGAAGACACGACGGCGGCGCAGTGGCGACGCGTGTTGGACATCAATTTGGCGGGCCCATTTTTGACGAGTCGATATCTGGGTCGGCAGATGTTGGCGAAAGGCTCGGGCAGCATCGTCAACGTCGCCTCGGTGGCCGGCTTGGGGGGCGTCATCCACCGCAGTGCTTATAACGCCTCGAAGCACGGGCTCATTGGGCTGACGCGAACCCTGGCGGCGGAGTGGGGCGGGCGTGGTGTCCGGGTCAACGCGGTCTGCCCGGGGTGGATCAAGACCGAAATGGACGTGGCGGACCAGGGCAGCGGTGCCTACTCGGACGAGGACATCATCAACCGCGTTCCTCAGGGCAGGTTCGCCCGACCGGAAGAGGTTGCCGAAGCGATCGCGTTCCTCGGTTCCAGCGCGGCGGCGTTCATCAACGGCGTCAGCTTGCCGGTCGACGGGGGGTGGACCGGGGATGCGAGCTGGGACGCCCTGCGACTGAGGACACGGACCCGCGGCCACGGTCCGCTTTGACGGGGCGGCCTCTAGCCGAAAAGCCCCTCATCGTCTATAATTCGCGCGTTTGGGGAGTTGCCCTGGCTGGGCGTCTCTAGTTGCAGAAGCCCCGTGTGGGGCTTTGTTGTTTGGGTCAAGGGTGTTGCGCCCGGTGATCGAAGAGTGTGGGCCGCGGGCCCATTTTTTTGGTCTATTTTTTTTGTATCCGTATGATTAATAAGGATTTTTAAGAGGATTGAATGCGAGAGTCACTGGTCAAGCTGCTGGAGCCGGAAATCTCTGCGCTCGGGCTTGAGTTGTTGGAGCTCGAGTTCCATCCGCAAGGTCGGGGTGGTGTGCTGAGGCTGTACCTGGATCGGCCTGACGGCCCGTCCGGCCCGGTGTTGGTGACCATCGAAGATTGCGAGGCGGTGAGCCGCCGGGTGAGTGCGGTCCTCGATGTCAGTGACCCTATTCCGGGTGAGTACACCTTGGAGGTGTCGTCCCCGGGCTTCGACCGGCCACTGAGGACTGCGGCGCACTTCAGTCGCTATCTTGGTTGCCGCGCGAAGGTGGAGAGTCTGGTGCCACGTGATGGACGCCGGCGGTGGACGGGTGAGATTCGGGAGGTTGACGGTTCGCGCGTTCGGCTGGAAGTCGACGGGCAGATGGTTGATCTTGATGTCAAGGAACTGAAGATGGCACGGCTGGTACCGGAGTTCGGCAGCCGGCGGGAGTGAGGACAAATGGTGAAGACGACACTGAAAGAAATCGTTGATGCCGTGGAGAGCGTCGCCAACGAGAAGAGCATCGACAAGGAAATCATCTTTGATGCCTTGGAAGCTGCGCTGGCCTCGACCACGCGCAAGCGCCTCGGTGAGGAGAGTGATGCCCGTGTCGCGATCAATCGCAAGAACGGCGATTACGAAGTGTTCCAGCGATGGAAGGTCTTTGCCGACGACTCGCGCGAACTCGAGTTTCCACAGCGCGAGCTGCGCCTGGAAGACGCCTTGGATATCGACCCGGCGGCCGTCGTCGGTGGCTACGTCGAAGTACCGATGCCTGCCGAAACCTTTGGCCGTATCGACGCACAGACCGCGAAGCAGGTGATCGTGCAGAAGGTGCGTGAGGCGGAGCGCGCTCAGGTGGTCGAGGCGTATCAGGATCGACTGGGGACGCTCGTCAGCGGGATCGTCAAGCGTGTCGATCGCAATGGTGTCTACGTGGATCTCGGTCAGAACGCCGAGGGCTTCGTGCCGCGTGAAAACCTGATTCCTCGCGAGCCGATTCGGACTCAGGACCGGCTCAAGGCCTTCTTGCGGGAAATTCGGTCGGAGCCCCGCGGGCCGCAACTGTTTCTGTCGAGGACCGCACCCGAGTTCCTCATCGAGCTCTTCAAGCTCGAGGTGCCCGAGGTGGGTCAGGGCCTCATTCAGATTCTCGGAGCGGCCCGTGATGCGGGCGTGCGCGCCAAGATTTCCGTGAAGAGTCTCGATCCGCGGATTGATCCGGTGGGTGCCTGCGTCGGTATGCGCGGTAGCCGTGTCCAGGCCGTGTCCAACGAGATTGCCGGCGAGCGCGTCGATATCATCCCCTTCGAGGACAATCCCGCGCAGTTCGTGATCAACGCGATGCAGCCTGCGGAAGTGACCTCGATTGTCGTCGATGAAGACCAGCACAGCATGGACATCGCGGTGGCGGAGGAGAAGCTCTCGCAAGCGATCGGTCGGGGAGGCCAGAACATTCGTCTGGCATCGGAGCTGACCGGCTGGAAGCTCAACATCATGAGCGAGCAGCAGGCGGAGGAGAAGAGCGAAGCCGAGACCCTGCAGCTTCGCGATACCTTCATGAAGGCTCTCGATGTGGATGCCGATGTCGCCACGATCTTGGTGCAGGAAGGCTTCTCCACCATCGAGGAGATCGCCTATGTCCCGACCAACGAGTTGCTGGCCATCGAGGAGTTCGATGACGACATCGTCCGTGAGTTGCGCAATCGCGCACGTGACGTGTTGCTGACTCAGGCGATCGCGAGCGAAGAGACGCCCGAGGGTGTTCCGGCCGAAGATCTGCTGACGCTCGAGGGTATGGATGAGGCGCTCGCCAAGGCCTTGGCCGGACGTGGCGTCTGTACGCGCGATGAGCTCGCGGAACAGTCGATCGAGGACCTCGAGGGTATCGAGGGGCTCGACGCATCGCGTGCTGGCACATTGATCATGGCCGCCCGTGCCCACTGGTTCACTGACGACGCGGCGTCAAATTGAGGAGTTTTCCCAATGTCTGACGTTACGGTCTCTCAGTTCGCTGAGGTTCTCAAGGTTCCTGTCGACAAGTTGCTGAAGCAGCTTGAGGAGGCGGGCATCACGGTCACGGGTCCGAATGACCAAATCAGCGATGAAGCCAAGACAGAGCTTCTGTCCCATCTCAGGCGTGCGCATGGACGTGCGGCGCCCGAGACGGTCGCCGCGGGCCCACGAAAAATCACCCTGCAGCGCAAGACCCAGAGTGAAATCAAGGTGGGGGTCGCTCGCGGTACTGCCCGAACGGTCAGCGTGGAGGTGCGTGCCAAACGCACCTACATCAATCGCGGGGTCCTCGAGGAGGAGGCGCGAGTCGCGCAGGAAGAGCTGGATCGCGCTCGTGAGGCCGAGGAAGCCGTCAAGCGCCAGGCCGAGGAGGACGCGAAGCGGCTGGCCGACGAGGAGGCGCGTAAGCGCAGCGAAGAGGAGAACCGACGACGCGCAGAAGAAGAGGCGCGTCGCGTTCAGGCCGAGGAGCTGCGACGTCAGACCGAGCAGCGTGAGCGCGAGGAGGCGGAGAAGGCCCGCAAGGCCGCGGCCGCGGACCGACCGGCACGCCCTGCAGCGGATGCTCGTGAGACGCGCTACGGGCGTCAGGAATTGCATGTCGCCGCCGATGCCAGCGCGCGCTTCAAGAAGAAAAAGCCCCTGCGGGGCGGTCGTCGTGGTGCCGCGTCGACGCCCGATGGGCGACATGGCTTCGAGATGCCGACGCAGCCCGTGGTGCGCGACGTGTCGGTACCGGAAACCATCACGGTCGCCGAGCTTGCCCAGAAGATGGCCGTGAAGGGCAGCGAGCTCATCAAGGCGCTCATGAACATGGGCGTCATGGCGACCATCAACCAGCCCTTGGACCAAGACACCGCCGTGCTGGTCGTCGAGGAGCTTGGGCATACCGCGAAGCCCGTTCGCGAGAACGCGCTCGAGGAGAGCCTCCAGTCAGAGACCGGTGAAGGGATCGAGCTGCAGTCTCGTCCGCCGGTCGTGACCATCATGGGCCACGTGGATCATGGCAAGACGTCGTTGCTCGATCATATCCGTCGCGCCAAGGTGGCGGCTGGGGAAGCGGGCGGCATCACTCAGCATATCGGCGCCTATCATGTGACGACCCCCAAGGGGATCGTGACCTTCATCGACACGCCCGGCCACGCTGCGTTCACGTCGATGCGTGCCCGTGGTGCCAAGGTGACCGACATCGTCATTCTGGTGGTGGCGGCGGACGACGGCGTGATGCCTCAGACCATCGAGGCGATCCAGCATGCCAAGGCGGCCGAAGTACCACTGATCGTCGCGCTCAACAAGATGGACAAGAGTGAAGCGGAGCCCGATCGAGTCAAGAACGAGCTTGTGGCTCAGGGCGTGATTCCCGAGGAATATGGCGGTGACGTCATGTTCGTCCCGGTGTCGGCTCGGACTGGCGACGGCATCGACGCGTTGCTCGAGGGCATCTTGCTGCAAGCGGAGGTTCTGGAGCTCAAGGTGGTGGCCGAAGGGCCGGCAGCCGGCGTGGTGCTCGAGTCGAGCATGGAAAAGGGCCGAGGTGCTGTCGCCACGGTGCTGGTGAAGCGCGGTCGGCTGAAAGCCGGCGATATCATTCTTGCGGGCACCGAGTTTGGTCGTGTTCGTGCCATGTTCGACGAGAACGGTCAGCCGGTCGACAGTGCGGGTCCGTCGATTCCCGTACAGGTACTCGGTTTGTCCGGCGCTCCCAATGCGGGCGATGAGATCCTGGTCGTCGAGAGTGAACGCAAGGCGCGCGAAGTCGCGCTCTATCGACAGGGCAAGTTCCGCGACGTCAAGCTTGCGAAGCAGACCACCAAGATCGAGGACGTGTTCTCCCAGATGGAGGAGGGCAAGGTTCAGACCGTCCAGATCGTCATCAAGGCCGATGTGCAAGGTTCGGCGGAAGCGCTCAAGGACACCTTGTCGAAGCTGTCGACCTCGGAAGTGGCCGTCAAGGTCATTTCGTCCGGTGTCGGCGGCATCACCGAGTCGGACGTCTCGCTGGCGGCAGCGTCCAAGGCGAGGATCATCGCCTTCAACGTGCGAGCCGACGCGGCGGCACGAGCGGCGATCAAGGATCAGGGCATCGACATTCGCTATTACAGCATCATCTACGAAGCTATCGATGATGTGCGCGATGCACTCTCCGGCATGTTGGCGCCCGAGATTCGCGATCAGATCGTCGGTCTCGCGCAAGTCAGAGATGTGTTCCGCTCGAGCAAGTTCGGTCAGGTGGCGGGCTGTCTGGTGATCGAAGGGCACGTCAAGCGCAACAATCCGATACGGGTGCTGCGCGACAACGTGGTGATCTTCGAGGGCGCCCTCGAGTCGCTGCGGCGCTTCAAGGACGACGTCAACGAAGTGCGCTCCGGTACGGAGTGCGGTATCGCCGTGAAGGACTACAACGACGTGCGCGCGGGCGATCAGATCGAGTGCTACGAGCGCGTCACGTTGGTTCGTACGCTCTGACGTGCCTCGGGACTTTCAGCGTAGTCGGCGTATCGAGGAGCAGATCCAGCGACTGCTCTCGGAGTTCGTGCGTCGCGAGGTCAAGGATCCTCGGGTTGGACTCATCACGATCACGGCGGTCGAGGTGAGTCGCGATTTGTCGCATGCCAAGGTGTTCGTGCTGCCGTTCGATGGCAAGCACCCGGCAGCCGAGGTGTTGACTGCGTTGCGGTCGGCGGCGGGTTTTCTGAGAATTCATCTCAAGAAGGCGCTCGCCATCCGACACGTTCCCGAACTGCATTTTGCGATCGACGAGAGCATTGATCGTGCGGCGGAAATGTCCGCCTTGATCGATTCCGCGGTGGCGAGCGACCGCGTGCGAGCGGCAGACCACGGTGCCGACGGGACGCCCGACGCGACGCCGGGCGACAGGGGTCCGGCGGACACATGATGGCGCGCGCGGTCGGTCCGCGTACGCTCTGGCGACCCGTCGACGGCATCCTGCTGCTCGACAAGCCCGTCGGGCTGAGTTCCAATCAGGCGCTGCAGCGGGTTCGACGCGCTTTCCGTGCAAAAAAAGCCGGGCATACCGGGAGTCTCGACCCACTGGCGAGCGGCGTGTTGCCGTTGTGCTTTGGCGAGGCCACCAAGGTGGCGGGCTACCTGTTGGACTCGGACAAGACCTATCAGGCAAGTCTGACGCTAGGGGCGCGGACGACCACCGGGGACGCGGAAGGCGAGGTTGCGGAGAAAAAGCCCGTGCCCGTGCTCTCGGCGCAGCTGATCGGCGAGGCGATGCGCCGGTTCATCGGCCATCAGACGCAGATTCCGCCCATGTACTCGGCGTTGAAGCGTGATGGCGAGCCGTTGTATCAAATGGCCCGTCGCGGCGAGGTCATCGAGCGCGCGCCCCGCGAGATCAGAATTGAAGCGTTCGAGCTTCTCGATTGGCAGGCCGATCAGATCCGCTTCGGGGTGACCTGCTCGAAGGGCACCTATGTGCGCACCCTGGGGGAGGATCTGGCTGCGGCATTGGGCACGGTCGGCTACCTGAGCGCACTGCGACGGACGGCGGTGGGTGATGGGTTCAGCGCCTCCGAGGTGCATACGCTGGCCGACATCGAGGCGCTCGCCGATCACCCAGAGCGTCTCGATCCGTGGCTGGTACCCATCGACGCCGCCCTCAAGCACTGGCCCGCCTTGACGCTGTCCCAGACGGAGGCCGAGGGGATTCAGCAGGGTCGCGTCCTCGCCCAGCGGGGTGTGGCAGGCGCCCGGCTGCGCCTTTATGGGCCGAACCAGACTTTTCTGGGTTTGGGGCAGGTCGACGGGTCTGGTGAGGCCGTTCGAGCCTTGCGCCTTTTGGCCACCTAAAGCGCCCTCCAAAGTGTGCGCCGCGACATTAAGTTATATCGGCCGGATTGCTACACTGATCCTCAGTACGCGTTTGACGACGGCGGTTCCGATCGGGCCTTGTGGTTCCTCGGGGGCTGTCGCCGTGCGTCGGCAGGGATGAATCTCGTGATTGAAATTCAATTAAATCAAAGACTTAAATGAAAATCACAGTATTTGGTTCAGGATATGTGGGGTTGGTCACCGGTGCGTGCCTCGCCGAAGCGGGCAACCACGTCGTGTGTGTGGATGTCGATCCTCAGAAAATCGCCATGCTGAACCGCGGTGAGATCCCAATCCACGAACCTGGGCTCGATGAGCTGATCGAGCGCAACCAGCGCCAGGGTCGCCTGCAGTTCACGCTCGATGCGGCGGAGGGGGTGGCGCATGGCCTCTTTCAGATGATCGCGGTCGGCACGCCCCCGGACGAGGACGGATCGGCTGATCTCAAGTATGTGCTGGCGGTCGCCCGGACGATCGCGACCCACATGACGGACTACAAGGTCGTGATCACGAAGTCCACCGTGCCCGTCGGTACGGGTGATCGGGTACGTGCCGCGCTGCTCGAGACGTTGGCGGCGCGGGGGGCAACCCAGGAGTTTGACGTGGTGTCGAACCCCGAGTTTCTGAAGGAAGGCGCCGCGATCAACGACTTCATGCGGCCTGATCGGGTGATTGTCGGCACGGACAACCCCCGCGTGATGGAGTTGATGCGCGCGCTTTATGAGCCGTTCACTCGCAACCACGATCGAATGATCGAGATGGACGTGCGCTCGGCGGAACTGACCAAATATGCTGCAAACGCAATGCTCGCCACGAAGATCTCGTTCATGAACGAGATCGCGAATCTTGCGGAGCGACTGGGTGCCGACGTCGAGAAGGTCAGGGTCGGTATTGGCTCCGATCCGCGCATCGGGTTCGGGTTCATCTATCCGGGCGTCGGTTACGGCGGATCGTGTTTTCCGAAGGATGTCCAAGCGCTGGAGCGTTCGGCGCGCAGCGTGGGTTACGAGTCGCTGATTCTGGATGCCGTCGAGCGGGTGAACGCGCGCCAGAAGCAGGTGTTGTTTAGCAAGATCAATGCGCATTTCGCCGGCAAGCTGGCCGGCAAGACCTTCGCGGTCTGGGGGCTTGCGTTCAAGCCGCAGACGGACGACATGCGTGAAGCGCCGAGCCGAGTGCTTTTGGATGCGCTGTTTGCCGCTGGCGCGCGCGTGCGAGCCTATGATCCGGTCGCCATGCCGGAGGCGGCACGGGTGATCGGTGCGCAGGATGCGCTGACCTATTGTGATTCAGCGGATGCCGCGCTCGATGGCGCCGATGCCTTGGCGATCGTCACCGAGTGGAAGGAATTCCGGAGTCCCGATTTCGATGCGATACGCGAGAAATTGTCGACGCCGGTGATCTTCGACGGGCGGAATCTCTACGACCCGGCACTGATGAAACGCTTCGGCTTCACTTATTACGCGATCGGTCGCGGCGCCCTGGTGCCAGGCCGTCACTGATTCCCATCGATAACGACCCGAGGGCCTGCGAATGCTCATTCCCGTGATCCTGTCCGGTGGTTCCGGAACCCGACTGTGGCCGCTGTCTCGTGAGCTGCATCCGAAGCAGTTTTTGCCGCTCGTGGGTGAGGAGAGCATGCTGCAGGATACCGTTCGACGACTGGAAGGCATCGAGGCTGCGGGTCCGATGGTGATCTGCAACGAGCATCATCGCTTCCTGGTCGCAGAACAGTTACGCCAGATCGACTGCAAACCGTCGGCCATCATCCTCGAGCCGGTCGGACGCAATACGGCGCCTGCCGTCGCCGTGGCTGCCCTGGTGGCGAGTCAGGGGGGTGATACGCAGGCGGTACTCCTGGTGCTGCCCGCTGATCATCTTCTCAAGGACATTCCGGCATTCCATCGTGCGGTGGAGGCGGGGATGGCGGCCGCTCAGAGCGGCAAGCTCGTCACCTTCGGCGTCGTGCCGACGAGTGCCGAGACGGGATATGGCTACATCCGCCGTGGCGCGGGCCAAGGCCCTCACTACCCGATCGCCGAGTTCGTCGAAAAGCCGAACGCCGATCGCGCTGCGCAGTACTTGAAGTCCGGCGACTACCTCTGGAACAGCGGCATGTTCATGTTGAGGGCCGATGTGTATCTCGCGGAACTCGCGAAATTCGCACCGGAGATGGGTGCAGCCTGCGAGGCCGCGCTGGCAGCCTCGCAGCGGGATCTGGATTTCACGCGTCTGCCCGCCGAGCAGTTCGGGCAGTGTCCCGCGAACTCGATCGACTACGCGGTGATGGAAAAGACCAAGGCGGCCGTCGTGGTGCCTCTGGATGCAGGGTGGAGTGATGTCGGGTCCTGGTCGGCGCTGCACGACAGCCTGCCGGCGGATCCATCGGGCAACGTGACGCGTGGCGATGTCGTCACGGAAGATTCCGAGGGCTGCTACCTGTACTCGTCGGATCGTCTGGTGGCGACGGTGGGCTTGCGCGATCACGTGGTCGTTGAAACCAAGGACGCGGTGCTGGTGGCACCGAAGAACCGGGTGCAGGACGTGAAGAGTCTCGTCACGCGCCTCAAAGGCAGCGGTCGTCAGGAGCCCTCGCTACATCGTGAGGTCTTCAGGCCCTGGGGTAGCTATGACAGTGTCGATGGCGGTACCCGGTTCCAGGTGAAGCGACTGACCGTCAAGCCGGGCGCGCAGCTTTCCTTGCAGATGCATCATCATCGCGCCGAGCATTGGATCGTGGTGTCCGGCACCGCGTCGATCACCTGTGACGACCGGGTGTTCTTGTTGTCTGAAAACGAATCGACCTACATTCCGGTTGGTGCGAAGCACCGCATCGAAAATCCCGGGAAGGTGCCGCTGCATATCATCGAAGTGCAGTCGGGCTCCTATCTCGGCGAGGACGATATCGTCCGTTTCGAGGATAATTACGGTCGCCAAGGAACCAATACCTGAGTAAGCAGGCATTCGGCGGGTGGCGGGTGATCGCGCTAGGCGATGTCAGGGCCGGCGGCGACTCGCGGCAGGCCACGCAAGCCGCCCCCGATGCTCTCAGTGAACCGCGCTATCGCAAGCGCCGCACGGTCGTTGACGGATGCCAGAGAGATCCAAGAACCTGTCGAGTGAGGTGACATCGCATGCGTGAAATCACAGCCTTCAAAGCCTACGATCTGCGCGGAAGGATTCCGACAGAGCTCAATACCGACATCGCCTACCACGTGGCGCGCGGGTATGCGCAGTTCCTCAAGCCTCGTCGGGTGTGCGTGGGTCGCGATATTCGCTTGTCGAGTGCGGAGCTGGCGTCGGCGGTGATCCGTGGCTTGGTCGATTCTGGCGTCGACGTCATCGATATCGGCTTGTGCGGCACCGAAGGGGTGTACTACGCCACGTCCGCCTTGCAGGTGGACGGCGGAATCATGGTGACGGCGAGTCACAACCCACCGGACTACAACGGGATGAAGTTCGTTCGTGAGGGCTCGCGACCGATCTCTGGAGACACCGGTCTCAAGGACGTGCGCAAGTTTGCCGAAGCCGGTGATTATCCGACGCCGGAGAAGCCTGGAACGGTGACGGCGGTCGATACCTCGTCAACCTACATCGAGCATTTGCTGACCTATGTCGATACCGACAAGCTCAAGCCTCTCAAGATCGTCTGTGATGCGGGCAATGGCGGCGCCGGGCTCACCATCGACAAGCTGGAGCCGCACCTTCCCTTCACTTTTGTGAAGTTGCATCACCAGCCTGATGGCACCTTTCCAAACGGTGTCCCGAATCCGATGCTCGAGCAGAATCGCGCCGCTGTCGTCGAGGCCGTGCGCCGTGAAGGTGCGGATATGGGGATTGCCTGGGATGGCGACTACGACCGATGTTTCTTCTTCGATGAGCACGGCACGTTCCTCGAGGGCTACTACATTGTCGGCCTCTTGGCGTCGGTGTTCCTCAAGCGTGAGCCGGGTGCCAAGATCGTCCACGATCCGCGGCTTACGTGGAACACGCTGGACATCGTGAAGGCCGGGGGCGGGACCTCGGTGATGTGCAAGTCCGGGCATGCGTTCATCAAGAAGGTGATGCGCGATGTCGATGCTGCCTATGGCGGTGAAATGAGCGCGCATCATTACTTTCGGAATTTCGCCTATTGCGACAGCGGGATGATTCCGTGGCTGGTGATGGCTCAGGTACTGAGTGAGAGCGGTCAGTCCCTGTCGTCACTGGTCGCCGAACGGATGCGCTTGTTTCCGGTGAGCGGGGAGATCAATCGCCGCGTGCCGGATGCGCCGGCAGCCATCAAAGCGATCGAAGCGCGGTATGCGCCGGGTGCGCTCAGTATGGATTTCACCGACGGCTTGTCCATCGAGCATGCCGACTGGCGGCTCAATCTACGGTCTTCCAACACTGAGCCGTTGTTGCGACTCAATGTCGAGAGTCGGGCCGACCATTCGCTGATGACCTCGAAGACCACGGAGATACTCGACTATCTCGCGACGATGGGCGCGGTTCCGGCTGACCACTGACGCGCGCGGCGCCGGGCGCGTCTCACGACCGGTCAGGCCACCGAGCGCGGGGTGTCGAGCAGGCCATTGATGCGCTGTGCTTGAGCGCCGCGCGCTGCGGCACGGTCAGCGCTCAAGCTTCAGTTTTGTGTCCAAGTACATGATTGTATTGAATATTAATTATTCAAATGCGAGCGATTATCGTTTACAATTAGCCCATGGTAGCGGTCTCCTCACTGACTGATCAGCCCACGGCAGCTGTGTCCGGCAGTCGCCGCGTTCGTACCCTAGCGTCCTTGCCGATTGGTCGTGCCGCGATCGTCGCTTCGGATCCGCCGAGCGACGACACCCCGAGGTCGGCCGAGGTGCGGGCTCGGCTCGCCGAAATCGGTGTCCTCGAGGGTCAGTCGGTGAAGGTGATTGCCGCGGCGCCGTTTGGGGGGCCACTGGCGGTCAAGATTGGTTCCGGCACCTTCGCCCTTCGTCGAGCGGAGGCGTCGGTCGTCTGGGTGTACAGCGAGGCCACCGATGAGTGAGCACTCGCTGGATGCCGCTACGGGCGCCCCGTGGGTCGCGCTGTTGGGCAATCCCAATTGCGGCAAGACCGCGCTGTTCAATCTGTTGACCGGTAGTCGGCAGAAGATTGCCAATTACGCGGGCGTCACTGTCGAGCGGAAGGAGGGGCGGCTCGTTCACGTCCAGAACCCGGTGCGGGTTCTGGATCTGCCGGGGGTCTACAGCCTCAAGGCGCGCACGCCCGACGAGGCGGTGACTTGCGAATACATTCTCGGGCTCTTGCCCGACGAGCCGCGACCGGCGCTCGTCGTGGTGGTGGTCGATGCCACCCAGCTTGCGCGCCAGCTTCGATTGTTGATCCAGATCCGCGCGCTCGGGTACCGAGTGGTGGTCGCGCTCAACATGCTGGATGCGGCTCAGGCACGCGGCATTCACATCGATCTTGACGCCATGAGCGCGGCGCTCGGTGTGCCGGTGGTCGCCAGTTGCGGTATCCGTGGGGATGGCGCGGTCGCGCTGACGGCGGCGATCGAGGCGCTCGTCGGCAACGTGTCGGACCCGACCGGCCGCACGCCGGTCGCGCGAACGGCTGAGCCTATCTTTCCGACGACCGAAGCTGCGCAACACGAGGTGGATGCGTTGCTCCGTCGCCTCGGACTGGTGTCGCTGCCGGAGGATACCTGGAGCGAGCGACTGGATGCGATTGTGCTGCATCCGTGGTTGGGTCCGCTGGTTCTCGCGGTGATTCTTTTTCTGATCTTTCAGGCGGTGTTTTCCTGGGCGCAGCCGGTGATGACGATGATCGCGGGTGTGGTGTCCATCGCCGGCGAGATCTGCATCCACTGGCTGCCGGAGGGCATGTTCCGGAGCTTGCTGGTCGATGGCGTCCTGGCCGGTACCGGTACGGTGCTCGTGTTTTTGCCGCAGATCGTCATTCTGTTCGCCTTCATCCTGTTGCTCGAGGATTCGGGGTATCTGCCGCGTGCGGCGTTCTTGCTGGATCGGCTGATGGGTGGGGTGGGTCTGTCCGGCCGCTCGTTCATTCCCCTGCTGTCGAGCTTTGCGTGTGCCATTCCCGGGGTGATGGCAACGCGGACGATTCCCAACCCGCGGGATCGCCTGGTGACCATCCTGATCGCACCACTGATGACCTGTTCGGCTCGATTGCCGGTGTATGCGCTGTTGATCGGCGCCTTTGTCCGACCGCGGTCGGTGGGTCTCGGGATCGGCCTGCAGGGGCTGTGTCTGTTCGTGTTGTACGCGGCGGGTGTGGTGAGTGCGTTCCTGGTCGCATGGACGCTGAAACGTTTCAGACGTATCGACGCGTTGCAGTCGCTGCAGATGGAACTGCCCTCGTATCACTGGCCGAGCCTTCGGAACCTGGTCATTGGTCTTCGTCAGCGCGTCGAGATATTTCTGAGTCGAGTGGGCAGCATCATCCTGGCCTTGATGGTGCTGATGTGGTTCTTGAGTTCCTACCCGGTGCCACCGCCTTACTTCACCGGGCCTCCCATCGAGTGGAGCGTTGCGGGCCGGATTGGTCTCGCCCTTGCCCACCTGTTCGCGCCGCTAGGCTTCAATTGGCAGATCTCGGTGGCCTTGGTGCCGGGTTTGGCCGCACGGGAAGTGGCGGTGGGCGCTCTGGGCACGGTCTACGCGCTTGGCGCTGAGGGGCACGACGTCAGTGCTCGGTTGGCGACACTCATCCAGGGCTCGTGGAGTCTGCCGACCGCCCTGTCGCTGCTCGCCTGGTATGTGTTTGCGCCGCAGTGCTTGTCGACCTTGGCCGTGGTCAGACGAGAGACCAATTCGTGGTCGGTACCCGCCGTGATGGCGGGCTATCAGTTTGCACTCGCTTACCTCGCTGCATGGATGACCTACCATGTGGCGCTCCGGGTGGTCGGGGCCGCATGAGCACTTGGGTGCAGCGCGTCTTGGTGGCGATCTGCGTGCTGCTGAGTGCGCTCTACGCCCTCAGAACGTTGCTGCCTTTCCCGTGGCGGGTGTCGCTTGCGCGTCGCTTGATGGGTAAGGTGCCGGATCGTTTCAGGATCTGGCTGGCGGGCCAAACGGCGTGTGATGCCTGCGGGGGGTGCGCGTCCTATCCGGCGTCGCTGATCGCGGGGTCGCCGTGGAGGGTCAACCGACCCACAGCACGATGCCGGCGGCCATCAGGCAATAGACGCCAAAGAAGTGCCACCGACCGTGCTCAAGCCAATGGGACAACAGTCGTAGTGCAACGAGGCCACTCGCGAAACTGAGTCCCATGCCGAGGAGACCCGGCCCAACGCTTGTCCAGAGCGAGGGGGCAGCGCCCGCGGTCGAGACGAAGGCCGCTGCTTTCAAGACTCGTAGGTATTCGCGAACGATCACGGCGGGCGTCAGGACCACGGCGAGCGCAAAGCTGAACTCTTCCGCGCGTCGTCGCGACGCGCCGAGCAGCAAGCCGGTCGAGATGGTCGCACCCGAGCGGGAAAAGCCGCGAAAGGGCAGGCAAAGACCTTGCA
>Ga0164297_10003271_pt1 | contig 15188 bp, 13 predicted proteins | sample GEODES058metaG_FD_113539 | JGI IMG/M metagenome (GOLD analysis project Ga0164297, IMG submission 113539) | Dystrophic lake water microbial communities from Trout Bog Lake, Wisconsin, USA - GEODES058 metaG | ecosystem: Environmental > Aquatic > Freshwater > Lake | place: USA: Trout Bog Lake...
AAAAAAGTACAGCCGTCAGTCCCAGACCCAACACAAGCTCTAGCGGAGCTCGTCGACCGCGTTTGACGGGCATATCGACGGAAGATTCAGTTTTGGTAGGTGTGTTCACAAACTTATTCTTGCATGTCATCGCGTACGGACGCGGGGATCGACAAAACCATAGGCGATATCAACAAGAAAATTAACCGTGACTATGAGCAAAGCAAGCACCGTTACTGTGGCTTGCAGAACTGGATAGTCCCTTGCAGCGATCGCGTCAAACGCTAACGTACCCATGCCAGGCCAGTTAAATACTTTCTCGACAACAACAATACCCCCGATGAGGCTGCCAAATTGCAAGCCAATAAAAGTAATGAGAGGAATGGCGCAATTACGTAATGCGTGTTTGTATAAAACAACGCTCTCTCGCAAGCCCTTGCTGCGTGCAACCATAATGTATTGAGCAGACAAGGTCTCAAGCATGGAGGTTCTGACCAAGCGAACATTGGTTGCGGTCAAGATGATGCCCATGGTCACAGTTGGCAAAACGATACTCAAAGGACCATCAAGTCCGGAAGGTGGAAACACCGGTATCACAATCGCAAACAGCAGCACGAGCATGATTGCCAGCCAAAAGTTAGGAAAAGACAGACCTATCAAAGAAAAAATTCGAATGAGTTGATCTGACCATCCGCCCTTGTTAACCGCGGCTTGAATTCCCAGCGGAATCGACAGTATTAACGACAGCAATAGCGCGCAGCATGTCAAGCTGAGTGTGGCTGGTAGCGCATCTTCAATCAAAATCACAACCGGCGTTGCGCCTATAAAACTCTTGCCAAAGTCGCCATGCAAGAGGCCATTCACAAAACCAATGTACTGCTCGCTAAAGGGGCGATTCAAACCAAGATGCGCTCTAATATTAGCGAGATCTTGTTCCGTTACGCTGCCTGCCCCCTGAGCCAACATTAGGCTTGGATCACCCGTCAGCCTCACCGCCCATGAAACCAGTAGCGTAACGACAAGCACAACAAATAATGCCTGCAATGATCGCCTGACAATAAAAACAATCAAACTTGTTCATCCAAAAAAGGGATCATTGGATGGATTCGCTAACAAAACGAAATCTTCCGTCGGCGGGCAAAGTCAGATTTTGAACACGTTTGTTAATACCGTATACCGTATTTAAACTGTAGAGCGGCATCTCCAACGACTGATCCGCGACGTACTTAGCCACTTCCCTTAATATACGTTCACGAGCTTTCTGATCGTATGTATCCCGTTGTGCATCGAGCATCTTGTCTAAAGCGGCATCCTTGTCGTACGGATTCCATTTCTGACCGCTGTGATACATCGCGTATGCGGTATTGTCATAATCAAATGTCCAACCACCCCACTGGTTCTGCCACATTTCCCCCGTTTTTCCGTTGGGAATAATGTCGTTGAGCAAAACACTCGTTTCGTAGGGTTTTAACGTTGCCTTCACACCAACAGCTTGCAAATAACCTGAGATGGCCTGCGCAACTTCCCGAAAGTTAGTGTCCGTGCCTCTGAAATCAATTTGTACAGTCGCACCCGGTTTGATTCCGGCTGCTTTCAATAGTTTTTTGGCTTCGGCGGGATCATACGGGAGTGGTTTGAGCGCGGGGTCATAACCAAATGACAACTTGCCTTGAAAGCTGGCCACGGCCTCAGCGTTACCACCCAACATTTGCTTAATAATCGTATCTCGGTCCACCGCCATAGTCAGCGCTCGGCGCACCGACGGATCTTTGGTAATGCCCTCTTTCGTATTGAAGCGCAAAGCCAATGTGGTGGGACCGTTGATACTCGCGGTAGTGAGCTTTGGATCTTTCGCAATGACATCCAACATACTCAACGGTATGGCAGTCGCTATGTCAAGACGCCCGGCTTGCAACTCAGCCACCTGAGTGGCCGGTTCAGCGATGAATCGATAAACAATACCGTCAAGCTTGGGTGCACCATCCCAGTAGTCGCCATTGCGCTCGAGTGTGAGGCTTACCTTGGGCTTATAGTCAACAAACTTAAATGGCCCAGTACCTACCGGATGAGAATTAAAGTATTCGTCGCCTTTTTCTGTTACGTATTTGGGTGGCACTAGCATCGCGCCGTAGCCCGCTAGCTTAGTTAACAATACTGGATCGGGACGCGACAAAATGAAGTCAACCGTATACGGGTCTATCACTTTTACTTCTTTGATAGCGTTGTAATTAGACTGCTGCGGGCCTTTAGCACCCTCTGAGCCCAACAATCTGTCAAAGGTAAACTTCACTGCCTGTGCATAGAAGGGTTCACCGTTATGAAACTTGACGTTTTGACGCAGTTTGAAACGGATACGGGTATCGTTGTCGAGCATCTCCCACGACGTCGCTAAACCAGGAACGAGCTTCATATCAGCGGTACGCATTGTTAAACCGTCGTATATCTGACTACCCACTCCTCCCCACGTCACTAAAAAGGTATCTATCGGATCCCAGCTACCCGGGTCACCAGCAGAAGCAGCGATACTTAACGTACCGGCAGCGTAACCAGCGGGAGTCACTGCAAGACCCAGCGCAATCAATGTTGCTGCCACAAAATTTTTAATTTGATACATGCGTCGCACTCCTGTAATTATTTCAAAACGACACTCACGAGCTCACTATTAATTATCAATACGCCGGATCGCGCAACTCAAATCTTATTTCGTCTATTGCTGCGAGCACCTCAGGACTCAGTTGAACACTATACGCAGCGAGATCTTCGTCAAACTGTTTAATTGACGTCACACCGATGATGGTGCTGGCAACTTGCCATTTGCGGTAACAAAAAGCTAAGGCCATCTGGACTGGGGTCAAACCGTTATCTCTGGCTAGCTGGTTGTAACGAACCGCCGCTTCAAATGCGATTTGGCGACCCCATCGCTGCTTGCGCACGCTCTCGTACTTTGCGATTCGCGCCTCAATGGGCGCTCCGGGCCCGACCGTTCCACTCTTGTCATACTTTCCGGTCAGTAGCCCTGCAGCAAGGGGCGAATAGGCCAACAAGCTGACATTTAAACGGTGCAGCGTCTCATCTAACGCGTTTTCTACTATCCGATTCAGCAAACAGTAAGCATTTTGCACGCTCGCCACACGAGGTAAGCCGTGCACGTCACTTAGCCTGATGAACTCATGCACGCCGTAAGGCGTCTCGTTAGACAAACCAATTGCCCGTACCTTACCCGCTTTGACTAACTTGCCTAGCGCTTCGAGTTGAGAGTGAATCGAGGTCACACCCGCCGGATCTTTGGCAGGGTCAAAATACATTACACCAAACGAAGGCACGTGCCTTACCGGCCAATGTATCTGGTACAAATCAATATAGTCGGTCTGCAGTCGCTTCAAACTGTCATTGCAAGCGTTTTCAATATCTTGCGCTGTCAGATCCTGCTTACCCTCCCGGATCCAAGGCATTCCGCGAGAGGGGCCGCATACTTTTGTTGCAAGCACAATCTTTTGTCTGACCTGCGGCCGTTTCGCCAGCCAGTTGCCGATAATTTTTTCAGTCAGGGTGAAAGTCTCAGCCCTAGTGGGCACCGCGTACATCTCTGCGGTATCGAGAAAATTAACCCCTTTGCTTAATGAATGGTCCAAAATTGCGTGCGCCGCTGCTTCGTTCACCTGCTCGCCAAAGGTCATCGTACCTAGACAAATAGGCGTCACATGAAGGCCAGATTGCCCTAATTGGATTGTTTTCATTGGATTTACGCAGCTAAATTTCAGTTGGATAAAAGCTTAGCATTGAATAATTCGATTTTTTGTCCGAATCATCTCGTCTTTCAAAAAACAAAGAGTTGTCCCACACCTCCTTTCTGAGATACGCTCATGGCTACCAACACGGACTACAACAAGAGGTATCCAAAGAATGAAAGAGGCCATTGAACGCGAATTCAACCCCAGAGTGTCTGTGCCGGATACCGAGCCATACATGCAACGTGGCCTAGATCAAAGCAACAAAACCTACGCAAAGTACTCCCATCAAGCCAACATCAAATATGGCACAGGTGCATTAGCAACCATTGATTACTTTGCCGGCAATCAAACTGACAAGCCCTTGTTTGTATTCATTCATGGTGGTTTCTGGCGTGGCCGGGACAAAACAGATTTCGCCTACGTCGCAAACTCGATCTTGCCTCTTGGCTGTAGCGTTGCGCTGATGAATTACGACCTGTGTCCGACAGTCACCGTCGCACAGATCGCCCAGCAAATACGCGATGGGCTCGTATGGTTAAACGGCCAATCAGCGAGTCTCGGCTTTAAGCGAGGCTTGTGGGTTGCTGGCCACTCAGCAGGTGCGCACTTGATCGCCGCAACCTTAGCCAAAACGGGACAAAGCTTCCAATTGCCTGAGAATATTATCGAACGAGCCTACCTCATTAGCGGCATTTACGAGTGCACGCCGGTACTAGACATCTCCGTTAATGAGGAAATAAAAATGAAGCCCGAGGATGTCGCAGCAGTTAGCCCGATGCGCTTTCCAATGCCTACAGAGGTGATTTACGACGTTTCTGCTGGTGGAGCCGAGCCACCAGGTTGGGTAAAGCAATCAACCGATTTCGCCGAGCATCTGCAAAAACAGGGGTGCAAAGTCACCACCCACATTCGTCCAGACTTGAATCACTACTCCATCATGCAAGAGTTTGAGCAAAGCACCGGATACTCGCCGCAGTTGGTTAAACAAGCATTAGGTAGCTGACATGTTAAAAATTTCCCTTCCCCACATCCTTAAGCCACTTTTTGCCTGTTTGGGATTTGTCATCGCAATGTCTGCGCAAGCGGACAGCTATCCGAACAAACCTATTCGTCTCGTCGTACCATTCGCGCCCGGCGGTGTCACTGATGTTAGTGGCCGTATCGTCGCGACCGCACTAGCCAAGCGTTTAAATCAGCAAGTCGTCGTAGAGAACAAACCCGGCGCCTCGGGCAATATCGGAGCGCAACTTGTCGCTAAATCTGAACCGGATGGCTATACGCTGCTGCTGGTATTAGATGGCACGCTGGTAATTAATCCCCATGTATACGAACAAATCGGTTTCGACGCACTCAATGATTTTGCACCTATTGCAAAAATTGGTGACTCGATCATTATTGTCGTTGCAAATCCCTCTGTACCAGTAAAAACACTGGCCGACGTCATCGCGCTTTCAAAGTCAAATGGCAAAGGTCTTGAATACGGGACATCCGGAAATGGCAGCATCACACATGTCGCTGGGGAGCTGCTAAAACAGCAATCAGGCGCAAACCTGTTACATGTTCCCTACAAAGGTGGCGCTCCAGCGGCTGCCGATGTGCTGGCCGGCCATATACCACTTGCCTTCGCCTCGGCCTCCTCGGTTGCGCAATACATCGAAGCGGGTAAGCTCACTCCGATTGCCGTCCCGAGCGCGAAACGCTCAATCGTTTATCCGAATGTTGCGACTTTCACGGAATCGGGCGTCAAGGGGGTTGAACTCAACTCATGGGTTGGCGTGCTTGCGCCCGCTAAAACGCCTCGCGCTATTGTCGACATACTCAATAAAGAGATTAACGCGGTACTCGCTGAACCTGACGTAAAAGCCCAACTACAAATATCTGGAATTATCGCCGCCCCTGGCACACCTGAAGCTTTTAGCGCCGAGATCAACAAGGACTTTAATGTTTACGGCCCGGTTGCAAAAAAAGCTGGCATTAAAGGCAATTAAAAAGTAAGCACTAGAATATTGTCAGTTAAATAACAAATAGAGACCGTTAATGAGCACTCCTGATTCATCACTACCCGTAGCTTTTGTCACAGGCGCGGCACGAGGCATTGGCCTAGCTATTGCCAACTGGTTCTTGGCACACGAATATCGTGTGGCAATGATTGATATCGACAGCAAGACCCTAAGTCAGACGGAAAAAGTACTCTCGAATGCTGATGTCTTGGCAATTCATTGCGATGTCTCAAAACCAGAGCAAGTGCAGTCCGCAGTCGATAAAGTGGTAGCTAAATTTGGTCGCATCGACGCCTTGGTTAACAACGCTGGAGTCGCTGTCTTTAAACCGATTAGTGAAACTAGCTTCGAGGAGTTTCGCCATGTCCTTGGCACTAATCTAGACGGAGCGTTTTTATGTGCGCAGGCTTGTGTCCCAGTCATGCGCAAAGGCGGCAAAGGCGGTTCGATCGTTAATATTGCGTCAATATCTGGGCTCAGGGCAAGCACTTTGCGCGTTGCCTACGGTACCAGTAAGGCGGCACTGCTGCATCTGACCAAACAACAAGCGGTCGAATTAGGAACAGAAGGAATACGGTCCAATGCAGTTGCGCCAGGACCTGTCGATACCGAGATGGCAAAGTTAGTTCACAGCGTTGCCATTCGCTCAGACTACTACGACACCATACCTATGAATCGCTACGCAACAACTGAAGAGATAGCTAACGCAGTTGGTTTTCTTTGCAGCGATCAAGCAGCGTTCATCAACGGACAATTTTTAGCCGTCGACGGCGGCTTTGACGCCTCAGGCGTCGGCATCCCCACTCTAAGGAAATCGCAATCATGAATGACGCTTATATCGTAGGTTGGGGACATACCCCATTCGGCAAGCTAGACAACACAACACTAGAGCAACTGATTCGCGATTCGGTATATCCCGCGCTTGATGCTGCCGGTCTTGAACCCGGCGATATTGATGCGATTTTCATGGGGCATTTCAACAACGGCTTCGTACCTCAGGACTTCAGCGCATCCCTGGCCGCCGTAGCCATTCCCGAATTTCGTCATACCCCCGCAGTGAGGTTAGAGAACGCCTGCGCAACCGGATCTGCAGCTATTCACTACGCTCTGGACGCGTTAGCGAGTGGTCGCATACGCCACGCGCTCGTAATTGGTATGGAAAAGATGAACACCGTGCCTGGTCAGGTCATTGGCGAGATTTTGCTGAAAGCCTCGTACGTGCAGGAGGAAGGCCACATCCCAGGTGGTTTCGCTGGTGTATTTGGCAATATTGCGCAAGAGTATTTCACACGATTCGGAGACCAGTCTGACGCTTTGGCGGCTATCTCAGCAAAAAATCATGCCAATGGCGTTCACAACCCGTATGCGCACATGAAGCGTGATTTTGGGTTTGACTTCTGTCGCAATCCATCTGAAAAAAACCCGTTCGTAGCGGGTCCCTTAAAACGTTCGGACTGCTCGTTAGTATCCGATGGTGCGGCGGCGCTCGTGTTATCAAGCAAACCTCTGATTGGCGCCAAAGTCCCTGCGGTGCGCTGGCGTTCGCGAACACACATTAACGAGTTCCTGCCCTTATCGCGTCGCGATCCAACGAAATTTGAGGGCGCAGCCATGGCTTGGCAAAAGGGATTAGTGGATGCCTCGTTATCACTTAATGATTTGCATTTCGTCGAAACACACGACTGCTTTACGATCGCAGAGATGCTCGAATACGAAGCAATGGGCCTAGCGAAGCAAGGTCAAGGAGCTCACGTCATTCTCGACGGCGTCACGCGCAAAGACGGAAAACTCCCCGTCAACCCATCGGGCGGACTGAAGTCCAAAGGCCATCCAATTGGTGCGACCGGCGTATCACAACACGTGATGGCCGCGATGCAGTTAACCAACACGGCGGGCGATATGCAAATTAAAAACGCTCAAGTCGGCGCAGTCTTTAATATGGGTGGCGCAGCAGTTGCCAATTACCTCAGTATTCTGGAGGCAACTTGAACTCAGCGCAGGTCATGAATCTGGGTAGATTGCTGACGCACACGGCAAAGCTATACCCGAACCACACCGCATTGATACAAGGCGATCAGTCATGGAGTTGGCTGGAGATCGACAAGCGTGTCGATGCGATGGTGAGCGCATTGCGCAAAATTGGTTTACGCAAAGGTGACAAAATCCTGATGCAATCCAGAAACAATCTGCAAACTTTCGAGTTCTGCTGGGTTGCTTTCAAAATGGGATGTGTTTGGGTACCTACGAATTTTCGGCTGACCCCTCCCGAAGTTGCCTATCTGGGCGCATCAAGCGAAGCGGTGGCGATGGTCGTCGAGAACATTTTCGCTGGCCACACCGATGCCGTATTGGCTGAATCAAAAACGATAAAACATGTCATCGTCATCGGTACCCCACGAAGCAACGAACTAAGCTATGAAGCCCTGATCGCCCAGCATCTTGGTGAGTCGCCTGCGCAAGAGACAGTGGGATACGATGATCCGCTTTGGTACTTCTACACGTCAGGCACTACCGGTAAACCTAAGGCAGGCATTCTGACACATGGCCAAATGGCTTTTGTGGTCACCAACCACCTTGCTGACCTCATACCCGGCACAACCGAGAAAGACTGCTCGATTGCTGTCGCACCCCTCTCTCATGGCGCAGGTGTTCATGCCCTGCTTAATGTCGCACGTGGCGCAGCAACAATATTATTGCCAAGCGAAAAATTCGATCCTGAACAATTTTGGCAATTAGTGGAACAGTACAGAGTTACCAATCTCTTTACCGTGCCGACTATTGTAAAAATGCTTGTCGAACATCCGGCGGTGGATCAATACGACCACAGCTCGCTACGCTTTGTGATTTACGCTGGCGCGCCCATGTATCGAGCAGATCAGAAGCGTGCGCTTGAAAAACTGGGCAAGGTCTTGGTTCAATATTTTGGTCTAGGAGAAGTGACGGGGAACATCACCGTACTTCCTCCCGACATGCATTCAGCCGACGATAGCGACCCCAATGCGAATGTCGGATCTTGTGGCCGACCACGTACTGGTATGGAAGTGGCCATACTGAATGCCAATTGTGAGCCCGTCCCTACGGGTGAGATCGGTGAGATCTGCTGCCGCGGTCCAGCCGTATTTAACGGCTACTTCGGTAATACCGAGGCCACTGAAAAGGCCCTGCGAGGAGGCTGGTTTCATACCGGTGATCTGGGCAAGCTAGACGATCGAGGCCTACTCTATATTACCGGCCGCGAGTCCGACATGTACATCTCCGGGGGTTCCAACGTTTATCCGCGTGAAGTCGAAGAAGTACTGCTGACACACCCTGCAGTTGCGGAAATCGCCATCCTTGGCGTACCCGATGAAAAATGGGGTGAAATCGGTGTGGCCGTTGTTGTGTTGCGCGATGAAGCAAAAACGACAACAGAAGCGGAGCTCCTTGCCCATCTTGAAAATCGCTGCGCCAAATATCGATGGCCTAGAAAGTTTTTCTTCTGGGATTCGATGCCGAAATCCGGTTACGGAAAAATCGTTAAAAAAGACATTCGAAATCTGTTGGAACAACGCGGAGATGTCTCACCGTCGTAAAACGAACAAAATCCTAGGCCGCCAAAAGGTAAAGCATTAGGGACAACCCTTGAGGATGCCTTTAGGCGCACCTCAAAGGGCTGGTGTCATGGTAAAAATCATCCATTATTCTCGGAGACAATACTATGACAATCACTCGCCGCGGTTTGATAGTTGGAGCAGGCGCTGCCGCCATCGCTGCCCCTTTTGCAGGTGCTTTTGCTCAAAAAGCTAAGTTCACCTATAAGTTCGCGCACAACCTTCCTGTTTCCCATCCGCTGCACAAACAGGCCGAGGCAATGGCACTGGCAGTTCGCACCGAGACCAATGGCTTGGTTGAAATTCAAGTATTCCCAAATAACCAACTGGGTAACGATACCGACGTGCTGGGTCAAGTCCGTAATGGTGGTGTTGAGTTTTTCTCACTCTCCAGTCTAATTTTGCAAACACTTGTACCGGCCGCAGGTATATCAGGCCTGGGATTCGCGTTTCCTGACTATCCAGCCGTGTGGAAAGCAATGGATGGTGACCTCGGCGCCTATATGAGAGAAGAGATTTCCAAGAAGGGGCTCTTTGCTCAAGAAAAAATCTGGGATAACGGATTTAGACAAATCACATCATCAAACAAGCCGATTCAAACCGCTGCTGACCTTGATGGTATGAAAATTCGAGTCCCGCCTTCACCTCTGTGGACCTCAATGTTCAAGGCTTTGGGTGCGGCGCCTGCCTCGATTAACTTCGCGGAAGTATATTCAGCCTTGCAAACTAAGATTGTCGAAGGTCAAGAGAACCCACTTGCGGTGATTGAGTCAGCCAAACTGTATGAAGTTCAAAAGTACTTATCCATGACGAATCATATGTGGGATGGTTACTGGATGCTTGCAAACAAAAAGGCCTGGGAACGCTTACCAAATGATGCACGTGAAGTGGTTGCCAAACAGTTCAACGCCGCCGGCATGCGAGAGCGCACGGAAGTTGAAGCTTTGAATGGTTCTTTGCAAAAGACGCTTGCGACCAATGGCATGGCCATCAACGACGCGAACAAAGACTCATTGCGCGACAAGCTGAGAAGCGCAGGTTTTTACACGGAATGGAAAGCCAAGTTTGGTGACGCCGCTTGGGCGATCCTTGAACGTTACACCGGCAAACTTGCATGAGTTCAAACCACGCTGCTGAAACGGAACAAGAACACACGCCTTTCAAAGATCTAGATGTTAAGGCAAAGCTAGACAGAGCACTGGGACTTCTAGTGGAGATCCCAGCGGCTTTGCTGGTAGTAGCCGATATTGTCGTTCTATTGTGTGGCGTGATCTTTCGTTTTGTCTTGCACAAACCCTTGGTCTGGTCCGATGAGCTCGCTTCGCTGCTATTTATCTGGATGGCAATGATCGGCTCTGTGGTGGCCTTCAGACGAGGCGAGCATATGCGCATGACAGCGCTCGTGAGTAGTTTGAACACGCAAAAGCGAGCGCTATTAGAAGCAGTCGCTTTGATCGCATCTCTTGCGTTCTTGATCATGATTGCCTGGCCTTCGCTCGAATTTGCAATCGACGAAGCCGACATCACAACGCCCGCGCTGGAGCTTGCCAACAGTTGGAGAGCAGCTGCTCTGCCAACCGGTATTTTTCTCATGAGTTGCTTTGCTGTACTACGCCTTTTGAGAACCTCGACTTACAAGCAAATTTTGCAAGCAAGTGCCATCGTTATTGCCATAATTGTTGCGTTTTGGCTGGCGCAACCATTATTTGAAGATCTCGGCAGAACTAATTTGCTCATCTTTTTTGTAGGTGTCGTTGCGTTCACCGTCTTTCTTGGAATTCCAATCGCTTTCGCGTTTGGGCTTGGTACTTTCAGCTATTTGGCATTGACCACTAACACTCCCTTGCCCGTCATGGTTGGCCGTATGGACGATGGGATGTCGCATCTGATTTTGTTAGCCGTGCCTTTGTTTGTTTTCCTCGGTCTTTTAATCGAAATGACCGGAATGGCTAAAGCGATGGTGGCGTTTTTGGCGAGTATCCTTGGACGAGTCAAGGGTGGCCTGTCCTATGTATTGATTGGTGCCATGTACCTAGTCTCTGGCATATCCGGTTCAAAAGCAGCCGACATGGCTGCAGTTGCTCCCGCCCTCTTTCCGGAAATGAAAAAACGAGGCGCCCAAGAGGGTGACCTAGTTGCTCTGCTCTCGGCTACGGGAGCTCAAACCGAAACAGTGCCGCCCAGTCTAGTCCTCATCACAATAGGATCGGTTACAGGGGTTTCAATTGCAGCCCTCTTTACAGGAGGTCTAATTCCAGCCTTGGTATTAGGTTTAATGCTCTGCGTTGTCGTCTGGTTTCGTAATCGATCGGAGGATTTGAGTGGAGTTAAAACTACGCCTATTCTGCAAATTCTTAAGCTATTTTTAATCGCCTTTCCTGCTCTGGCATTGCCATTTGTCATACGAGCTACTGTCGTACAAGGTGTGGCCACCGCGACCGAAGTGTCAACCATAGGTATTGTGTATGCAATCTTAGCGGGGTTATTTGTATATCGACAATTCGACATCAAGCGTGTGTTACCTATGCTGATCAGCACCGCATCACTGTCCGGTGCGATTCTACTAATTATCGGTACCGCAACAGCAATGGCTTGGGGTTTGACGCAGTCGGGCTTTTCGAAATGGCTCGCACAGATTATGTCTTCCTTGCCAGGCGGTGCAGGCATGTTCATGGCCGTTTCACTGATTGCTTTCGTATTTTTGGGTTCAGTATTGGAAGGCATACCGGCGATAGTGCTGTTTGGTCCATTGTTGTTCCCGATTGCTCGTCAGCTTGGCATACATGAAGTGCATTACGCGATGGTTGTCGTTCTATCAATGGGTTTGGGCTTGTTTGCACCTCCTGTTGGTGTCGGCTATTATGCGGCATGTGCAATTGGCAATGTCAATCCGGATGTGGGAATTCGCCCTATTCTGGCCTATCTATTCGCACTTTTTGTTGGCGTTGTTATTGTTGCCTGCATTCCTTGGCTGTCCATCGGTTTTCTCTAGCATCAATTAATTGCAAAGCTCGATAAGTCCAGCAAATAGCAGTACTAATTGATGACAAATATGCAACGTGCATCAAATTATCACATTGCTTTTCTTACGCCGATGGCAGTCAGCGTTGAGCAGGAAATTAAACGGCTATTACCTAACGGCCTGACAATTTCCTTTGCTCGCTCACAAGATCGAGATGAGCATCGTCTGTTGATGCAAGATGCCGACTTTGTTATTGCAGCCGGAACATTCATATATAAAGACCAGATAGAAAACGCACCGAAATTAAAACTTATTCAAAAATGGGGTATCGGAGTCGACAAAATAGACCTTAGCGCCGCAAAGGATGCTGGAGTCTCAGTTGCAATCACATCCGGCGTCAGCTCTAGAACCGTTGCTGAACACACCATATTATTAATGCTCGCTGTGTATAGGCGTTTACCGTTAGCTCACTCAAGCCTCGGCAAAGGGCTTTGGCTCGCCCCTGAACTGCGTACTGTTTGCTATCAATTGGCGGGAAAAAACGTAGGCTTATTGGGCTTTGGCAATATCGCACAATACGTAGCTAAACGCTTGGCTGGTTTTGAAGTCAACGTTCTGTATCACAGCAGGACAAGAGCAGACTCTGAACTTGAAAGACAACTCAATGTCACTTACGTAGACTATGAAACGCTGATAGCTAACAGCGATGTGCTGAGCTTACATCTGCCATTAAATGCTCAAACTAAACATCAAATCGATGGCCATGTTTTCGAAAAAATGAAAAATAGCGCCATACTGATCAATACCGCGCGTGGTGAGATAGTTGACGAGGCCGCTTTAATTCATGCTCTGAAAAGTGGGCAAATTTCGGGGGCTGGTCTTGACACTTTCGAAGGTGAACCCCCCCGCCGGGACAATCCATTGCTGCATATGGATCAAGTGGTAGCAACACCCCACTCAGCCGGAGCTGTCATGGATAACGTAGCTAACACGGTCGGTCATGCATATCGCAATATTCAAGCTTTTATTGCTGGACAAATGCCAGCGGCAAAAGATATCGTCGTAGTCGGGCAAAGACGTTGTTGAACGCTTATGATTAGGCGTCTATCGGAAAATATTAACAATCAAATTACAAAAAATAGGGGATGAATATGAGCGGCAATTTCTCAACTAATTTTGAAAGTCTGAAGGGTAAAGTTAGTCCAGAGGAGTGGGAGACACGGGTCAACTTGGCGGCCTGTTATCGACTAATGGACAAGTACCGTATGACGGACTTAATTTACAACCACATCACGGCTAGAATCCCCGGCACAGAAGACTTGCTCATCAACCTATATGGTTTGCTTTACAAAGAAATCACCGCTTCAAGTTTGGTTCGAATTACTGTCGAAGGTGAAATCGTACATAAACAAAATACCGACTACGGCATTAACAAATCAGGCTATGTTATCCACGGTTGCATACACACAGCACGTAAAGATATTTCCTGCGTGATTCATACTCACACACGTGCCGGTATGGCAGTCTCCTCTATGGAATGTGGTTTGTTGCCAATGACTCAAACAGCGAGTCGATTCAATAATCACCTGGCCTACCATGACTTTGCTGGTCCCGCTATTGATTTAACTGAAAGAGAGAGCTTAGTGCGCGACTTGGGCGAACACAACGCTATGATTTTGCGTAATCATGGGCTATTAACTTGCGGGCCAAGTATCCCTCAAGCCTTCAACTTAATGTATCAACTCGAAATGTCTTGTCAGGCTCAAGTTGACGCAATGGCAGCCGGAGCAAAACTGACACTTCCGTCCAAAGAGATTCTCGAAAAGTCTGCTCATCTCTATCAACCGAATGTTCGTCGTCCATATGGAGAGCTCGAATGGCACGCCATGCTGCGTCTGCTCGATGCCGAGCCAAGTGGTTATCCCCCCTACACGAACTAATTTTTAAAACAAGATAGTCCCGTTCGAAACATCAGGGTAAGCAGCATGATCAATTCACCATTTGGTTTATCGGGTATTTGCGACTGCCACACGCATGTGTTTCCTCCTCAGGAACAAATACCTTTTCTACCTAATCGGCACTACACCCCAGATGTCGCGACTATCGAGCAATTAAAGGCGATGCATGAAGCTATTGGGGTTGAACGGGTTGTGATCGTGCACCCAAGCCCGTATGGATCTGATAATACCTGCCTGCTTTGGGCATTGCGCCAACTCGGCTCGAACGCACGAGGCGTTGCAGTCATCGATGAGAACACCAGCGATAGGGAATTACAAACCCTGCACGATGCGGGCACTCGCGGAACTCGGATTAACCTTGAAACACATGGTCAAAGCGATCCACAAGTTGCACAAAATTATTTCAACCAAACCGTCAAACAAGTATCAAAATACGGCTGGCATATTCAGATGTTTACCAATTTGGGTGTCGTAAGTAGTCTGTATGACACCTTGATGCAGTCGCCCGTGCCCGTGGTCATCGATCATTTCGGGCGTGTTAAAGCAAACCAGGCACTGAATCAGCCCGGGTTTGATGCACTACTTTCCCTAGTTAAAGCTGGCAAGGTGTACGTAAAACTATCCGCACCCTATCGTATATCTGAGGTTAGCGGATACGCCGATGTCACTGTGTTTGCGCAGGCACTTATCAAAGCAAATCCGGATCGTATTGTCTGGGGTACAGACTGGCCTCACCCCTTTCCTCCTAAAGGGCACATCCGAGTTGCTCATCAAATAGAGAAATTCCATCAAGAGGACAATCTTGCCGCAATCAATCGCTTGGTCGCATGGGCTGGCAATGAGGAGATCACAAAAAAAATACTCGTCACTAATCCAGCAAAACTCTATGACTTTGGCTAGGATAAGATCATGACAAGTGCATGGAAGAAGTTCAATTGCCTAAGATTGATTTTTTTAACGGTATTGTT
>Ga0164297_10003272_pt1 | contig 15187 bp, 15 predicted proteins | sample GEODES058metaG_FD_113539 | JGI IMG/M metagenome (GOLD analysis project Ga0164297, IMG submission 113539) | Dystrophic lake water microbial communities from Trout Bog Lake, Wisconsin, USA - GEODES058 metaG | ecosystem: Environmental > Aquatic > Freshwater > Lake | place: USA: Trout Bog Lake...
AGCATTAACCCCATGGCTGCACTTTTTTCAGGGTGAAACTGTGTTGCAAAAATATTATCACTAGCAATGACTGATGTAAAGCGTTGGCCGTATATGGTTTCCCCCGCAGTGTAGCGCACATCCGACGGCAACGCATAAAAGCTATGGACAAAATAAAAGTAACTATTTTGCGGCACACCCGCCCACATAGGGTGCGCCAGGCTTTGTGAGACTTGGTTCCAACCCATTTGAGGCACTTTAAAGCGGCTGCCGTCAGGTTGGAGTTGACCTGTCAAATTGAATTTAACTACGCGACCTGGAATCAAGCCCAAGCATTTTGTGCCCTCAGCTGAGTGAGCGTCCCCCTCCTCACTGTGATCTAAAAGCATTTGCATGCCTACACAAACTCCAAATAACGGTTTGTGCTGCGCCGCGTGCAATACCGCCTCCTTAAGTCCTGCGCGCTCTAGCTCATGCATGCAGTCTTTCATGGCTCCTTGTCCGGGCAAGACAACACGGGTTGCTTGACGCACCACCTCAGGGTCGCAGGTGATAACGACTCGAACAGTGCTTTGTTCAGCAGCCTTAATAACAGCCTGCGAGACGGAGCGCAAATTACCCATCCCGTAATCTACGACTGCAACAGTGTCAGTCATAAAAAGAGAACAGCTTGGCTAACAACAAGGCTCACAGCACACCCTTCGTAGAAGGGATCACGCCCGCACTCCTTGGGTCAAGCTCCATCGCCATTCGCAGCGCGCGTCCAAATGCTTTAAATACGGTCTCTGCTTGATGGTGAGAATTCTCCCCCCTCAGATTATCAATATGCAAGGTTACAAAAGCATGATTCACAAAACCTTGGAAAAACTCAAATGCAAGTTGTGTATCAAAAAGTCCAATCGCACCACTCTTAAACGGCACGTGCATCTCAAGCCCAGGGCGTCCAGAAAAATCCACGACAACCCTGGACAAAGCCTCATCAAGTGGAACGTAGGCGTGGCCATAGCGACGAACACCGGACTTATCACCAACCGCCTGGGCTAACGCTTGGCCTATTGTGATGCCAACATCTTCAACAGTGTGGTGCCCATCAATGTGCAGATCTCCTTTAGCTGTAACCTCTAAATCGATCATGCCGTGACGAGCTATTTGGTCAAGCATGTGATCAAAAAAACCAATGCCCGTATCAAGCTTGGAGTGGCCAGTTCCGTCGATATTAAGTTTGACGGTAATCTGGGTTTCGCGAGTGTTACGCGTTACTTCTGCTTTTCTTGGCTTCATTTAAATCAAGCGCTTTATAAATGTGTGGATACTTGGAAACTAATTAAGAAAGACTTGCGCACAACTCATCTAATGCAGCCAAGAGTTGAGCGTTCTCCTCTGGGGTCCCAACTGTAAGGCGCAAACAACCATCTAACAATGGATGCATTTTAGAAACATTTTTTACCAAAATGTGTTTGAGCTTCAAACCCTCGAAAATCTTTACTGCGTAAGAATTATCGCCTTCAAAGCGAACTAAGATCATATTGCCCTCACTCTTAAAGGGTTTCACCCGTTTTAGCTTGGACAGGTGTTGGGCGATTTTCTCGCGCTGCTCACAGATGATACGGGCTTGGTCGCTAAATACCTCAGCATGCTCAAGCGCAAATAAAGCGCACTCCGCATTAAGAACACTCACGTTATAGGGGGGCCTGATCTTCTCTATCTCAGCGACTACGGTGCTTGGGCCAATCAAATATCCGATTCGAACACCTGCCAAACCAAATTTAGATAAAGTGCGCATCAAAAGAACTTGTCTATGGGCGTCAGGATTATTTTTAATTTCATCCAACCAAGAATGGCTTGAGAAGGGTTGGTAAGCCTCATCAACCACTACCCAGCCCCCATACTCACTGACACGCTTGATGATGAGCTCAATACTTTCCTTGCTCCACAAGTTTGCGCTAGGGTTATTTGGGTAAGCTAAGTAAACAATCGCGGGCTTATGGTTATCAATTGCGCTGAGCATGGACGGCACATCGAGTTCGAAATCTGAGAGCAAGTCTACGCCCACGTAATTAAGCCCCTGTAACTTAGCACTGACTGAATACATCACAAAACCTGGCTCAGGAGCCAAAACGCAGGGGACACTTTGTAGTGGCACTGAAGCTTTTTGAGGAACTTGAGCACACGCCGTGCCTAGGAGCGAGATGAGCTCATCCGAGCCATTGCCCAAAACCAATCCATACCCACTAGGTAAGCCGGCGTAGTTGGCCAGAGCCGCCTTAAGTGACTCTACCTGCGCGCCGGGATAACGGTTGACCGCAACTCCAGCTAACCTGGCGCCCAACTTGGCGCCTAACTCTGGGGACAAGGAAAAAGGATTCTCCATCGCATCGAGCTTGAGCATTCCTTTTGCATCTTGAACCACATATGCATGCATCGCTTTTATGTCTTCACGAATAAAACGTAAATCTGGTGCGAGCGAAGTACCGAGGTTGTGAGTTGGAGCGTGCGAATCTTTCAATTTAAAGCCCCACATTGGTATTTGAATCTAAGCGCATCTCCGCAGCAAGGGCGTGCGCCTGCAAACCCTCGCCTCTGGCTAAAACAGAGGCTATGGCGCCAAGTTGCTGGGCACCCTCATGGCTCACCTTAATTAAACTGCTTCTCTTTTGGAAATCATAAACACCCAGGGGAGAGCTAAAGCGAGCCGTACCAGAGGTCGGGAGAACATGATTAGGGCCGGCGCAGTAGTCGCCTAAAGACTCACTTGTATAAGCACCCATAAATATCGCTCCTGCATGCACAAGCAAGGGCTCCCACTTATGAGGGTCATTGCTGGATATCTCCAAATGCTCTGGAGCAATCCGGTTGCTGATCGCGCAAGCCTCTTCCATGCTTCGTGTTTGAATAAGTGCACCGCGCCCATTTAGTGATTTGGCAATAATCTCACCCCTTTGCATTTGCGGCAAGAGTCGGTCAATCTCGGCTTGTACACGGTCAATGTACTTAGCATCAGGACACAACAAAATACTTTGAGCAAGTTCGTCGTGCTCTGCCTGAGAAAACAAATCCATCGCAACCCACTCTGGGGGCGTACTCCCATCAGCAATCACCAGAATTTCACTCGGGCCAGCAATCATGTCAATGCCCACCTTACCAAATACACGGCGTTTGGCAGCTGCAACGTAAGCATTACCAGGCCCAGTAATCTTGTCTACATTTGGAATGGTCTGAGTGCCGTAAGCTAAGGCCCCAATAGCCTGAGCGCCGCCGATCGTGAATACCTTGCTAACACCGGCTACATAGGCTGCTGCGAGAACGAGTTGATTTCTAGCACCTGCGGGAGTGGGAACAACCATAACGATCTCTTGTACCCCGGCAACATGGGCAGGCACTGCATTCATCAAAACGCTGGAGGGATAGGCTGCTAAGCCCCCGGGCACATAAATACCGACCCTATCAAGTGGCGTCACCTTTTGTCCAAGCAAATTACCTTGCTCATCGGTGTAACTCCAACTCTCTCCACTGGCTTTTTTCTGAGCTTGGTGGTAGGCGCGAACACGCGCCTCAGCTTGAATCAAAGCTTCACGCTGAGTTCGAGGAATTGAATCAAAGGCCTCTTTTAATGACTCAGGAGGAATGCACAAATCAGAGACACGTTCTACGCTTAGACGATCAAAAGTTTGTGTGTACTCAAGAACTGCGGCATCGCCTCTAGTTTGCACATCGGACAAAATACCAGCAACTCGCTCCTCAATGGCTTGATCGGTTGACGCGGACCAGTGAAGTCGCTTTTGAAAAGCTTCCTCAAAATCGCTACTTTGCGTATTTAGTCTCAAGGGGCTTGCAGCACTCATGATACGAGTCCTTTTGCCTTAGCGTTTACAGCGTTTGTAAATGCGTCCAACAAAAACGTAAGCGAAGACTGTTTAAGCTTTAGCGCAGCCTGATTAATCACCAGCCTCGAGCTAATAGGCATGATCTGCTCTACCTCAATTAAATGATTCGCTTTTAAAGTATTTCCACTAGATACGAGATCAACAATGGCATCGGCAAGTCCGGTCAGCGGAGCCAATTCCATACTACCGTAAAGCTTCACCAAATCTACGTGAACTCCCTTTTGTGCAAAGAAGTCCCTTGCAATTGTCATGTACTTTGTAGCCACTTTGAGACGAGAGCCTTGTTTTACAGCGCCGACGTAATCAAAACCTTCAGGCACTGCAACTGACATTCTGCATTTTGCGATTTGCAAATCAAGCGGCTGATAAAGTCCAGTCCCTCCGTGCTCAATCAATGTATCAAGACCAGTCACCCCAAGATCTGCTCCTCCGTATTCGACATAAGTCGGAACATCAGAGGCTCTCACCAAAACAACACGCACAAGTCGCTGATTAGTAGGTAATATTAATTTCCTTGAGTGCTCAGGGTTTTCTAAAACCTCTAAACCCGCTGCCTTTAGAAGAGGTAAGGTTTCATCAAAGATTCGCCCCTTTGACAATGCCAAAGTGATGGGCGAGGTAATCTGAGACTGGTTCTTAGCCTCGTCATGCTTGCTCATTTGTGTCTTAGTTGTTGTATTCATTGAAAGTGTTTTTTACTGAATGCGTTCTATATCCGCACCCAAATTACGCAATTTAACTTCCATTCTGTCGTACCCACGGTCTAGGTGGTAAATCCTGTCAATCAAAGTTTCACCACTTGCCATTAGGCCAGCAATGACTAAACTCGCAGACGCTCTCAAATCAGTTGCCATAACGGATGCGCCTGAGAGCAAAGGTACGCCCTCTACCATCGCTACTTTACCGTCAATTTGAATTTTTGCGCCCAAGCGCAACAACTCGTTGACGTGCATAAATCGGTTCTCAAATATTGTCTCAGTGACATGACTCGACCCTTTGGATACCGTATTGAGCACCATAAACTGAGCTTGCATGTCGGTTGGGAAGCCGGGGTACTCCGTTGTTCTAAAGGTCTGTGCATGCAAATGCTCATAAGCTGGACCGGGACTCTTCACTTTTATACCGCCAATGACGCTCTCAATATGTACACCAGCATCTCTTAGTTTATCGATCACAGCACCCAAATGCTCAGCCCGAGCGTGCTTGAGGAATACATCACCACCCGTTGCAGCAACAGCGCACAAAAAGGTTCCAGCCTCAATCCTATCGGCAACCACTTTATGGGTTGCTCCGCGTAGGGAGTCAACCCCTTGTATTCGGATTTGACTTGTACCGTGTCCCTCGATTTTGGCACCCATTGCAATAAGCAGTTCCGCCAAGTCTGTAATCTCAGGTTCTTGCGCCGCATTCTCGAGCAGGGTTTCACCACTTGCTAATGCAGCAGCCATCATAAAGTTCTCAGTTCCAGTTACGGTAACCATGTCAGTAGCAATTCGTGCCCCGTGTAATCTTTTAAGTCCCGGCGCCAAACCAGCAATCATGTATCCATGCTCAACAGAGATTTGCGCACCCATGGCCTGTAGACCCTTTAGATGCTGGTCAACGGGTCTGGATCCGATTGCACATCCCCCAGGCAATGAAACCTTTGCGTGGCCACATCTTGCTAATAAAGGACCCAGAGCTAACACTGAAGCTCGCATGGTTTTAACTAGCTCATACGGTGCCTCGGGACTCTTAATCTCACGCGCGTTCAAAACAAGCGTTCCCTCGCCTTGCATATCCGCGCTCACTCCCATGTTACGCACAAGTTTTAACATTGTGCTCACGTCTTTTAGTGAAGGTAGGTTATGCAAAGTCAACGGCTCAGCGCTCAACAACGCCGCACATATCTCGGGCAATGCCGCATTCTTCGCACCAGCAATGCTCACTTCGCCGTTTAAAGTTTTACCACCCCGAATGAGTAACTTATCCATGAAATAAATTTAATTAAAAAACTGACTTTTATCTTGCACAGCCCACTCCGCAGGCGTAAAGGTCTTCATCGACAAAGCATGAATTTCGTCGTTGTGCATTTTGTCTCCCAAAGTAGCATATACCTTTTGATGCCTTTGAAGAGGTCTTAACCCTTCAAATGCAGTTGAAACAATAACGCCGAACCAGTGACGCCCATCACCACTTATGTTTATTAAATCACAAGCAACTTGTGCCTTAATGATGTCCTCTATTTCTTGACCCGTCATGCAATAACTCCCTATTAACCGCGTATTTTGTAACCACTCTTAAGCATCGACAGTGCAACGCCTGAGACAATAATGAGGGCAGCACTGACCAAGCCAAAACTCAACCATGGGGAGACATCGCTCACACCAAAAAATCCATATCTAAAGCCATCAATCATATAAAAGAACGGGTTGAGGTGGCTTAGCGTTTGCCAAAAAGGCGGGAGCGAATGAATCGAGTAAAACACTCCACTTAAAAAAGTCATTGGCATGATCACAAAATTTTGAAAAGCAGCCATTTGGTCAAATTTCTCAGACCATAAGCCAGCGATCATACCAAGCGCGCCAAGCATTGCTGCCCCAAGGAAGGCGAACACCACAATCCATAGGGGAGCTACAGCGCTGATGTCGGTAAAGAACAAAGTTACCGTTAAAACACCCAGACCAACAACCAAACCTCGGACCATTGAAGAGCCAACATAAGCGACAAACCAACTCCAGTGATTAAGAGGTGCTAACAAAATAAAAACCACGTTACCCATGATCTTGCTTTGTATCAGGGAGGAAGAACTGTTTGCAAAAGAATTTTGCAAAACACTCATCATCACAAGTCCCGGAACTAAGAAGGAAGAATAACTAACTGTGTCGTAGACCTTAACGCGCTCAGCCATCACATGCCCAAATATGAGCAAATACAAGAGAGAGGTGAGCACAGGAGCCGCAACCGTTTGAAAGCTTACCTTCCAAAACCTGAGTACTTCTTTATAAAAAAGCGCCTGCCATCCCATCATGATGACTCTCCCATCACCTCAATAAAAACATCCTCTAAGTCAGCTTTGCGAATCTCAACATCTTCAGCCATCAAGCCGGCCAATCGGATACTAGACAAATAGCCCTCAATTTGCTCTGCGTTATTGGCAGGAAGCTGCACAATTCGCCCCGTCACACGCGCGATTTTCGCAAGACCCTCAGGCAAAGGAGCATCAAGCTTAAAACGCAGCACATTACTGGAGGCAGCCTTTAGCAACTCACTAGTTTTATCCAGCGCCACGACTCGGCCAGTTTTGAGCATAGCGATTCTTTGACAAAGCGCCTCTGCCTCTTCTAAATAATGTGTAGTTAAAAGCACAGTGTGGCCTTGCTTATTCAATCGATCAATAAATTGCCAAAGCGTTTGACGCAGCTCCACATCCACCCCAGCCGTTGGTTCATCAAGCACAATTACCGGGGGCTTATGCACAAGCGCCTGCGCAACAAGTACTCTGCGTTTCATACCGCCTGAGAGTTGTCTCATGTTGCTATTGGCTTTATCGCTGAGGCCAAGGCTTACTAAAAGCTCATCAATCCATGCAGCGTTGTTGGAGACCCCAAAATAACCGGATTGAAACTTTAAAGCCTCTCTCACTGTGAAAAAGGGATCGAATACGAGCTCTTGTGGCACTATTCCGAGAAGCTTGCGGGTTTTGAGAGGCTCGTTTTGAACGTCTAAACCGTTAACTTTGACAGAGCCGCTAGTCGCCTTTGCGAGGCCTGCAAGTATGCTAATCAACGTCGTCTTACCAGCCCCGTTTGGACCAAGAAGTCCAAAAAACTCACCCTCTTGAATCTCAAAACTTACGCCGTCTAGCGCTGTAAAAGCACCCTTGGCCGTTTGAAATGTCTTTGTAACTGTCTGAAATGAAATAGCAGGCATTGATTTTTTCTAACAAAAAGGGATTAACAGCAAAAAATTTAATTAGATTAGGAAGGATAGGTAAAAATCAATCGGATCATGAGTTCGTTGTGGATTAGGGCCGATATCTGCAAACCGCTTGTAACATTTCACAAAGGCTTGAAGCAGAGCCAAGACCTAAGAGTTTGACCAAGCCTAGAGCATTAGATGGGCAACAACTCTCCAACCCCGTAAACATAAGCCAGAGTTTTCGCACGCTCTGGCAGGCCCGATATTTGTAGCACCCCGTTCCTCTCCTTCATGTTTCTTACAAGCATCAATAGCAAGGAGAGAACTGAGGAGTCAAACTGAACTAACTCACTAGCATCAATCAAAGTGACAGGGCCAGTGTCTGCACGCATGACAGTCAAGTACTCACGAGCACAGGCGTCCGCATTCAAGTGAGTCAGTGATGAGGGCAGTCGCAGCGTAGTCACTTCTTTGAATTCGCTTTATTGCGCTCAACTAAAGTTGCAATCAATCCATCAACGCCTTTGGCATTGATCTCTTGGGAAAATTGGCTACGGTAAGTCTCTACCAACCAAACACCAAGCACATTCAAGTTGTAAATTTTCCAACCAGAGCCGTTTCCAGGAGTTTTCTCAAGCCTGTAATCAAGCTCAATGGGTTCGCCCTTACCCTTTATCTCTGAGCGTACCAAGACCTCATTATCATCCGCATTGCCTCTAAGCGGTTTCACATTAATTGTTATATCCGGTACCTGAGACAAGGCTCCAGCATAGGTACGGATGAGTAATGTTTTAAATTCATTGGCCAATTTGGTTTGCTGCTCTGGGGTTGCAGTTCTCCAGGCAGGTCCAACTGCAGAGGCCGTCATGCGTTGAAAATTCAAATGTGGCATGATTCGGGTATCAACCACAGCACTGGTCTTTTGCAAGTCTCCGGACTTTAAAGATGGATCGTTTTTGACCAAATCTTGAAGCTCAACTGAGAGCCTTTTGATGAAAGCATCTGGAGCTTCATCAGCAGCAATTGCGGTTGAAAAAGTGCCAATTGTTAAAAGAGCAAACAAACACCCCATGATGGCTGCTTGCGAGATTCGCAAAAAAAAGTTTAGATTTTTATTAAAAGTCATATTAAATTATTTTCCTGAATCCGTCGACTCCCCCGTCTCCTCAGACTCATCAGAATCTTCGGTATCAGGCGGGTTGCCATCGTAGATTTCGTACAACCTTCTTTGCAAATAGGCATCCCGAATAAAAGAGTACCTATCCAGTGCGATAGAGTTGAGATTATCCTCCAATCCCAAAAGACCCCTTCTCACGTCAATGGCATTAATCACATATAGGCTATTGCGAACGCGAACTTTTTTAATTTGACTAGAGGTCGGATTGAACTTAACGTCAACCACAAATCCAGAGGCATCTCTTAGCGTTGATGGTCCAAAAAAAGGCAACACAACATAGGGACCACTTGGTACGCCCCAGTACCCCAGTGTTTTTCCGAAATCTTCCTTGTGTTTATTGAGGTTTAAAGGCGTTGCAACATCAATAAAACCCAACACACCAACCGTTGTATTAACTAACACACGTCCAGTCAACTCAGCAGTTTGATTGACCTTTAGTTGGAAAACGCTATTTACTGCACTCCAAACATCCCTTAAGTTACCAAAGAAATTATGTATCCCCTTTTGCGCCAAATCTGGTGTGTAATCTTTATAAGCTACTGCAACTGGGCGCACCACTGCTTTATCAACGGAGTCGTTAACCTCAAAAATCTTTCGGTTCATGGGCTCCCATGGGTCTCTGGGATTAGCGTCTATATTCGTTGCACAACCAGTCAATACGAATGCACTCACCAAGAGAACCAATCTTATCAATACATTCAACTTGATTGTGGATGTAGCGCTCATTTCAAATCCCTTCACCGCGATGACCCACCGCTTGGTCCATCAGAGGCTTTGTTGTATAGGAACTGACTTATCAAGTTCTCTAAAACAATGGCCGACTGCGTAGAAGCGACGTTGTCCCCCGCCTCTAAGTTTTTCGCATCCGATCCAGCCTCTATCCCTATGTATTGCTCGCCCAAAAGACCGCTGGTCAAAATTTTGAGCGAACTGTCCTTTGGAAACTGAAAGCGAGAGTCCATTGCCAAGACAACTGAGGCTTGAAAGTGCGAATCGTCAAAATTAATTTCCTTAACACGCCCAACTACAACCCCTGCACTTTTGACAGCAGCCTGTCTCTTCAATCCGCCAATGTTGTCAAATCTAGCAGTCAAGTTGTAAGACGTATGCCAATTAAACGTTAGCAAGTTAGCAGCCTGCAGTGCTAAAAACAAAAATGCCACTGCGCCCAATATAACCAATAAACCAACCCATACATCGCTCTTTGATCGCTGCATGAAGTACCCCTTAAATTACAAACTTAAAATTACAAACTAAACATTAATGCTGTCAACATAAAGTCCAAACCTAAAACCAAAAGCGAGGCAACCACGACCGTACTGGTGGTTGCACGCGAAACACCCTCAGGTGTTGGCTGAGCCTCGTAGCCCTGGTACAGAGCAACAAACGTTACAGTCACACCAAATATCAGACTCTTTAAAACACCGTTTAAAACGTCTTTAAAAACATCAACTCCGCCTTGCATTTGTCCCCAAAAGGAGCCCGCATCGATACCAATCATTACAACGCCAACTATCCATCCTCCAACGATTCCCATGGCACTGAAAACCGCAGCCAAAATGGGCATAGTGAAAATACCAGCCCAAAAACGAGGCGCCAAAATTCGAGCAATTGGATCAATACCCATCATCTCCATAGCGCTGAGTTGCTCGCCTGCCTTCATAAGACCAATCTCAGCAGTGAGTGATGTACCCGCCCGACCTGCAAACAAAAGAGCGCACACTACAGGACCTAACTCACGAACCAAACTCAAAGCAACTAGTAGCCCAAGTGCAGACTCTGAACCATATTTTTGCAATGTGTAATAGCCCTGAAGACCAAGCACAAACCCAACGAACAATCCAGAAACAGAAATAATGGCGAGTGAGTAATTACCTAAAAAATGCATCTGCTCACTAACCAACCTGAAACGGCGCATATTGGGCTTAAATAAGCGAACCAATTGCACAAAAAGTCTAAAGGCCAGCCCCAAGGACTCTAAAAGGTGCCGAACAAACGCGCCAATATTGCTTAAAAAATGAATCATGCGCTCTCCCCCAAAGAGGAAACCTGGGGCGATTGTGCAGCGCCAGGCAAGCCCAGATCATCTGAGAAAGTAGGCGCGGGATAGTGAAACCTAACCGGACCATCAGGCGCGGCCGTTACAAACTGATGCACAAGCGGGTCCACACTTCTTCTGACTTGATCGGGGGTGCCCTGGGCCACAACTGCACCGTTAGCAAGCACAATAACTTGATCAGCAATTTGGAAAGTTTCATCTAAATCATGTGAGACGATGACACTAGTAAGTCCTATCGCATCATTTAAGCGTCTAATCAACCTTGCTGCGGTACCTAACGATATGGGATCTAGTCCTGCAAAAGGCTCGTCATACATAACGAGTTCAGGATCCAAGGCTATGGCACGGGCCAATGCAACACGTCTTGCCATGCCGCCGGAGATCTCACTAGGCATTAAATTTTTAGCCCCGCGAAGTCCTACTGCATCAAGTTTCATGAGTACAACGTCATTGATCATAGCCTCAGACAATTGAGTGATCTCTCGCAGAGGAAAAGCAACGTTGTCAAAGACACTCAAGTCAGTAAACAATGCGCCGAATTGGAACAGCATGCCCATGCGTCTACGCAAATTCATCAAATCTGGATTGCTGAGTTGGCCAATATCTTGACCATCAAAAATAACGCTACCTGACTGTGCCTTATATTGCCCACCAATCAGTCTTAATATAGTCGTCTTACCTCCCCCAGATGCGCCCATGATGGCCGTCACTTGTCCCTTTGGAATAGACAAGTTAATTCCATCCAAAATCAAACGCTCTGAGTATCCAAAGCGTAGATCCTTGATCTCAATGAGCGGCGGGGGTGGGTCGTAAAAATTTGGGGTCATAAAAAATACCCCTTCAAAACGCTTCTAAAAGCGAGTGTCCTAGGGTTTACAAGTATCCGACATTTTAAGGGGTCAGGTGTCTTTTAAATGTCACAAGAAAAACACCCCTAAAACACCCCTAAAAAATCAGTTAATACCGGTTAACACCAGCCTAACTCCCAAAATTTACAATAAAAGGGCGGCCTTTGCTTTAAGACCGGCCCATTTGCCTTAACGGGGTAGGTCTGTTTTGCCCATCAAATATTCATCCACTGCGCGGGCTGCCTGGCGTCCTTCCCTAATAGCCCAGACTACCAAAGACTGACCACGTCTCATATCCCCTGCAGCAAATACCTTTGGAACATTCGTCATATAAGCCTGTACACCCTCAGTGGATGCTTTGATGTTGCCCCTTGGATCCTTATCAACACCAAATGCGTCCAACACGCTAGCAACAGGATTGGTGAAGCCCATCGCCAAAAGGACCATATCAGCAGGATGAGTCTCCTCAGTACCCGGAACTTCAGTTAATTTCCCGTCCCGCATCTCAACTTGCACGGTCTTCAGGCCAGTCACCTTGCCCGCTTTACCCATGAATTCTTTAGTTGAAATCGCAAACACACGTTCACACCCCTCCTCATGACTAGAGCTCGTTCTGAGCTTCATTGGCCAATAGGGCCAAACCATGGGTTTGTTTTCACTAACAGGGGGCTCTGGCATCACCTCAAACTGAGTAACGCTCAAAGCGCCGTGACGATTACTTGTCCCTACGCAATCACTCCCCGTATCTCCACCACCAATCACAATGACGTGCTTGCCGTCTGCTCGCAATTGGTCCTTTAGCTTATCGCCAGAATTCACTTTATTTTGTTGAGGCAAAAACTCCATCGCAAAATGAATCCCCTCCAAATCCCGTCCTGGGACTGGAAGATCTCTGGATTGCTCGGAGCCCCCGCTCAGTACGATCGCATCAAACTCTTTCAATAAAGTCTTGGTGTCTACTTTCTCTTTAGACCAGTTGGTCAATTTGACACTTGGATCAATATTCGCAACAAGCACTGAAGTTTTAAACTCCACCCCCTCAAGCTTCATTTGCTCTACGCGTCTATCGATGTGCGTTTTCTCCATCTTAAAGTCTGGGATACCGTATCGAAGTAAGCCGCCTACACGGTCATTTTTCTCAAAAACAGTAACGTCATGTCCCGCACGAGCTAATTGCTGAGCCGCTGCTAATCCAGCTGGTCCAGAACCCACAACTGCTACTTTCTTGCCGCTTTTATGTTTAGGTAACTGCGGTTTGACCCACCCCTCAGTCCAGGCCTTATCAATAATGGCATGTTCTATAGATTTGATACCTACAGCATCATCATTCACATTGAGGGTACATGCAGCCTCGCAAGGTGCAGGACAAATACGCCCAGTAAATTCAGGGAAATTATTGGTTGAGTGAAGTACTTCAATGGCATTTTTCCAGTCTCCATTAAAGACCAAGTCGTTAAAGTCTGGAATGATGTTGTTAACGGGACAACCGTTATTACAAAAGGGAGTTCCGCAGTCCATGCAACGCGCGCTTTGTTTTTTTGCCGCTTCGTTGTCTAGTGTTAATACGAACTCTTTGTAGTTTTTAACGCGCTGCGCAACCGGCAAGTATTCCTCCTCTACGCGCTCAAACTCCATAAAACCAGTAATTTTTCCCATCATTTATCCGCTTCGTTGGGCTCTTTTAGCAGAACCACTGAATTCATACTTATGTTCCTGAGAGTATTCTCAGGAACACTCACTTGTTTTACTTAGCTGCTACGGCCTTCTTTGCCTTGGTGGCTACTGTTGCTGCCGGTGCAGAGGCTGTTGTATCAGCGCCGTGCATCTCACCTAAAGCTCGCTTGTACTCATTGGGGAATACTTTGACAAACTTAGTCAATGCGTTTTGCCAATCATCCAAAAGCTCTCTGGCACGTTTTGATCCAGTCCATTTGTGATGCGACTCAAGCATTTGCTTGAGCTGAGCTTCGTCGGTTTGTCCAAGATGCCACAACCCAGGCGCTTGCGATTTAGTTTGCTCAGCAGTGCTTTGCACTTTATCCAAGCTGACCATTGAGAGATTGCAGCGCTCTTTAAACCCTGCATCCTCATCGTACACATAAGCGATACCACCGCTCATACCCGCCGCAAAGTTACGTCCCGTTTTACCCAGCACCACAACAGTTCCGCCGGTCATGTACTCACATCCGTGATCCCCAGTTCCCTCGACCACAGCTTTAGCGCCTGAGAGTCGAACTGCAAAACGTTCACCTGCAACTCCACTAAAGAATGCTTCACCACTGGTGGCTCCGTATAAAACGGTATTTCCAACAATTGTGTTCTCTATCGGGTTACCTCTAAAGTCAATGCTTGGTCTAACTACGATTCGCCCGCCAGATAACCCTTTACCTGTGTAATCATTTGCGTCTCCGATCAGATATAGCGTAATTCCTTTGGCCAAGAACGCGCCAAAGGATTGTCCGCCTGTACCCTCTAATTGAATGTGCAATGTATCGTCAGGTAACCCCTCTGGTCTGACTTTGGTGAGTGCGCCTGAGAGCATTGCACCAACAGAGCGGTTTACGTTTCTTGCAACCTCTATGAATTGAACCTTCTCCCCGCGCTCTATTGCTGCTTTTGATTTTTCAATCAACCGTATATCCAAGGACCTCTCTAGACCGTGATCTTGCAACTCGGTGTGGTACTTTGCAACCGATGTAGGTACATTAGGCTGAGCAAAAATACGGCTAAAGTCCAACCCTTTTGCTTTCCAATGCTCAATACCTGATCGGGTATCAAGGAGGTCCACACGCCCGATCAAGTCATCAAATTTAGCAATACCTAATTGAGCCATGATTTGTCTGACCTCTTCAGCAATAAAGAAGAAGTAGTTGACTACGTGCTCAGGTTTACCAGAGAATTTTTTACGCAGAACTGGGTCCTGTGTTGCAACTCCGACTGGACAAGTATTTAAGTGACACTTGCGCATCATGATACATCCCTCGACTACGAGCGGCGCAGTTGCAAATCCAAACTCATCAGCACCCATCAACGCTGCAATTGCAACGTCGCGTCCTGTTTTCATTTGACCATCAGCTTGTACACGAATTCGACTACGAAGTCCGTTTAATACCAATGTTTGCTGAGTCTCGGCAAGACCAATCTCCCATGGGCTTCCACAGTGTTTGATAGAGGACCAAGGCGAAGCGCCAGTGCCGCCGTCGTGACCTGCGATAACGACGTGATCGGCCTTGCACTTGGCAACCCCAGCGGCAATCGTTCCAACACCAACTTCGGAGACCAACTTAACACTAATAGAGGCATGCGGCGCAACATTCTTCAAATCATGAATCAATTGCGC